>ENA-OQHF01000262-OQHF01000262.1-human-gut-metagenome-genome-assembly--contig:-NODE-262-length-34063-cov-12.847419_pt1 | contig 34063 bp, 36 predicted proteins | sample MGYA00242559_ERZ504709 | MGnify/ENA primary metagenome ERZ504709 (study PRJEB26092, sample SAMD00036203) | human gut metagenome | host: Homo sapiens | study: EMG produced TPA metagenomics assembly of... | reverse complement strand
TTATCGTATTGAGTAATGGAGAAAAGGTAGAGAATCCAAAATATCTGAAGAAGTCGATTGAGAAACTGAAAAAGCTACAGAAGCAGCAGTCACGAAAAACAAAGGGAGGCCGCAACTGGATCAAAAATAGAATCAAAATCGCAAGACTTCATGAAAAGATAGCGAATCAAAGAATGGATTTTATCAACAAACTATCTACAAGAATCATTACAGAATATGATATTATTTGCATTGAAGACTTAAAAGTAGAGAACATGCTTAAAAACCACAATCTAGCCCAGTCTATATCGGATGTATCCTGGTCAAAGTTTACAACACAGCTAGAATATAAAGCCGAGTGGTATGGCAAGGTGATTAAGAAAGTGGATACGTTCTATGCGAGCAGTTAGATCTGTCATTGTTGCGGATATAAGAATGAAGAAACAAAAGATTTAAAAGTAAGAAAATGGACCTGTCCAAAATGCCATTCAAATCATGACAGAGATATAAATGCATCCATCAATATATTGATGCAAGGCATATTAGCAAATTAAACATAAACAAAAACAACCGCAGGAACTGCGGGGATAGCTTGGTAAGAAAGGTTTCAATAGAAGCCTGTTCCCAAGAATCTCGTCACTTCAGTGATGAGAGGTTCAATCAGGTATTTAAAATCACCAAAGAAATATCGAATGATGGAGGATTAAGATGAAAAGGGCAGTTGAAGAAATATTAAAATTTTAATGAGGAAAGAGATTGGGATCAATTTCATAATCCAGAAAATCTCGCAAAATCCATTAGTATTGAGGCAGGAGAATGTTGGAATGCTTTCAATGGAATAATGAATATGATAAGCAACATGTTTGTGAAGAATTGGCAGATGTGATGAATTATTGTATTTTAATGGCCAACAAACTAGGTGTGGATATGGAAGAGATTTTGTTGATGAAATTAGAACAAAATAAAAAGAAATATCCGGTAGAAAAGTGTAAAGCATCTTCTAAAAAGTACACAGAACTGATAAAATAAGGGTATGTTAGATGTCGAGCGATTACAATTCTTAGATTTATATAGTTTTGAACTACGATTGGATTATTTTGAGAAGATTCTAGAATTTACGAGTTCTTCTTATTCTTTCTATTGGTTAGAGGCTGTGTTAAATTTAATGATTTATAGGGATACAATTGAATTTGATGAAATCTTAGACGAAATGATTTCTTTAGCCTATGACGATGTGGTCGAAAAAGGATATCATTTGGGTCCATTGATTCATCAAAAGCGTACAAACGCATTGGAAAATGCGATTTTAAGCATTCAAAAGTATTTGCCTAAAAATTGTTCGAAACAAGAAATTATTATTTGTGTAAAGCAGCATGATGAAGCTTTAAAGGAATACAAGAAGCTTTTGATCATGCAGACACCATATCGTTTATTATCGAGTTTTTTGGTAGATGTAGGTGGTAATGATCCAATTTGGAATCGACCTAAAGATATTATAGAAACAATCAAAGATTATAACGAAAAATATAGACTTCCATATATCATAGAAAATGACAGGTGTCTTAAAAGAAGAGTTGTTGTTCAACCAGAATGGAGAGATTTCTTAATGACTAATTATCGTGTCATTATGGAATGGGTCCATGATGAAAAGATCAAGTATCTTGAAAAGCGAAAGATTGAAGAGTGCATCTAGTGATGTACTTTTTATTTTTGCTAAAATAAAAACATGGCAAAAAATAGAAAAATTCAAAAAAAGTGTATATTAATGATGAAAAAATAAAAAACTCCTTTATGTAAAGGAGTAATTGATGAATGGTAGCGCGTACGGGATTCGAACCCGTGATACAGCCTTGAGAGGGCTGTGGCTTAACCGCTTGCCGAACGCGCCATGTGCTTAGGTATTATAGCACAAAATAAAAGAGAAGTATAGACTTCTCTTATAATTCTGCAATCAAATCGCATAAGTTTTTATAGGCTTTTTGAAAAGATTCTAGGTTCAGTTTTTCTTCTGGCGTATGACAACCTTCGGCAATAGGACCGTATGTGATGATATCTAAATCTGGAATCAATCCTTTTAGAATACCCGTTTCCATACCGCCGTGGGATGCTTCTGTTTCCATTTCTACACCTTGTCTTTTTAAGATTTCTTTTAATATATCTCTTAATGGACTGTTAGCTTCATAGTTCCATCCGCAGAAGTTTGTATCTTCATGTTCAAATGCATGACATAATTGTGCAATCATGTTGATCTTATTTCCTAATTCATCCTTCATAGATTCTAATGGGGAACGAATGCAGAAAGCACATTTCACAACATCGTCTTCTGTTCTTAATTTACCTAAGTTAAGGGAAGCTAGAGTCAATCCTTCAATGGCCATCGATTTATGCTGCAAACCATTTGGTAATAAATAGTATAGTGTAATTAATTCATTTGTATCTTTTGAAGTAAAGGCTTTAGTAGCTTTTTCTGTTTCTTCCAATTGAATATCAAGCTTACTATCACTAAATTCAAATTCTGTTTTTAAATCTTTTACGATAGAATCAATATTTGGTTTAATGTCTGAAACGAAAGTTGCTTCTGCTTCTCTAGGAATTGCATTTTCTTTTAGACCACCATTTACGGATACGATTTGAAGATCTTTTAATGTTTGTAGAACTCTAAATAAGATTTTAATGGAGTTACCCTTTTCTTGATCAATGCAAGCACCTGAATGACCTCCATCTAATCCTTTGACAATAAGTTTATAAGTTGGTTTATTTACTTCTTCAAACGTGCATGTTTTATCGACATAGGCATAGCGACCACCGCTTGTTGTGGTACAAGTACTAATTTCACCACCACCATCTAAACCAATCATTTTTTTAGCATTGAAGTATTCTTTCTTTAAATTAATAGATCCTAATAGGCCCACTTCTTCTTGCACAGTAAAAACGCATTCTAGGTTTGGATGTTTTAGAGTGTCATCACTAAGAATGGCCAACATGTAGCTAACTCCAAATCCATCATCGGCACCTAATGTTGTTCCTTTCGCTTTTAACCAGCCATCTTCAACATATAAATTTAAAGCATCGGTTTCAAAGTCAAAATTGACATCCTTATTTTTTTCACATACCATATCCATATGCGCCTGCAACATGACGGTATCGTGATTTTCATAGCCTGGTGTAGCATCTTTATAAATAATCACATTATTCATGTCATCACGAACATATTTAAAATCATGTTCCTTCGCAAAGTTTTCTACATAGTCTGCAATTTTTTCTTCATGAAAAGATCCATGAGGAATTTTTGAGATTTCTTCAAAATATTTGAAGATTGCGATATTTTGATCTAATACACTCATTATCTATACCTCCACTTGATTAAAAATAGTATAATCCAAAAAATGAGAGACGCAAGTCTCTCACTATTGAATATTGATATATCTTGTTTCTTCTTCACGTTTCACTGGTTTTGTAGGTAATAAGATAAATAATTCACCATTGTCAAAACGAGCTTTGATATCCTCTTGTTTATAGCCTTCACCAATATAGAAAGAACGAGAATAAGTTCCAGTAAATCTTTCTTGACGAAGTACACGCGTATCTTCTTTGTTGATATTACGAGTAGCTGTGATCTTTAAGTAGCCATCTTTTAATTCAATTTGAATATTTTCTTTTTGAATACCACAAACCTCCATGCAGATTTGATAATATCCATCCTTTTCATAAATGTCTGTTCTTAATACAGTACTTGTATCTTGTTTTTTAGTATCGTTGAAAAAGTCATCAAAATAATTAGGGTAATAGCGCATATTGAATCCTCCTTAGCACTTATATCTTTTAACTGCTAATATCATATTACAATTATTTGGCACAGTCAAGAGTTGAGTGCTAATTATTTTGTCGCTTGTTTCTAGAACATTTTTCTGCATCAATAGCCAAGACAAACATAAGTGCATCCAATGCATTTTCTGGATCTTTAACATCAATGACATAAGTATCTGTAAAATTAAATATTTCTTTACGAATAATCGCTACAGTATCATAGCTTTCATCCACAATTGTATAATTCCATTCAGTAAGAGTTCCATCAATATGCCATCCATTATAGTCAATGTTGTAATGTGGAGTGAAGAATGATAATTCTTTCGATAGACATCCAATATATTCATTATTCTTATAGATTTCAAATTTAGGAAGTAAAGTCATCACCTTTTCTAATACAGTACCCACTTCATTTCCATTTTGATCATAAATGACTAGTTTATGTCCCCAAGAAAGTTTTCCTTCGACTTGATATATGACCTGACCATCTTCGTTGTATATATCATAACTGTCAAACCAGGAAAAGAATCGTTGCTTAAATAATAGTTTCATAATTTCACCACCACATAAATTATAGCATTGAATATATTTAAGGTTTATTTAAGTTTGAATCGGTATACTCACTTACGAAATAGGTGATTATACTTTTCATGCCCTTAGAATAATCATGCCTATTTCTTTTTTTTTGACAATTTTTAAATTCTTAAGAAAACTTAAGGAAATCTTAAGATAAACATAATACAATATTTTCGAGGTGGATTATTTATGAAGAAAAAACTTGGAAATATATTGATTTTTGTGCTGATTATTGGACTTACCATTGGATATGGAATTTATAAAGATAATCAATCAAAAGTCACAGTCAATAAAATTTATACGATGGAGTTTCAAGAACACGCATTATCGGATTTAGAAAATGAAAAAGGAAATGGAAACTATACACTTCAAAATATATTTATGAAATACAATCCTTTTTCAACCAATACACAATCGATGTATGTTTATTTTAATACATCCAAAGCGGCTAAAATTACATATACAGTAAGTTGCATTGATTATGCAGATTTTACAGCTACGGCATATCAAGCTAAAACCTATCAGAAGGAACATGAGTTTCAATTGATTGGTTTGATTCCTGAATGTACAAATACCATCACAATTACAGCTACGTATAAGGATGGTACAAGTCAAAGTGTAAGTACAAATTATACAATGGGATCTCTTTTAGGTGATGAAGATATACAACTTAAACAAGTGTCTGGTTCTAAACAAGACTTAGGCAATGGTTTATATACACTATTAGGAAATGATGCCGATGATCAAGACTTTGTCTATATGTATGATACAAATGGCGTTTTGCGTGGGGAAATTCCCATTATTGGATATCGTTCTCATCGTATGTTGATGCAAAATAAAATACTATATATGAGTGTATCAACACATCGAATGGCAGCTATTAATCATTTAGGCAGGATTGAACACATTTATAATTTGGGCAATTATATAGTTCATCACGATTATCAATTTGATCAGGATGGAAATTTGATTTTATTAGCCACAAATGAAGAAAAGAATAGTGTAGAAGACTGCATTATTAAATTGGATATAGAGACGGAAGAAGTAAGTGAAGTATTAGATTTAGAAGACTTATTTAAAAGCTACAAAGAGAGTACGGATCATAAAGAAGGTTCAAAATGGGATTGGATGCATATCAATACACTTCAATATCTAAGTGATGATAGTGTCATTCTTTCTTCTCGAGAAACAAGTTCAATCATTAAAATCAATGATGTAAGCACAAATCCAAGTATTGGCTATATCATAGGCAATGAAGATTTCTGGAAAGATACAGACTATACAAAGTATTTATATACAAAAGAAGGATATTTCTTAACAAGTGGAGGACAACATACCGTAACATATATGGAAGATGATGCATTAGAATATGGTCAATACTATCTATACATGTTTGATAATAATTTTGGATATTCTAAGACAAGAAAAGATTATGATTGGACGGTAAATGATGGGATTCAAACAAGTATTACAGAAGGCACGACATCCTATTACTATCAATATTTAGTGGATGAAAATGAAGGGACATATACATTGGCCAATTCATTTGAAGTTCCATTTAGCGCCTATGTATCGAGTGCACAAAATTTAGGTGATCATATTGTCGTAGATTCAGGAATTGCAGGACTATTATCCATTTACGATACGGATGGAAATCTTGAACAACAGTTCAGTATCAAGAAAAATGATCGTTTTATTTATCGAATTTATTATTATGATTATAAAGGATATTATTTTAGTTAGAGAGCAATCTCTAACTTTTTTTAAGCAAATTTTAAGTGTTGTTTAGTATGTTTATGGTATGACATATAAAGAATTTTATGGCTCTGACTATGATCAGTTTAAGAAAGTACTCGATTCTGTTTTAAATACGATTCAATCGAGTGCATTAGATTGTATACAATATACAACTTCTAGAATTAAGTCCCCAGAAAGTGTTATGAAAAAAGTGGGCGATGATTATTCATTGCTTCATGATATTATTGGTGTTCGCATCATTTGCTCGTTTGTGGATGAAATCTATGAAGTAAAAGATTGGATTAATTCTAGTTTTGAAGTGGTGGAAGTAAGAGACTATTTAAGCCATCCTAAACCTAGTGGTTATCGCAGCCTACATGTAATTTGTGAAGTGGATGGATGTTTAGTTGAAATCCAAGTACGAACGATCGCATTAGATTTTTGGGCAAATCTAGAACATCAAATTCATTATAAGAAACATATTGAAGATGAAGATTTGATTCGTAGTGAATTAAAACGATGTGCCGATGAAATTGCTTCTTTAGACTTATCATTTCAGACAATCAAAGATAGAATTGAGGGATAATATGCGATTATTGATTGCGGATGATGAAGTGAATTTGGCTAAAGCACTACAAGCTGTCTTAGAAGATGCGGGCTATAATTGCGATGTGTGTTTTGATGGGAATAGTGCCATTCGTTTGATTTCTCAAGAAATTTATGATGGATTGATCTTAGATATTATGATGCCTGAAAAGAATGGTTATGAAGTACTAAATCAGATTCGCAAACAAAAAAATGATATTCCGGTATTACTTTTAAGTGCATTAAATGAAGTGGATGATAAAGTTACAGGTTTTGATTTAGGTGCCAACGATTATTTATCCAAACCGTTTTCGACAAAGGAATTGATTGCACGAGTCAAAGTGATGTTAAAAGAAAATGCGATAGACGATTCTTATTTACAATATCAAGATATTCTATTGAATAAGAAAGAAGAAACACTTGCGTGTAAGAATACAAAATATCAATTGACTAAGTTGGAATGTAGTATTCTTTCTTTATTGATTCGAAGTGAATCGAATCGAGTACCTATTTGGCTTGTGATTGAAAAAGTTTGGAACAATCGGGTAGATGTGAATCAAAATACAGTTTCATTGTATGTATCTTATTTGAATCGAAAATTATTGGCCTTACAATCTTGTGTATCTATAAAAATGAGTAAAGAAAATATAGAACTGTGTGTTAATATATAAAAAAGAAGAAAGGGCGTGCACTATGAATATATTAGTTGTGGATGATGAAAAAAACATTGCGTATGCGATTGCACAAATTTTAGAAGAACAAAAATGGCAAGTAACTATGGCTTATGATGGACAGGAAGGTTTAGATTTAGCCCTAAGTGGATATTATGATGTAGCTATTTTAGATATTATGCTCCCTGTTATGAATGGTTTTGAGGTTGTACAGAAAATGCGTGCCAATAAGATTGAAACTCCAACTTTGTTGTTGTCGGCATTGGATGAAATTCCAGATAAAGTGAAAGGCTTAAATGTAGGGGCCGATGATTATATGACTAAACCATTTTCAGTTGCAGAACTTGTTGCTCGCATTAATGCATTGACAAGACGTAAAGGAGAAGTCATTGTACATGAATTGAAGTATGACGATTTATCGTTACAACTTGATACTTGTGAGTTGTATTGTGCAAGCCAACATATTCATTTGGGATATAAAGAATTTGAAATTATGAAACATTTAATGTCACATCCCGAAATGATTACTTCTAAAGATGATTTGATTGTTTCGGTATGGGGTAGTGAAAGTGATGCGATGGACAATAATGTAGAGGTTTATATCTCATTTTTAAGAAAGAAACTAAAATTTTTAAAAAGCAAAGTTTCAATCAAGGTGATTCGAAAAGTTGGATATCGACTAGAGGTTTGTGATGCTTAAAAAACTACAGACAAAATTCATTTTGATTTTAATGTCCTTTGTCAGTGTTATCTTATTATCTGTATTTGGTGTAGTTTGTTGCTCAAACTATATTCATGATAAAAAGGATGTTGAGCGAAGTTTGGAAATGGCTTTACGATTAAAGGATAAAGATTTTTCGATTTCATTTGGAAACAGCCGAAATTTTAATGGGAATTCCTTCGTGATTTATACGGATTCAAATTATGAATATATGATCACAAGCCGTTCAGTATGGAATATTTATGCAGAAGATGCGCAAAGCTTAATTGAGAGTGTAAAAAATAAAGACGATATCGGAATTTTGAAAAAACTAGGGTTTGCGTATAAAAAAGAAAAAATTACCAATTATCAAGTGGATGAAAACACAATCATTTCTTCGGGTTATGCCGTAGCCTTTGTGGATGTATCTCATATGCAGTCTTCTTTTCAAAGAATGCTGATTATATCTATTCAAATTGGATCAAGTGTGTTACTGGTATTCTTTATACTAAGTTGTATTTTAAGTAAATGGGCACTAAAACCAGTCGAGCAGGCATGGGATAAACAAAAACAATTTGTGGCCGATGCTAGTCATGAATTAAAAACGCCATTAACGGTTATTTTAGCGGATAGCGATGTATTGATCAATCATTCGACAGAAACTATTTCTTCACAAAAACAATGGATAGAATCGATTCAAAGCGAAGCAAACCGCATGCGAAAACTTGTAGAAGATATGTTGTTTCTTGCCAAGAATGATGCGAATCGAATTGAAATTTCTATGCAGAATTGTTCGCTTAGTGATATATGTTTTCATTGTGTTTTACCGTTTGAATCTATTGCGTTTGAAAAAGGTATTGATTTAATCGATGAAGTGGAAGAAAATATAGAGGTACATGGTAATGAGTCACAGTTAAAACAATTGATTTTAATTTTCTTGGACAATGCGATCAAATATACACCTTCGGGTGGAAAGATTTATTTTAAATTATGTAAGGTACAAAATAAACCCGTCATAACAATTCGTAATACAGATAGCTATATTCCGCCAGAAGATTTAAAACATGTATTTGAGCGCTTCTATCGTGTTGATAAGTCAAGAAAATATCAAGGGGGAGCGGGTTTAGGTTTATCGATCGCAAGTCAAATTACGCAAAGCCATAAAATCAAATTAAGTGTGACAAGTGATGAGAAACAAGGTACAGAATTTACTTTGAATTTCTAGGAGGATAATTATGTTTCAAAAAAGAGTCGATCAAGTGATTGCGAGAATGAAGGCGGATGGGCTTAAACAAATCTTAGTTAGTGAACCATGTAGCATCTATTATTTAACAGGTGTTGATGTAGGTCCAGGAGAAAGATTGTTTGCGCTATACTTGAATGATGAAGGAAGAAAAGTATTATTTTTAAATACATTATTTACGGTTGAACAAAAGGATTGTGAAGAAATTTGGTTTAGTGATACAGACGATTCTATTTCACTTTTAGCTAGTGTTATTAATTCAAGTGAAACGCTAGGTGTTGATAAAGATTGGACAGCACGATTTTTGATTCCTTTAATGGAAAAGTGTGAAGGATTAAAAGTTGTTCTTGGATCCAAATATGTAGATGATACTCGTGCTATCAAGGATGAAAAAGAAATTGAATGTATGATTGAAAACTCACAGATCAATGATGTTGTGATGGAACGTACAAGAGATTTCATTTCAGAAGGTATGACTGAAAAACAAGTAGAAGCTTTTATTCTTGAACAATATAAATTGCTAGGATGTCAAAATGTTTCATTCTCACCAATCTGTTCGTTTGGAGCTAATGGTGCTGATCCTCATCATATGCCAGATGATTCCGTGTTAAAAGCAGGAGATAGTATTGTGATTGATATTGGTGGAAGAAAAGATCGTTATTGTTCGGATATGACACGTACTTATTTCTGTAAAGAAGCAAGTGACGAATATAAAAAGATTCATGATATTGTACGTGTAGCCAATGAAAAAGCGGAAGAAATCATTCGTCCAGGCGTTCGTCTATGCGATATCGATTTAACGGCTCGTAATTATATTTCTAGCTTTGGTTATAGCGAATACTTTACACATCGCCTAGGACATTTCATTGGTCAAACGGATCATGAATTTGGGGATGTAAGTTCAACCAATACAGAAACTGTAAAACCAGGTATGATCTTCTCAATTGAACCAGGTATCTATTTGCCAGAAAAGATGGGTGTTCGTGTCGAAGATTTGGTTTTAGTTACTGAAGATGGTTGTGTTGTATTAAATAAAGTAGATAAAAAATATGCGATGATTGGTTAATCAATCACCGCTTTTTTATTTACCTAAACAAAATTTAGAAAATAATGTATCCAACAAGTCTTCTCTATGAACTTCACCTAAGATTTCTTTTAAATGATCATGAGCAGCTTGAATGTCAATCTCAATTAAATCAGGTTCTACCATCATATCCATGGCTTCTTTCGCCCTTAACATATCTTCTTTGGCTTGATTCAATAAACCAATTTGACGCTCATTTGAAAGTAGTGGATCTTCCTTTAATAAATCTTCATGATACAAGTTTTCCAAGGCATCAATCAAAGGTTGGATCTCTTTATTGGCAGCTGAAATCCAAATGCCATCTTTATCGGGGCTGGTTTTATCTAATTTATTGTAGATAATTAAACGCATCTTATCTTTTGTCAGTTCTAACAATTGTTTATCTTCTTCATCCAACTCTTTAGACCCATCAAAGACTAAAAGAACCAACTTGGCATCCTTTAATTTTTCTTGACTCTTCTCAATACCAATCTGTTCAATCTTATCATTGGATTCACGAATACCCGCTGTATCAATTAAATTCAATTGAACACTGCCAATATGAATTTGGCCTTCCACCAAGTCTCTTGTGGTCCCTGCAATATCTGTAACGATGGCTTTATCTTCTTCAAGAAGTGCATTTAATAAGCTGGATTTACCAACATTTGGCTTACCGACAATGATTGTATCAATCCCTTTTTTTAACATTTGCCCCGTCTGTACACGAGCAAGAATATGATCGATTTTATCTAACCAATCACTTGTCTTAGGTAATAAGTCATTTGTCGTTAATTGTTCGACATCTTCATATTCAGGATAATCAATATTGACTTCGATCTGCGCAATAATATCCATTAAATCATCAATCAAAGGCTGTAGTAGCTTTTTTACACTTCCTTTAATTCCATGAATAGCCATGTTAGCAGCTGTATTATTGCTTGCTTCTATCATATCTTGAACGGCTTCCGCCTGTGATAAATCTATTCTTCCATGATAGAAGGCACGCTGCGTAAATTCTCCCGGTTTTGCAAGATCTGCTCCAGCACTTAATACCATCGATAAGATTTTACGAGTAATAAAAGTACCACCATGACAATTGATTTCGACAATGTCTTCGCGTGTATATGTTTTTGGAGCTCTAAATATAGAAATTAAAACTTCATCCACAGGATTTTTATCGGCATCTATAATAAAACCATAATGAATGGTATGACTTTTCGCATTTATGATATTACGGTCAAATATTTTTTGCGTGATTTCAATAGCCTTGTCACCACTTAAACGAATGATGGAAATGGCACCATCCTGCAAAGAAGTGGAGATGGCTGCAATTGTATTTTCAAACATTGTAAACATCCTTTCTTTCTTAGTGTATTTTATCATAAAAGATGTATAATGTCTTAGACAGAGGTGTAAACATGAAAGAATATACTAAAAATCAAGTACACGAAGTAGCGTGTGCATTTAATGAACATAAAATTATTGCTCTTCCTACAGATACAGTATATGGAGTTGGAGTAAAATATGGAAATTTAGAAGATTTAGAACGATTAAAACGCGCAAAACATCGTCCAGAAACAAAACCAATCCCAATGATGGTTTCAAATGTAGAACAAATGAAGCAAGTTGCGTTAGTGGATGAAAGAATTGAAAAGATTGCGGCTCAGTTTTTACCGGGTGCATTGACACTCGTTGTGAATGTAAAGGACTGTGTAGATTCAGCATACACAAATGGCTTAAGTACAATTGCGATTCGTATTCCAGATGAAAAATTTATATTAGATGTGATTGATGAGTTGAATTGTCCAATCTTGGTCACAAGCGCCAATCAGTCTGGAGAAAAAACAGCACTTACAAGTGATGATGTGTATGAACAGCTTCCAAAAATTGATGGTATTGTACTTGGAACGTGTAAAGCGTTACAGGCAAGTACGATTGTAGACTGTACAAAGGAAAAGTTACAAATCTTAAGACCTGGACCTATTTCTTTAGAAGAACTAGAATCCGTATTATAGAAAAAACACTCAGAACCTATGTTGTAGGGCATAGGCCAGGGTGCATACGAACACATCTAGAAGTAGTATGCTTCTAGCAGTTCATCTAGTATGTTACTCTGAATTGGATAAGATTCAATGTTTTGGGTTTAAATTTAAACATATGTTAAAACTTGTCAAAATGAGGGGTGTTGATTATAATACTATGTATGACAGAAGAAGAAATGATTAGACAAATTGCCGAGCCTATACTTAAACAATTGGAAAAAATCGAAAAGGAACTTGGAAATCATCGTATGCCGCAGCTTCCGCAAATTAAATTTGTGAAGGAATCTGAAATGGGAGATGGTCCTTTTATGATAGGTGACATTGAGGTTACAGATGAGCTTTTAGAAAAAGTGGAAGCCTATATCCAGGAAGAAATCGAAATGATGCATAAGCCAACCGTATTACACTAAGAAGTTACAAAAATGTAACTTCTTTTTTAAAAAATACTTGCATTTTATTTTATGTTAGTGTATTATATTTGAGCACGTTGGAAATGCGGGTGTGGCGAAATTGGCAGACGCACCAGACTTAGGATCTGGCGCCTTCGGCGTGGGGGTTCGAGTCCCTTCACCCGCACCACTTGTAAATGTAGACAATTACTTCGGTAGTTGTCTTTTTTTGTTTTATGTTATAATTTTTGTATGGAAATTTGTGTATATTATGAAAAAATAAATGATGAAAGTATTTGTATAAGAAGAGTGTATGCATCCAGTCCGATTGTTGAAATACCTGAAGTGATAGATGGATATATTGTTCGTGAAATTGGAAATTATTGTTTTTCATCAAAAGAAGTCGATTTATCTAAAGCCGTTTTAAGTTGTGAAATTCCATCTCATTATCATGAGTGTAGTGGTAGTGATGTTGAAAGTGTTAAGCTTTCAAGTACCATTAAAAAACTTGGCGATTATGCATTCTATAATTGTCGAAAGTTAAAAGAAGTATTTGTACCTTCTAGTTTAATGTGTATTGGCAGTGATGTGTTTATGAATTGTTTAAGACTCAATCATATTTATTATGATTGTTCAATTTTTGATGTTACTTTCTTGAAACAAATCTTAACGCAAATCACATGGGATGTAGAAGTTCATTTTTTAGATAGTTCTATATTCTATCCAGAATACAACGGGGGTTATGATGAAGTGGGCCCTGCTCATATCTTTGCCCTGAATATTGAAGGGGAAGGCTTTCGTATGCGTCAATGTTTTAAAGAGGGGAAAATCGATTTTGACGGATATGATGCTTGTTTTGAAAAGCTATGTGCAGAAGAAAGTGAATCTTGTATCTTTCATGTAGCGATTCTTCGCTTTATGATGGGATCCGAACAATACGTTCCTTATTTAAGGGCACATGATTTGACTTCTTATTTACATGTATATAAAGATATATGTGTTATGGTAGAGAAATTAGTAGAAGAGAAGTGTCTTGATTCATCGGATTTGGATCGATTGATTTTTATGGAAAAGGATTTAGAAACTCGTACTCTATTGATGGAATTAAAGAATAAGATGTTTAAATCATCATCGACATATTCTTTTGAGGATTTTTAATGCGACAAAGTGAATGGGAAAAAGAAAAGGCAATTCATATCTTAGAATTAGTTCGATCCGAACTCTATATGGATATGCCACATTTTTTAACAGCTTTAAATACGCTGGTGTTGAAGGAAGACGAGCGTGTAGCTGTATGTGCGACAAATGGCGTGTATTTTTACTATAATCCATTAAAGATTATTGATTTATTTCAGAAGAATGCAGTGTTTTTAAATCGTAGTTTTTTACATAGTGTTCTGCATTGTTTATATAGCCATATTTGGCTTAGAAAAAATCGTGTTGAATTTATATGGAATGTAGCTTGCGATATTATCGTGGAGTATACGTTGGATTCGATGCATAAAAAGAGTGTTTCGCGAATCTTGTCCTATGTTCGAAAAGATGTATATCGTGAAATTGAAAATTTAACGGGTATCAGCTGTATAACTGTATATGAATGGCTTTGTACACGTGACGATATTCAAGATTTATATTATGAATTTGTGGTGGATGATCATACTTCATGGCCTAAAGAGCAAGATGACAAAATTCCTCAATCTTCTTCTGTTCAAAAAAAGTGGCAGAGTGTTGCCAAACAAACATTGTTTGATCATAAACAAAAAGGGAAAGATAATGAGGATGGGGATGCCTTTCTTGTGTCGAGTTTACAGGCAAAGAAATCGAAATACTCGTTTTCTCAGTTTTTAAAACGATTTAGTATTGTGAAAGAAGAAATGCAAATAGATTTGGATGAATTTGATTTGTCTTATTACACATATGGAATGTCGATCTATAAGAACATGCCATTGATTGAGCCTTTGGAGACAAAAGAAGTTAAAAAAATCTATGAGTTTGTGATTGTGCTCGATACGAGTTATTCGATCAATGAAGAGCTCGCAAAGCGTTTTATATCCAATACATATAGTATTTTAAGCACTTCAAATATGTTTTATAAATCGTGCAAGGTGCATATTATTCAATGTGATGACAGGATTCGCAAAGACGATGTTATCTCAAATCAAAATGAGATGGATCAATTGTTGAATTCATTTACTCTAGTGGGTGGAGGCAATACCGATTTTAGACCGGTATTTAGCTATGTGAATGATTTGATCAATCAAAAAGTGTTTCAAAATCTTTGTGGCCTGCTCTATTTTACGGATGGCAAAGGAATCTATCCTAAAAAGAGTCCGGCCTATAAAACGGCTTTTATTTATTTAGAGGATTATGATCAAAGTAAAGTGCCTTCTTGGGCCATTCAATATAGATTGGAAGAAAAGTTATGAATATATTACAGGCAAAAAATGAAATAAAAAATACTGTACAGGCATATTTATCGAAGGATTCGTTTGGTGAATATGAGATGGAAGCGAAGAATCAACGACCATTATTGTTGATTGGTCCTCCTGGTATTGGTAAAACACAGATTATGGAACAAATTGCAAAGGAATGTCAAATTGGACTTGTCAGCTATACAATTACGCATCATACGCGTCAAAGTGCTGTGGGCCTTCCTTTTATTCAAGAAAAGAAATTTCAAGGAAAGACATACTCGATTACGGAATACACAATGAGTGAGATCATTGCGAGTGTTTATTCAAAAATGGAAGATACAGGATTAAAAGAGGGTATCTTATTTATTGATGAAATCAATTGTGTATCGGAAACATTAGCACCTACGATGTTGCAGTTTCTGCAAAATAAAACCTTTGGAAATCAGAAGGTTCCTTGTGGCTGGATCATTGTAGCAGCAGGAAATCCGAGTGAATATAATAAATCGGTTCGTGATTTTGATGTCGTGACAATGGATCGTATTCGTTATATCCATGTGGAAACGGATTACTATGTATGGAAAGAGTATGCGATTTCAAAACATATACATCCGATGATCTTAAGCTATTTGGAATTAAAGCCCAATCATTTCTATACTGTTTCAACAAGTGTAGATGGTATGGAATTTGTGACGGCAAGAGGCTGGGAAGATTTATCTTATTTACTCTATACCTATGAAAAGATGCATCTAGAAATCTCTCAAGATACGGTTTATGAATATCTGCATCATGAAGATATTGCCGAAGATGTTTTCGCCTATTATTTGGTGTATAAAAAATATCAGGATGATTATGGCATTGACGATATCTTAAATGGAAATGTATCAAGCACGATCTACGCTCGATTGTTTAATGCCGATTTTGATGAAAGAGTCTCTGTTGTTAATTTGGTGATGGATGGTTTACTACGACAAGTGAATGTATATTCTTTTGAAAAACATTGTACAGATCTTTGGTTTAGTTTCTTGAAAGAATATCGCAAAGATATGGATTCTTCTTATTTGGACCATACAAAGGCATTTATGTCAAATTATCGTGATAAATTGCAGGCAGAATTATTAAATACTTCACAAAAACATGAACATGAATTTGTGTTAAATAACATACAAAAAGTAATGGTGGATGAAAGTTTAGATCCAAAGTCTCGTTTTGATTCTTGTACAAAGCCTTTCTTTGAACAAAAGGAAAAAATGGAAGAGTTGGATAGTCAATTGAAGTTGGAGATTGAAAATGCGTTTGAATTTATGGAAAATGCATTTAAGAATGGTCAGGAAATGACAATATTTGTAACGAATCTAACAATGTCGAGTGAAATGGCTCTATATCTAAGTTCACATACGATTGATATATATGAAAAGTATAAACAACTCTTGTTGATAGGAACACAAAAGGCAAGATTATTAGATGAGTTAGCGCATTAAAAGGAGAAGAGCATGAATTATTCAGACTTGAAATATGATATAGAAGAATTTGAATCGGACCAAGACAAAAAACTTCCACAACCACCTTTGGTTAAAGCTGCTATGCGAAAAGATTCCATAGAACTTCCTAAAAATTTTGACGCATTATCCGTTCATTCTAACTTTCTAGACATTATCAATACACGTCATAGTAGCCGTGTATATACGCAAGAGTCCATGTCTTTATTGGAACTTTCTTATATGCTTTGGACTTGCCAAGGTGTTAAACAAATTCGTGGTAAGAAATATGCGACTTTGCGTACAGTACCATCTGGAGGAGCTAGACATGGTTTTGAACTTTATTTTGTATGTCAAAATGTAGAAGGGTTAATCCCTGGAACCTATCATTATTTGCCTATGGAACATCGTATTGAGTTTTTAAATCCAATTGAAAAGGTAAGTGATGTTTTGGCATCTTCCTTATGTGATCAATTATGGGCTTTAAAAGCCAATGTGATTTTTTATTTCAGCTATATTCCGTATCGTACCGAATGGCGCTATGGACATCTTGCGCATCGAATAGCTTTAGTGGATTTAGGACATGTTGGAGAAAATATATATTTGGCAAGCACAAGTATTGGTTTAGGAACTTGTGGAATTGGAGCGTGTGTGACAAGGATTTGTGATGAAATGTTTGAATTGGAAGGCGAAAATGAATTTATTATTTATGCGCAGCCGGTTGGGAAGGTGAATAAAGAGGATTTTGTGAAAGAAAAATCTTTTTATGAATTTGTTGAAAAAGAAGGCTTATAATGTGTTAAAATAGATTCGAACTAAGGAAAATATATTATGAGTAAAAATGATAAGAATATAGATGCTTATTCAAAAGCACTTTTAGATAAAAAAACAGAATATAACGATGAATTAAAAAAGCCTAAAGAGGTTCATCAGATGTCTGAAGCAGAAAGAAGACAGGCTGAAAAGACAATGTCTTCAGCTTTAGATATGCTTCGTAAAGAGCGTGGTCAAAAAACGATTGCGGAAGAAGAGCAGTTTATACAGAGCATAAAGAATGATTAAATAGACATGGATGATGATTTTACAACTTCTTCAATTGAGAAGGAACAATCCAATGAGGCACTAGATCTTGTACATGCGATGTTGCAGGATATGTCAAATGAGGATGACAGAAGATGAAGAGGTAGTATCAAAGAAAGAAGCAAAGAAAAAGAAGAAAAAGAACATAAACCAAAAGAAAAGAGTCTAAGAATAAACAAGTCAAAGAAAAGAAACCGATGAAGAAGGTTACAAAAATTGTGTTATGCGTAATCTTATTAGGTCTGGCTGCCTTAGGTGGATATGCATATAAGGTTTTGGTGTATAATCCACAAAATATTGTTTCTGAAACGCAACAAAAAACATATGATAAATTAGTGTCTTATGCGGATGAGTATGGAGACAATATGATGTCTGATGCAGAAAAATTAGAGCTTCTAGATTTGGATAAAGATTATCAAAAGCTTTTGGATAAACAAAAGACTTCAATCAATGAATATTTTAAAGAACAGACTGGAAAAACATATAAGGCTTTGTTGAAAGATATAAAGCAGCTTCATCAAGATAAAGAAGAAGTTAAACTTCCTGCTTATCAACAAATTGTTGATTTATTAAATGGTTGGGAATCAAAATCTGATGAAGAAAAGATGGCTGTAGCCGATATGCAGTCTACATATAGTTCATTGTCTAAAAATTTAAAAGATGAAGTGGATACTTTATCAAAATCAAAGACGGGCAAAGACTTTATTGATCTATGTAAAGAACAGGGTGAATTAAAGGCGGCTGCCGAGGAAAAGGCTCGTCAGGAAGAAGAAGCTAAAAAAGCAGAGAATGAAAAGAAGGTTCAAGAATATCAAACAAGCTTGAATAGTTTGCAGCAAGACTACAATACGTATGCACAATATGCCCAGAGTCTAGAGTCTGATTTGGCATATGCGCAACAAAATGGAGAAGATACTGCAGATATTCAATCTCAAATTGATACAAACAATCAGATGTTGTCTTCTTTGCAGCAACAAATCACATATTATCAACAACAGATTTCTGCTTTACAATCTTAAAAAATAAGACTATTCTAATAGGGTAGTCTTTATGCCGACTTAGCACAGTGGTAGTGCAACGCACTCGTAACGCGTAGGTCATTGGTTCAAATCCGATAGTCGGCACCATGTTTTGAAATTAAGCTGGTTCAACCAGCTTATTTTTTTGAAGGGAGAATCTATGAATTTAGATGAAAAAATGATTTTATTGGCAACTGCCTTTCTGTTTTTGCCCTATCAAATCGCCAGTGTAGCAGTCGCATGCGTTTTAATACAAGCATTATGCCGACATAAATTGGTGGATGCCATAAAGAATCAAACGGGCGCAATTTTCTTTTATAGCTTTATCGTATTGGAATTTATTGTTTCCATCTTCCATTCGAACTGGACAGGTTTTGGCAATACATGGTTATTTGTGTTGATCGGTTTATATGGAGCCTATTATCGTAGAAGTATCACAAAAAATACATTTGAAAAGATGTGTGATCTTATTATTATTTTATCGGTATTTGCGGCTATCTACGGTTTGTATCAGTTTAATCAGATTTCGCTTGCGAATGGACGAACATTTTTAGAATTCCATATCTTCAATTCACCAAAACGAAGAATTACTTCGACATTTATGAATGCGAATATCTATGCGATGGTCATTGATTTTGTATGTGTGATGTGTATGTATCGTTTTGTGAAAAACGAAAATATTCTTTGTAAGATTGGTTATTTTATAATTGCACTGTTTAATTTCTTTGTTCTATACTTAACGGGATCTAGGACTGCATTATTACCATTTGCCCTAATCTTTCCTATCTTTCTTTATTGTGTGCGATGGAAAAAACTATTTATCACATCCATTGTATTCGAACTTGGTATATGTGGTTTAGTATTCTTAAAACCAACGTTGATTCCAAGAATCAGTGATATGTCAACTTTTGCCTCACGCATTAAGATTTGGAAAACGGCATTTATGTGTATTTCAATGTATCCATTCTTTGGATGGGGGCCGCAGACATATCAGAAGTTTTATCCATTAGTACATGGTCATAAGGCACCTCATGCCCATAATATTTATATTGATTCCATTTTGTCGTATGGAGTTGTTGGAACAGGAGTGCTTTTGGCATATACATTTGTGCTAAATAAGGAAATCTTTACTTCGAATACAAGAAAAGAAAATCCTGCACTATTTGGCATGATGATGTGTTTTATTGCGATCGTGTTGATATATGGATTGTTGGATTGTACATTAAATATTGTCGCAACAGGAACTTTATGTTTTATCATTTTAAATAGTGCTTGCATGTACTTAGAAAAATAAATACAATAATTTTAGAAGACAGACAGTAGAAGGAGTTTTATGAAATGTATATCTCTTTTTGTCTGTTTTTTTATTGGTTTACAATCGATGATCGTGCCGAGTTATGAAGTTTTAATTTCAAATATAGAATCCAAAGTCGATACAATTCATGAAGATAGAGCTAGTTTTTTATCTTTAAAATGTAGGGATATTGCGATGGATGTTACATCTAAAAAAACGGATTTACAGATTGAAATGGATAAACAAGAAAAGTGTGTGGATGAACTTGAACGTAGGTATAAACATAAAAAGAATTATTATGAATTGAAAAAAATGGAATATGGCTTGGAATTACAAGCGATTCAAAGAAACAACTCCATCTTGTATCCATATAAGATTCAAAAGAATTTGGCGTTGTACTTCGATGAATATAGAAATGTTGAACTAGATATTTGAAACAAAAAAAACTGTTCGAATAAGAATCAAAATAACGTTATTGTTATATGATGAATATCTTGAGAGATTATCGAATTGTCAAAGTCGTTTATTAAAACGGTTTTCACATTTAGCACAAATCAATGAATCTGGGCTAACATAATGAAGATTCTATGATTTCAGGAACTGAGCATTTGCCTGATTTGGTGGTTATGAATCGTGGCAACAAATGGTATGTCTTGTTTGGTGGATGGAAATTATGAAATTGATTCATATAGTTCTTTTTGGCAAAATCCAGTTGAAAATGGTACAATCAGTGCTGGATGCTGGTCCTATCCGGATGGAGGTCTTCATTTAGGTTTGGATATCGCAAGTGCCATGTATAGTGATGTGTTAGCGGTTGCTAATGGTATCATATTGTATGCCCATGCACCAGTGGATTCGAACAATGGATATTTAGGAAACTGGTGTGGATGGCCAAATGGTGGTGGCAATACCATTTGTATGGTGGTTGCCGTAAATGATAGACTTTATGCGATTAGTTATGCGCATTTATCTAATGAAATCTATGTGACAAGTGGCCAGCAAGTCAGTCAAGGTACAGTTATAGCGAAAAGTGGGAACAGTGGCAATTCAACGGGGCCTCATACGCATGTAGAGGTGTTTGAATTAAAACAGGATCTCAATTCGATCGTAGAATATTTTAGAAATAGCGGTGCTGATTTTTCTTTTGGATGTGGCTATAGTGAGGCTGCAACATGCTCAGGCTATGCGTGTCGCATTGATCCTGAGACCGTTTTGGAGGGTGTATGAGTCAAGAAATGTATTTTTCTCGCATGCAGAAATTATTAAAAGATGAATATAATGCCTATATTGAATCTTTATCGAAACCTTTATATCGTGGTATGCGTATGAATTTAAAAAAGGCAAATTTGAATGAATTTGATCATTTGGATAATCCAAGTCAGTTTTGTAAGGAAAGCTATTATGTAGATAAGCCGTTGGGAAATCATCCTTTCCATATTTGTGGTTGTTTTTATCTGCAAGAACCAAGTGCTTCAAGCGCTGTTGAAATCTTGGATGTACAAGAAGATGATTATGTATTGGATTTATGTGCAGCACCAGGTGGAAAAAGTACACAGATCGCATCACATTTAAAAAGTGGGTATCTAGTATCGAATGAAATTGATGCGAAGCGAGCCCAAATCCTTTTGTCTAATATTGAGCGTATGGGTGTGAAAAATGTGGCAGTAACCAATACAAGTGTAGATAAGCTTGCGAAGGTGTTTGATGCTTGTTTTGACAAAATTTTAGTCGATGCCCCTTGTAGTGGTGAGGGGATGATCAAAAAGCATGATATTGCCCTAAATAATTGGAGCATTGAAAATATTGAACTTTGTGCGACTCGTCAAAAAGAAATATTGGAACATGCCTATTCCATGTTGAAACCGGGTGGTACTTTGGTGTATTCAACTTGCACATATGCTTTAGAAGAAGACGAAGATGTTGTCTTAGATTTTTTAGAAAAACATGAGGATATGGTCTTGGTGGATCCTGAAGTTTCGTGGGGAAGAAAAGGGTTTAAAGACTTGAATGTGCGTCGTATCTTTCCAATGGATGGTGGCGAGGGTCATTTCATTGCGAAATTTAAGAAACAATCAGGTGTTGCAGGTAAGCTTCCAGTTCTAAAATCAAAAAAAATAGATAAGATTACTGAGAAATTTTTGAAGGAACAATTGAATACATTGCCAAACTATTACTATATAGATAAGGGTAGAATATATGGAATGGATGTTCCGTTTGTGGATTTTAAAAAGGTAAAAGTATTACGTCAAGGCGTATATTTGGGGGATGTCATTAAGAATCGTTTTGAGCCAAGTCATTCTTTTTATATGGTTGCAGATTTTGACTATAAAAGAAAAGTGGATGTAACTCTAGAAGAAATGGACCTTTTTATGCATGGTGAAGTTTTACAAAAGGAATGCGAAAAAGGGTATGTGGCCATATGTTTTAAAGGACATCCGTTTGGCTTTGGCAAGAGTGATGGAAAACAAATCAAAAACAAGATTCCTAAAGGACTTCGTTTATTGCCAAATTCACATGTAAATATAGACTAAAAATGCCAGGAAATTTATTCCTGGCAATTTTTTGCGATTTCTTTTGCGACATTAAAATAGTCTTCTAATTGATCATCACTTGGCGTGTAGCATTGATTGATCACATCGTGGCATGATTCGATTCCAGATTGTTGCATTCTTGTATCGATTTCTTTGGCAACTTGGTTAAACCATCCGTATGCGGCAAAGGCCAACCCTTTTTTGTTCTTAAATTTACATGGACGAATGTGTTCAAGGAAAGCGGCTACACTTGGTGCCATGACATTGTTGTAGGTTCCTGATCCAATACATACAACTTTGGCATCCATAATTTCACGCATCACAATACTTGATTTTGTATCCGATAATTTATAGACTTTTACATCCATACCAGCATCGCTGAATCCTTCGGCTAAGTTTTCGGCAATCTGTTGCGTATGTTTCCATACGGATTCATATACAATTACGGCTTTATTTTCTACTTTTTGAGCAGCGATACCTTTATATGTTTCAATAATATCTGCAATATAGTCTTTCCAGATAATACCATGTGCCGGCATGATATATTCAATGCCTAAATTCATGCCTAGAATTAGGTTTAATTTAGCTTGCACTGGTGTTGTATATGGTAAAACAATGTTCGCAAAGTATTCTTTAGCTTGTTTTAAACAATACGCTTTATCCAATCCTTCATCTGTTAGATTAAAGTTTACAATGTGCTGTCCAAAGGCATCGTTTGAGAATACAGTTTTTAACTGTGGACAATATGTCAACATGTTGTCTGGCCAGTGAATCATCTGCATTTCGACAAAGACAAAGTCATATTTTCCTGTGTTGATTGTATCATTTGTCTTTACGACCTGATATGGAACTTGATCAAAGTATTGTTCAATCATATTCTTCTTTCCAGAAATAGATGCGTAAACTTTTGCGTTTGGATATTTGGCATATACTTTTTTAAATCCACCCGAATGATCTGGTTCTGTATGTTGAACAACAATATTGTCAATTTCTCTTCCTTGAAGTACGGATTCAACTCTTTCCAATAGTTCTTCTGTGAATTCTTCTTCGACTGTATCAAAAAGTGTGACTTCATCATCTACAACTAAGTAGGCATTATATGTACAACCTTCATCAATTGGATATAAATCCCCATGGAAGTGGCGGTTATTTAAGTCTCTAACCCCAACCCAGTACACGTTATCTATAATTTTTTTAGCTCTTTTCATTTTTGTTCACCTCTTCCTCTATTTTAGAATTATTTAGAGAATATGTCTATTCATTTGCATCTTTTATATTTTTTGAATAAAAATTATAAAAAGTCAACTAAAAAGTGTAAGTGTTTTCTTTTATAAAGAGTATAATAATAGTTAGGAGGAATTGTCGATATGATTATTCAAAGTAAAAGAATTTGGGTCGTAAATACATGGTTGGCAGCCCAAGTTGAAGTAGAAGAAGGAAAGATTGTTAATATCTATCCATATGGAGAAAAAGAAGTGGATGAGGATTATGGAGATAAACGAATTGTCCCAGGATTTATCGATGTACATACACATGGTGCTTATGGATTTGATACAAATGATGCGAATGAAGAAGGTCTTCGTAACTGGATGAAAAACATCGTTAAAGAAGGTGTTACAGGTATTCTTCCAACAACAATCACACAGTCTGAAGAAGTTTTGACAAATGCGGTTAAAAATGTTGCGAAAGTTGTTGAAGAAGGGTATGAAGGTGCAGAAATTTTAGGTATTCACTTTGAAGGACCTTATTTGGACCAAGTATATAAGGGAGCACAACCTGAACAGTATTGTGTAAAACCAGATCTTGAACAATTCAAACGTTACTTGGCAGCTTCTAATAATTTAATTAAAATCGTGACTATGGCTTGTGAACACGATGATAATTTTGAATTAACTAAATTCTTGCGTGCAAATGGAATTGTATGTAGTCAAGGACATTCAGGAGCTACTTTTGAACAGGCTCGTTTAGCTATTGCGAATGGCGCAAACTCAATGACTCACGTATTCAATGGTATGACTAAATTCCATCACCGTGAACCAGGATTAGTTGGTGCTGCAATGCGTTATAGAGATGTATATGGTGAAATTATTTGTGATGGTAACCATTCAACTTATGAAGCATTAAATGATTACTTTACAGCTAAAGGGCCAGATCACTGCGTTATGATTACAGATTCATTAATGGTTAAGGGACTACCTGTTGGTACAAAAGTATTGTTTGGTGGAAATGAAATCGAATTATATCCAGATGGAAGTGCACACTTAACAGATACGAAAGGTCTTGCGGGATCTACATTGCATGTCAATAATGGACTTCGTATTTTAGTAGAAAAAGCAATGGTTCCTTGGCAAACAGCTATCAATGCTTGTACATTGAACCCAGCTCGTATGTTGAATGTAGACGATCGTAAAGGATCGATTCAAACTGGAAAAGATGCAGATTTAGTTGTATTAAATGATGACTATTCTGTTGAAATGACGTATGTAAAAGGTCAAAAAGCATTCTAATATAAGAAAAAGCACATTTTCACGAATGTGCTTTTATAATGTTTTCGTGTTTCGTATTATCATCTAGTTTATTATCCGTGATAATCATGTCAAAATCATCAATATTGGCTATTTTTGACATATACTTCTTATGAAATTTTGTATGGTCTGCCATACAAATTTTTTTATTGGAAGAATCGAGAATCGCTTTTTTAACTAAAGCATCACTCATGCTGGGGATGGATACGCCATAGTCTAAGTCAACGCCTAATACGGAGATAAAAGCTTTATCAATATAATAGTCTTGAAAGAATTGAATGGTGCTTTCAGATAGAGCTGCCTGAGTTACGGGATTATAGGTGCCAGGAGCCATAATGATTTTTGCCTTGGTATTTCGATCTACGTATTGAAGAATCTTCCAGAAATTCGTAAAAATGGTAATCTTCTTATAATGTATTCGTTTAAAGAGTTCTAGGCAGGTTGTGCCACAATCTAAATAGATGGAATCACCATCTTGAATGAGTGTGCTAGCTAAGATCGCAATCTCTTTTTTGTCAGATTGTGACATGCCTTCTTTGATTTCAAAGGAAGGTTCAGTTGAACTAGACTCATTGAGTGTGGCTCCTCCATAGCTCTTTGTGGCGAGTCCTTGGTTTTCTAGACTATCTAAATCTCTTCGTATGGTCATTAAGGAAACGGAGTATACTTTTGCGAGTTCACTTACTTGTACGGTTTTATCTTTTTTTAGTTTTTCATAGATTTCATATCTTCGTTGTGTTGTGTTCATATTTTTATTAAAGCACAAAAAAGAACATAAAGAAACATGTTTTTTTGTGTTCTTTTGAAATAATTTGTTTGATGTGAAAAGGTTATTGAATCAAAATTTTTCTGGTGTTAGGATACAGATGAACTTAAGGAGGATCCATCATGGAATTAATTATCGATTCATCAAATATTGAACAAATTAAAGAACTAAATGAATTATTAACAATTACGGGTGTTACGACAAACCCTACAATATTAACGAAATCAAATAGAGAAGCAATGGATGTAGTAAAAGATCTTTGTGAGGTGTTGAGCGAAGATCAATTGTTATTTATTCAAACGGTACAGACTTCTTTTGAAGGTATTATGGAAGAGGCAAAAATGATTTCTTCCATTCGTAATAAAAATATGTATGTAAAGATTCCAGTTACACATGAGGGATTAAGAGCTATTAAAGAATGTAAAAAATTAGGAATTCACACATTGGCTACTGCCATTTATACAGCGGATCAGGCTTTTTTAGCTGCAATGAATGGAGCTGAATATTTAGCACCTTATACAAATCGTATGTGTAATTATGGAGATGGTGTTCAGGATGTGAAAGACTTGATTGAAATGTTGAGAGTGAATCATATGCCGGCTAAAGTGATTGCGGCAAGCTTTAAAAATACATATCAAGTACATGAATTGATCAAGGCTGGAATTCAAGCTGTAACTGTTCCTTGTGATGTTTTATATCAAATGATTGATCATCCGGGAACAAAGATTGCGGTGGGCGAATTTAGCGTAAATTGGCAAAGAGCTTATAATCGTAATACATTGGAAAAGTAGAGAAATCTACTTTTCTTTTTTCTAAAATAATTAGCACTTAAGTGTTGACAGTGCCAAAAATGGTGTTATACTATCATTAGCAATCATAAAGAGTGAGTGCTAAGTACAAGGAGGTGCTTATTTATGAATATCGATCAAATGTCAGAGCGTTTGCAGAAGATTTTAATGGATGCCATTAATTTGGCAAAATCCAACCAACATCCAAGTGTAGATACTGTGGATATGTTGGAGACGATTTTTAAGGATGATGTATTGGACGGTTTGTTTGAGCGTATTGGCTTGGATAAAAGTCGTGCTTTACAGATGGTTCAACAAGAATCGAATCGTGTCGCAAAGAGCTCAACAAGTAATATAAATTTATCCAATGAAGTGCAGAAATCGTTTGAAGATGCACAAAACTGGGCGGGTCAACATGATGAAACTTATCTTTCTGTAGCTAGTGTATTTTTAGCTTTATTGTTTAATCGTTCTTATATTTCTAAAGAATTGGTAAGAACTTTTAACTTGAATAAAGATGCTTGCTACAAGGCTGAATTAGAGCGTCGTAATGGTAAAAAATTTGATACGCCAAATTCAGAAGAGAATGTAGAAGCTTTAAAGAAATATGGTCGTGATCTAGTTCAGGATGTGCGTGATGGTAAGATTGATCCAATCATTGGACGTGATGATGAAATTCGTCGTGTTATGCAGATTTTATCTCGTAAGACAAAGAACAACCCTGTCTTGATTGGTGAGCCAGGTGTTGGTAAGACAGCTGTTGTTGAAGGAATCGCATGGCGTATTATAAAGGGTGATGTGCCTGAGTCATTAAAAGAAAAACGCTTGATTGAATTGGATATGGGATCTTTGATTGCCGGTGCTAAGTATCGTGGTGAATTTGAGGAGCGTTTAAAATCCATTTTGGATGAAGTTAAAAAATCGGATGGACAAATTATCTTGTTTATTGATGAAATTCATAACTTGGTTGGTGCAGGTAAAACCGAAGGTAGTATGGATGCGGCTAACTTATTAAAGCCAATGTTAGCTCGTGGTGAACTACATTGTATTGGTGCAACAACATTCAATGAATATCGTAGATATATTGAAAAGGATGCCGCTTTAGAGCGTCGTTTCCAAAAAGTACAAGTTGCTCAGCCAAGTGTAGAGGATACAATCAGTATTTTGCGTGGATTAAAAGATCGTTTTGAAAGCTATCATGGTGTACGTATTTTGGATGAAGCTTTAATTGCAGCGGCTACTATGTCCGATCGTTATATCACAGATCGTTTCTTACCAGATAAGGCAATTGACTTAGTGGATGAGGCTTGTGCTACGTTAAAGGTTGAAATGGAAAGTATGCCTCAAGAGTTGGATGAATTACAGCGTAAGATTTTACAACTTCAAATTGAAAAGACTTCTCTACAAAAAGAAGAAGATAAAAGAGCGGTTGAGCGTCGTGAAGAAATTGAAAGTGAATTGGCTTCTTTACAATCAAAGCGTGATGAAATGCATTCTAAGTGGGAAGACGAAAAACGTGGCTTGGCTAATGAAAAAGAGGATAAACAACGTTTGGAGAAAGCTCGTTTGGATTTAGAGCAAGCGCGTAATGAAGCTCGTTATGAAGATGCTGCTAAACTTCAATATGGCACGATTCCTGAATTAGAGGATCGTATTCAAAAAGAGCAGGCAAGTCAAAAAGAGGATGCTTTGATTCAAGAAACGGTCAATGAAGAATTGATTGCGAAAATCGTTTCTAGATGGACAGGCGTTGAAGTGACTCGTTTGGTTGCTTCTGAAAGAGATAAATTATTGAATTTGAAGGAAGAACTTGAAAAACGTGTAGTTGGTCAAAATGAAGCTCTAGAACTTGTAACAGATGCAATCTTGCGTTCTAAAGCACAGATTCAAGATGAGAATCGTCCAATTGGATCGTTCATGTTCTTAGGTCCAACTGGTGTTGGTAAAACGGAGGTTGCCAAGGCTTTGGCTGAACAGTTATTTGATGATGAAAGACATATTGTGCGTATTGATATGAGTGAATACATGGAAAAACACAGTGTGGCACGATTAATTGGTGCTCCTCCTGGATATGTAGGATACGATGAGGGAGGTCAATTAACGGAAGCTGTTCGTCGTAATCCATATAGTATTGTCTTGTTTGATGAAATCGAAAAGGCGCATCCAGATGTATTCAATGTGTTACTTCAAATTCTTGATGATGGTCGTATTACAGACTCGAAAGGTGTTACGGTAGATTTTAAGAATACAATTATTATCTTAACATCTAACTTAGGTAGCCAATATGCCTTTGAATCTGGTGATGTACATGATAAATATATGGAAGAAGTAAAGCGTCATTTTAAACCAGAATTCATTAATCGTATCGATGAAATTATAGTGTTTAACGCATTAGATGATTCAGCCTTTATTAAGATTGCCCACAAGTTTGTCGGCTTGCTACAAAAGCGATTGGCTCAACGTGACATTACATTGAATGTAAGTGATGCTGTGTATAATCAGATCGCAAAGATGGGTGTTGATCCAGTGTATGGTGCTCGTCCTATGAAGCGTTATATTCAAAGAAATCTTGAAACACAGATTGCCAAGGAAATGATTAAGACTGGCGCTATGCAAGGGGATGTAATCAATGTAGATTGTCATAATGGCGAGTATACATTTGATATTCAAGGAAGATAGTGAAATATCTTCCTTTCTTTTCTTGTTTGGAGGTATAATAGTTTCAGGAAGTGATGTTATGTCTTTAAAAGATTGGATTCAAGAAAGTAATAATATAGTATTTTTTGGTGGTGCTGGAGTGTCTACAGAAAGTAACATTCCAGATTTTCGTAGTGACAATGGATTGTATAAAAAGAAGTATCCATATCCGGCTGAGATTATGTTGTCACATAGTTTTTATTTAAGTCATCCTAAAGAATTCTTTGATTTTTATTTTAATCAGATGATTTATCCAGATGCCCAACCGAATAAGGCGCATTATGCTCTTTCAAAACTTGAAAAAATGGGAAAGCTAAAAGGGATTGTGACACAGAATATTGATGGCTTACATCAGATGGCAGGTTCTAAAAAGGTCTATGAATTACATGGAAGTGTTTTAAGAAATACTTGTACACATTGTCAAACAAAATATTCTCTAGAGGATATGATGAAACTAAGAGATAATGAAGGTATTCCTAGATGTAGCAAGTGTGGTGCCATCATTAAGCCAGATGTTGTTTTGTATGAAGAAGGCTTAGATGAATATACATTGTATTCGGCTATTCATGCGATTGAGCAGGCAGATCTTTTAATTGTAGGTGGTACAAGTCTTGTTGTATATCCTGCGGCTGGTTTAATTAACTATTTTCATGGCAAACATTTGGTTTTGATCAATAAAGATAGTACGAATATGGATTCAAAGGCGGATCTTGTGATTCATGATTCGATTGGTAAGGTTTTAGATGATTCACTATGTGAAGTTTATGTGAAATAAACACTAAACTTGAAATTTAGACATAAATAAACTAAAATTTTATCATGTCAGAAAAAAACAAGATATCTTTTATCCGTGATGGATTATATAACATAGAAAGAACAATGCAGTTAGACCCGGCAGCACATTCAAAATGGGAAGTGTTTTGGTTGTATCCACATATTAAGGCAATTGGTTTACATCGTATTGCCCATTGGTTTTGGGTGCATAATCATACATTTATTGCGCGTTGGGTAAGTAATCGAGCTAGGCATTGGACAGGAATTGAAATTCACCCTGGTGCTGTGATTGGTCGTGGTTTGATGATTGATCATGGTATGGGAGTTGTGATTGGTGAAACGGCAATTATCGGGGATGATTGTCAGCTTTATCATGGTGTCACACTTGGTGGTACAGGAAAGCAGCATGTCAAAAGACATCCAACTTTAGAGGATGGTGTATATATTGGCTGTGGCGCAAAATGTTTAGGAAATATCACTTTGAAAAAGGGGTGTCGTGTAGGGGCAAATGCGGTCGTCTTAAAAGATGTTCCTGAAGGGGCAACTGCAGTAGGTATTCCTGCAAGAATTATAGAGAAGAAATAGGTGGTTGTATGTGGAAATATCGTTGTAAATCCCATTTAATAGCTTTAGTTGTAGCTTTTTTAGTTGGACTTTGCTTAAGTGCGGTTGTATTTGCAAGTGGTATAGATATGAGTTCGGATATGTTGTCGAGTTCATTAAGTTCTGTGCCAGGTGTAGATACAGAATCACTGAAACAGGTTTTGACGTATCTACAAAATAATATGTGGATCTTATATGTAGGTGATGCCTTATTGATTTCAGGAATCATCAATATCATTTATATTGGACAATATGTAACATCACGATTCAACATCAGCCCATGGATCGTTATGTGTTTGATTTTCTTTTTACCTGAATACATGATCTATATAGGTGCCATCTTGGTTGTGCCTGCATTTGTTGTATGTATTTATGGAATGTTAAGTTTACGTAAAAACATTTCGAAAGAACGTCGCGAATTTAATTTTACAAGTGATGATGAATTGGTTCGTATGTATAAGATTCATCATGAATTGGATGAGTCTTATAAGGATCTTGCAAAGACTTGTCGTAAAAATGTGCGTAAATTAACAGGTGTTTATGCGTTAGGTATTGTTGCCCTATTTGCGATTTTAATTGCCGTGAATAACATGATGCTTCTAGCTGTATTGTTGATGTTCTACTTATTTGCGTTTAATTTAGTGTTACGTTATCGTGCTGTATCACTTTTACCAATCACAAAATTATTATATGAAGATTGTAATCCGGAGGCTTGTGCGAGTGCTATTATTTACTATTGCACAAATTCAAAGGGGCATACACGTTTGAGCCAGCACACATTGCTTGCACAATGCTTGATTTATTTAAATGATGCTGAACTTGCTCAAGATGTATTGATTAGTTATCCGCGTAAGGATGCATCGAGTTCTTTACAATATTGGTCATTGATGTCTTACATCTATTATATGTTGAAGGATGAAGAGGCTTTATCTCGTTGTAAAGAAGAGGCACAAAATATTCGTCTTCATTATGGACGTGCAGGTGTCATGATTCAAAGTGAAGAAATGGCGGCCATTGAAAATAAAATCCATCTAATGGATGGGGATTTGAATACTTGTAAGAAATATTATTTACAAGGTCTACAAAGAGCGAATTTTCCTTTCCAGCAAGTAGATTCATGTTACTACATTGCTCTGATTTCATTTGTAGAAGAAGATTATAAATTGGCTCGCTTGTATTTTGAAAAAGTACTTGAGCTCGGAAATCGTATGTATTTTGTGAAAAAAGCGAAAAACTATTTAGATAAGATTGAAAAGATCAATCCTGAAACATCCAGTGATGAAGTAGAATATTCGTAGTAAATGAAAAATAGATTTCGCAAAAGCCAGTAATGTGGCCAAACATAAATGTGAACACAAAACTCAATCCAATGTTGATAAAAAACAGGATTGAGTTTTTATTTAAGTGAACCGGAATATAAAGAAACCATTCAAGGATAAACCAGGCTACAAAAAGAATGGAAAGCCATACGTGAAGGTCTTTTAAAAGTGTTATATCGTTATAGGGAATACTACATGAAAGAATCATGCCTAAACAGATTAGGGCATGATTTTTTTTATTGTAATTTACGTTATATTTCTCCCATATTTTTTTTGAATAATAATAAAATCCAATGGCTGAACTAAAGGCCCATAGAAATAAATATATGGAGTGATGTAGTTGATTTCCTATATAAGTTTGATTGTCATAGAAGACGTCAATCCAGCAAAATGGAAGGAAATTCAGGATGGCTTGGATTAAATAAACGTGAATATATGTTAGAAATTTCATCATTGTTTCATTTTAGACAAAAAAGTTCAAAAAATCAAAAAAATAATGAAAGTTTTCTGGAAAAAGTGCTAAAAAAAACGTTTAAGAGTATGGAGGTGATGAGATGTCCGAATGGATTGAACAAGATCACATGGATGAAAACCACTTGTATGTTCATTTGAAAAATCCAGAATTACTCGACCTATCCATTTTTGATCGATTATCGAACGATGATTTTTGTCTGCCTTGTATGTTGACAAACGAAAAAACGGCATCGATGGTGTATGCGATAGAAGGCTATATTCCTTTACATGATTTTTTAAGTCAGTATGTGTTTGAAAAAGAAGAAGGATATATATTCTTGCATCAGTTATTTGAACAAGCCATCGCATCCAATCGCAATAAACCAGTTCTATTTGACCCAGACTACGTATTTGTCTCTAGTTTTGGAGACCGCTTTGCGTTTGTCGTGGTGCCCATTCAAATATCAAACTGGATGTTTCAAAAGGATATGTCAGAAAAATGGGTGGAGTACATCGCAAAAACAATGCAGACTACAACCGCTTTTGAAATCCCTGGATTTTTATTGAAGTTTTTAAAGAGTGCTGAGTTTAGTTTACCCAATCTTGTCTTAGGTCTGGATAATATACGAAATTTATATTATCCGAAAAAATTTTCTTTCTTTAAAAACAAGAGAATGCAGACATTTAAAGTCAAAGAACCCATACAAGCTTTCCATAAAGAGAAGCCTGTTGAATCTGTTTTGGAAGAAAAAACACAGCTTTTACAAGTAAAAGTAGATTTTTATGCCTACCTATTATGCGATCAGGAAAAATATGCATTGTGCAATGAAATCAATCTAGTGGGAAGAGCGATGGTATGTGATGTCCGTATACAGGATGCGAGTATATCTTTAAAACATGCCAAGATCGTATGTGAAAATGATCGGTACTATATACAAGATCTAAAGAGTACGAATAAGACGTATCTGAACGAAAAAGAAGTGAAACGCAAGATGCGATTAAAAGATGGCATGACGATACGATTTGGTGATGTCGTGTGTGAATTTAAAGAACAATAGATATAAGGTCATACATACCTATAATGCCAATGTTTATCGTGTTATGGATGAATTGAGTACGTGTGTTTATATTTTAAAAATCTGTCCAGATTATGAAACAAAACGATATAAACATCAATTTAAAACAGAGATCAATGTGCTCTCTAACTTAAATTCGATCCATGTCCCTAGCTTGATCACTTGTTTTGAAGAAGACTTTGCACAATGTTTTGTCGAAACATATATTCCGGGAATCAACGCAAGACAATACTTTCAAAACCATCGTTGTTTATTCAAAAAGTATCGCTTGCTAATTGATGTTTTAAAAGTCCTGCAAGATCTGCATCAGATTGGCTATCTCTATATTGATTTATCTAAGAGTAAACAATTTGTGTGCTAGAGATTGCTTTATTTACGGGTTAATTTAGAATTCGATAATACTAAATGCCTTAATATTCTATCAATTTTTGGCCATTTCTCATCTTGAGCTTTAACT
>ENA-OQHF01000259-OQHF01000259.1-human-gut-metagenome-genome-assembly--contig:-NODE-259-length-34201-cov-8.092798_pt1 | contig 34201 bp, 30 predicted proteins | sample MGYA00242559_ERZ504709 | MGnify/ENA primary metagenome ERZ504709 (study PRJEB26092, sample SAMD00036203) | human gut metagenome | host: Homo sapiens | study: EMG produced TPA metagenomics assembly of... | reverse complement strand
CATATGGTTGTGAAGAACGGCGTGAAGATCATTAAGCCGATCATCCTGCTGGTGCTGGCGTTATTGCTGATCAAGATTGTCCTGGGAATATAAATATGAAGATAATTGTGCCCAGTCCCTGAAAATAGAGTATAATAAAAGAAAATGTATAACGAATACAAGGAGGATTCTATCATGACAGAAGACACAAGAAAATTCGTAGAAGAGAAGACAAAGGAAATATTAAATGCAGGTTCATGCTGTCCGGAATTAAAAGAGATGGCACAAAAATGGCTGGCAGCAGAAGGAACTACAGATGAAAAGGCCGTGACAGAAGCATATCTTCAGGAATTATCTGAGGATGTACTGCCAATCGATGCACTGATCAGCTTTGCTTCATCTGAAAAAGGAGCAGAGGTATTCGGAGCAGAACAGGCAAAATCTATGGCAGAAGCCGGAAAGGCATCTAAAGCGAACGGCGGTAAATATTGTATCTGCCCGGCGTGCAGCGCAGGCGGAGCAATCCTGGATAAGAAAAATGAAATACTTTAAATTGTCATGTATTTGAAAGAAGCTGTCGGACGGCAGGGTATGTGTTTGGAAAGAAGCTTTTGAGTTGGGAGGGAGAATTTTTTTATTTTCCCTCCCAAAATTTAGTGTATTGCAGTAAAAGAGTTCACAGTTGTATAATGTACCCATGATTTTTAGAAATGATGGTACAACATGGAAATCCAAATAGAAAGCTTTAAATCTCAGACCTGTGAAGATTTCATAGAAGTCCTTGCAAGTAAAGCAGCTGTTCCGGGCGGCGGCGGGGCATCGGCGTTAGCCGGAGCCATCGGGATCGCACTTGGTAATATGGTCGGAAGTCTGACTGTAGGAAAGAAGACCTATGCAGATGTAGAAGAAGAGATCATCGAATGCAAAAAAAGGCAGATGAGATTGCAAAAGAATTTTTAGAACTGATGGATAAGGATGCGGAAGCATTCGAGCCGCTCAGTAAGGCATATGGACTTCCGAAGTCTACGCCGGAAGAGATTGCCAAAAAAGCAGAGATTATGGAAGAGGCGCTGAATACGGCATGTGGTGTTCCGATTGAGATTATGAAGACCTGTGCCAGAGGTATTGACCTGGTAGAAGTATTCGCTGCGAAAGGAAGCAGGATTGCATTAAGTGATGCGGGAGTTGGAGCAACACTTTTAAAATCCGCAATGCAGGGGGCTTCACTGAATGTATATATTAATACGAAATCAATGAAAGACAGAAGAAAAGCAGAAGAGCTTAATCATCTGGCAGATTTCCTGCGGGAAGAATACGAAGCAAAAGCAGACCGGATATTTGCGGAAGTAAACAGCCGTATCCGGTAAAATCCAGTGAGATAAAGACGGATAGACCGGAAATGTCCGGAGAAAATACAAAATAAAAGGAAAGCAGCAGGAAAAATGGCAAAATTACTATTAGGAAAAGAAGTAAATGCTTCTATCAATGAAGAAATCAAAGCAAAAGTAGAAACTTTAAAAGCACAGAATATCACACCGACACTTGGAATTATCCGTATCGGTGAAAGAGAAGATGACATCGCATACGAAAGAGGCGCAACAAAACGCTGTGAGACACTGGGAGTAGCATATGAGAAATTCCTTCTTCCTGCAGATGCAGAAGAAGAAGAGGTATTAAAGACGATCGACCAGGTAAATAAAAGTGAAAAAATCCACGGAGTTCTGTTATTCAGACCGCTTCCGAAGCATCTGAATGAAGACAAGATCGTGAATGCACTGGCCGTAGAAAAGGATGTAGACGGAATTACCGATCTTTCCATGGCAGGTGTGTTCATGGGAAAAGATATGGGATACGCACCGTGTACGCCGAGTGCCTGCATGAAGGTACTGGATCATTATGGAATTGACTGTACCGGTAAGAAAGTGGTAGTTATCGGAAGAAGTCTTGTAGTCGGAAAACCTGCAGCGATGATGCTGATCAAGAAGAATGCGACCGTAACCGTCTGCCATACCAGGACGGTGGACATGCCATCTGTAGTAAAGGAAGCAGATATCGTAGTTGTAGCGGCCGGAAAAGCAGGAGTGATCGATGGAAGCTATCTGCGAGAAGGACAGATCGTGATTGATGTAGGAATCAATGTGAATGAAGAAGGAAAGCTCTGCGGAGATGTGAATTTTGAAGAAGCAGAGAAGATTGTGGAGGCAATCACACCGGTCCCAAGAGGCGTCGGCGGAGTGACGACTTCAATTTTGCTGGAACATGTGGTAGATGCCGCGATTGCACAGAACAGGTAAAGAGAAGCCGGGGATTATATCGCTGGTCTGAAAAATGACAATAAAAGGATGGTAACCTTTATGTGTAGCCGGAAAGTTATGGCAGAAGCCTTGATTTTCCGGCTTTTATTCCAGTCTGGGTAGCCAGCTTAGTGAATTAAGTAGAAAAAAAATTACCAGATTCCCATTACATGCTGCATTCCAAGGCTCACAATTGTAATTCCAACCCAACAGCAGGCACCCAGCAGAAGTGGTTTTCCTCCGGATTTAATAAGCTTCACAACATTACTGTTAAGCCCGATTGCGGCCATAGCCATAATGATAAAGAACTTCGATAATTCTTTTAACGGAGCAAATACGTCAGCGCTGACACCCATACTCATACATACTGTTGTGATGATAGCTGCAATGATGAAGTATAAGATGAACATAGGAAATGCTCTCTTCAGGCTGAATTTGTTTGCGGAAGAATCAGCAGTTCCGGCTTTTGAGGCAGATCTTGCACGGATCAGGGATAATACCAGTGTGATCGGAATAATTGCCAGTGTACGTGTAAGCTTTACCGTAACAGCAGTATTCAGTGTCTCGCTTCCAAGGTTCCACATACTGTCCCAGGTAGAGGCGGCAGCAGTTACGGATGAAGTATCATTGATCGCAGTTCCGGCAAAGACACCGAAAGCATTTCCGCTAGTTGTGTCGAAGCCGAGTGCATTTCCAAGCACCGGGAAAAGTACAGCAGCGATAACATTGAAGAAAAAGATAACAGAAATTGCCTGTGCGACTTCTGTGTCATCGGCGTCAATGACAGGTGCTGTAGCAGCAATCGCAGAACCACCGCAGATGGAAGAACCGACACCAACAAGGATAGAGGTGTTGGAAGGAATGTTCAGTACCTTGCGGAGCAGCCATGCAATGATCAAAGATGTAGAAATTGTACTGATAATAATAGGAAGAGACTGTTTTCCTGTCTGTAAGATAACTCCGAGATTCATGCCGAATCCAAGCAGAACAACAGCAGTCTGTAAAATGATTTTTGAAGTCCATTTAATTCCTGATTCAGCTGTTCCTTTTTCAGTCCAAAAGCAGGTGATCACCATTCCGGCGAGAATCGCAATGACAGGTCCGCCGATTACCGGGAATGCTTTTCCAATCAGCCAGGATGGAATCGCAATCAGAAAGCAGACCAGAATTCCTTTGAAATTTTTTTGAATAAAATTCATGATAGTTTCCTCTCTTAAGTTTTTTGTTACTGTCGGCACTATGGGCGTCAGCAACTGTATTTTTATGAAACAATTATAGATTATAACACTGATAAACAATAAAAAAAAGTATATAAATTCTACTATCTATAGGATGAAGGTGTCTGTCCGGTTTTCTTTTTAAAACAAGAACTGAAGTAGTATTGATTTGAATATCCTACTTTCGCACTTATTTCTTTTAGTGAGAGGTTCGTATTTTTCAATAGATTACAGGCCGTTTCAATCCGAATATCTGTGATTACATCCGAAATATTTTGCTGGCGTTGTTTTTTTAAACAGAGCACTAAGATGAGCCGGACTAATATGAACATTGTTAGCAATTTCATTTAGACATAAGGTGTTGTCTTGATAATGTTGGTGTATATAATTGATAGTAGCAGTACAAACATGTTCTTGACGACTCTGTGCTGAAAGATTAATTTTATCAGATATTGTCTGGCATAAACTAGAAAGCCATTGGAAGATCTCAGTACTTGTTGAAAAAGAGTCAAGGTGTTGATAGGTTTTAATAATGTCTTTTTCCATGTCATTGCTTCTAATGCCCATATCGCAGAGAAATTTTAGTAAATGCCCCAAAAGCTGATAGATACGTATAAATATAAATTGTTTGTTTTTGTAGTTTTGTGTTAATTCTTCTGAAAATGAAAGAATCCACTTTTCTATTCCGTCCAGGTCATTTTCGCATAAAAGCTGTATTAACTTTTCGTGACCGGAAACTTCATATAATTCAGCAGAGTAATCGTTGTCTATAGTATCACCAAGTGTAAATATGTTTTTCTGTGGAAAGAAAAAACGGTATTCCAGTGATTTTAATGCATTGGAATACGAAATAGATAAAGTCCACAAGTATTTGACGATGTTTCCTATTCCGATATTTAATTCGAAAAAGCTGTTTTTATAAAGTTGCAATAATTCTGTTAACAGATCATAAGACGTATTATAGAAGTATTTCTGATTAGAATAATTGTGAGCGATTACCAATACGATTTCGTCAAAACTTGTTAAAGTATGAATCAGTGAAAAGTGCTCATTGAAAAGTTCTTTTATGGTATCAGACATACTCATTAGTTTTATGTGATACTCTTCAATGCCTTTTTTTTCTTTGATGTCTGTTGCATTTTGTATTTGAATTACAATGGCCTGATAATAATGATAGTCAAGATTCAACTGAAGATAATCGGCATAATTTGAAAGTGTATATCGAGCTTCATCACTTGAAGATTGTATTAATTTATGAAAGAAATTATCGATCATTATAGGGCGGCTTTGTTTTAATATTTCAAGATTCCTCTGTTCTTTATTAAGCATACTAAGAGCATTGCGAATGATTTTCTTTAGATAAGAATAATCAAGCGGTTTTTCTATATAGTCAAATGCACCGAGTCGTATAGCTTGTTTGGCATATTCAAATTTATCAAATGCACTGATAAGTATTATTTTTATAGATGAATTAATCTTTAGTGCATTTTGTGCAAGAGATAAACCGTCTAATTGTGGCATTTCTATATCGGAAATAATTAAATCAACCATATTATTTTGCAGATAATCAAGAGCCTGCTGTCCATCATAGGCTTTGCAAGCGACTTCTGCATTTAAATCAGACCAGTCAATGTTGTGGCAAATACCATCAACAGATATATGGTTGTCATCTATAATCATAATTTTGTACATTAGTAGTCCTCCAGTAATTGCGGAATTCTTATATAAATTGTGGTTCCAGTATCTTTGTTGCTTTCAACTCTGAGTGTACCATGTCCCTGTAAAGAGGAACATATACGTGAATTAATGTTACTTATACCGAAATGTTTTTCGTAGTGAATTTGTTTGGAAACAATACCTTCACGGAGTTCATTTAGTTTCTCAGGAGACATACCAATTCCATTATCAGAAATCATGATTTCTATCATATCATCATCATATCTAATAGAAATATCGATATGCATATGGATTCCATTTCCTTTAAAACCATGTTGAATCGAATTTTCCAATATAGGCTGTAGTGTGAACTTACAAATAAGAAAGTTTTCTATTCCTTCTTCCATATCTATATTCCAATCAAATAAATTATCTTTACATAATGCTTCCATTTCCATATATAATTGTGCAATTTCTAATTCTTTTTTAATAGGAATCAGATCATTGGAGGTGCGTAACAATCCTTTATAAAAAAGCGATAAATCAGCAAGCATTTTATTCGCTTTCGTGATTTCACCAAATGACAACAAATTTTGAACAGATGCTAAAATATTATATAGGAAATGAGGATTAATTTGTGATTGCAGCAACTGATAATTTAGTTTTTCCTCTTGTATTTTTAATTGAAGGTTATTCTCAAAGCTTGAATTCAATTCTGAAATCATGTTAGCACAGGTGACGGTTAGTGAATCTATTTCATCCAAGTGAGTTGAAGAAGATAGAACTAACTTGTCGATCTGCGTCGAATCTATGACATCGTCCATTTTGATTTCCGACATAGAATGAGACAAATGATTGATTTTATTTGTCATTTGATCAGCCACCCAGATAATTGAGAGCATAGTTAGAGGAACAATAATCATGAAACAAATAAAAATCATTTTTACGAGAAAGGATGAACTTTGGCGTATATAATAATCAGGAGTTTCAGTAACAAGAAATAGCTGGTTATGTACCGGTGTGGAAATTATCTCACATTTATCGTATGAGAAATGTGATAGTCTCAAGTTTTGTGTGATTGCATGAAGTTTTTCATTGGATAAAGAACCCCCAATTTGTTTCTTATCTGTGCTTGATAATACAACACCCTCGGAATTTATTATATAAGAAAGAGAAGGATTGCCTTCAGAAAATGTGTTTAAGTAGTTGCTTAATTCTTCACTTGTTATGTGAACAGCCAAACAAGTTTTTTGTGAATTGATTTTTGCATACCTATAGCAGGAGAGTACTCCGGAAGGTTCTTCACCTTTGCTGACCATATAAGGGAAGTTAATGTCTTTGCGAAAAATCCAATTAGGAGTAAGCCCATGTTTTGAAAAATCGCTCAACTGTACCTTATATTTTTTAAGATCTGATAAAGAACAGAAAGTAAGCCCTTCTTTTGAAGCAAAAGTATCATCAGGTAAAAAGATATTTACATGATAAATATTAAAAGAATCAGCTATTGAAGCAATATTATTCCGAACCGCAGAAAGTTTGTCGAGATAATTTGACATAGGTTGTTCTGCTGTTGTACATAACATACATAAATTAAAATGAATAGAATCTTCTAAATTTTCTATTTGAGTCATTCGATTTTCAAGCAGGTGCTGATTTTTTTTCACAAGAAATTGCTGTTTCTTTCAGAATCTTGTCTTTTAGCTATATTATAAGATATTTTATAAGATATTGTTCCCAATATAAGAAGGGGAAGTATGGCGCAAAGAATAAAGCAAATGATTAGTTTTAAGCGAAAGTGTTCTTTTATAGTATTGATTAGTGACGTAAATAGCTTCATATTATGGAACCGCTCCTTTCAGCTTCATTCTAATAAAAGAAATAATAAAACGCAATAATTTGATTTGAAAATAAAAAATTATAAAGTATGCGCAAAATAATATATTTATTTTTAAAGCATTATTTTCTATGATGATATTAACAAATAGTTGTAGATATTAGGTTGCATATTAAAACGCAGGAGGGAAAGAAATGAAAAAAAGAATAGTCAGTGTATTACTTATAGCAACAATGTCTGTTGGACTTTTTAGTGGATGCGGGAAGTCTGGAGGAAACACAGAGGTTAAGCAGAACGAGAATTCAAACAAAATTACCTTGATGACACAGGATACAACTTATGGAAAAGCTTTTGATGAATATATCCATAAAGCGGAGGAAGCAACGGGACTGGAAATTGAAACAATCGCATGCCCGACAAATACGGATGATCGTCAGGCAAAAATAACAACTATATTATCTTCAGGTGATGATAGTATTGATGTCGTTACAATTAATGATGAGATGATGAGCGGATTTAAAAATACAGGTTATCTAGAACCGCTTCAAGACACCGTTATGACACCGGAGATTATGGAAAATTTTCCACAGAAATATATGCAGGAAATGACAATGGTAGGAGACAATGTTTATTCAGTTCCTTGTTTTATGGATGTTCTTGCTTTTTGGGTTGATGAGGAAAAGATGGCAAATGCAGGTCTTACCGAGATTAAGACAAAAGAGGATTTTGAAAAATATGTAGAAGCTAATTCATCGGACGGTAAATACGGATATGGAGATGCGTGGGAAAAAACATATGTATTTAACTCTATCGGAACATTTGTGAATTTGTTTGGTGGAGACTACTACGATTGGACAAATCCTAAAACTCAGGAAGCTGTAAAATTCATGTATGATATGATGAAGAAAAAAGAGACACCTATTTCTCAGCTGGCAGATCAGTACGATCCAATGATGCAGAAATTTTTTGATGGAGAATATGCTTCTATCTTTATGTATGTAGGAGCAATACAGTCTTTTGTTAATTCAGGAAAGTATGGCCCGGATAAACAGCATATTGCCCCTATGCCGACATTTGAAAATAAGGCAGCTTATATTTCTACATGGGGATATGTTTTGAATAGTGCTTCAAAAAATAAAGCAGCGGCGCAGAAATTCCTCAAGTATGCTGCAAGTGAGCAGGGAGAACTTGATTATACAGAAATGACATCCAGACTTCCGGCAAGAACAGACGTGTTGGAAAGTGATGAATTAGCAGCGATGGATTTGCCTGGTTTAGATGAAATAAAAGAGTACGTGGACAATACAGAACTTCTTGCACGTCCTATGGCACCGCAGGCGATGGAGTTTATTAGTGAGATGGGATCTTTATTCCAGCAGTATGTATCTGACGAGTTAACATTAGACTCATTTTGTGAAAAAGCACAGAAGGCAGTTGATACATATGTAGTCAAATAATTAATATATTGTTTTACGTGTTTTACGGGAGGTAAGGACAATGAAAAAGAAGACAAAAGGATTGTGGATTGCATGGCTTCTGGTACTTCCGGTAGTGATTGTAAGAGCATTTACTACGCTCTATCCAATTATCATGACCTTTATAAACAGTACTTATGATATGAGTTTATTAAAAGGCAATAACTTTCAATTTATAGGATTAGGAAATTATCTTAGAATATTTGAAGATCAAAAATTATTATCTTCTATCGGATTTACTGTGAAATTTACGGTTGTATCAATGTTTTTCCATCTAGTATTAGGTGTGATTCTTGCATTAATGTTAAATATGAAGATCAAAGGTAAAAAATTCCTGCGTACAATAGTACTTATACCATGGGCAATGCCCATGGTAGTAGCGGGACTTGCTGCAAGATGGGCGTTTAATGATCAATATGGATTAATCAATGATTTGATCAGAAGATTTGTACCGAATTTTCATTATGATTGGCTTGTGCATGCAAATTCAGCTCAAGGAGCAGTTATTGCAGTTGATTTATGGAAGGACTTACCTTTCTTTGCAATTTTGGTGCTTGCCGCATTACAGTTTTTATCAGCAGATATTTATGAGGCAGCAAAAATCGATGGAGCAGGACCGGTACGAGCTTTTTTCTCAATTACACTGCCAAATATAATGAAGACAATACTGAGCCTTTCTATTTTCTTTACAATGTGGCGATTGACAAGTTTTGACTTAGTATATGCTATGACATCAGGAGGTCCAGGGGATTCAACATCTTTGTTAGCATATCGAATTATGCAGGAGGCTTTTACTAATTTGAATCTCGGATATGCGTCTGCAATAGCTGTCTGCCTGTTTATTGTTATGACAATTTTAAGTTTTATACAGCTTAGAGCAATCAAAAAGTTTGATTAAAATATAGAAGGGAGAGGTTGACAATGAAACCAAAAACAAAAAAAGTTTTGGCACCGATATTCAAATGGGGCTTGATTTTAATAGTTGCTTTTATTATTTTACTTCCATTACTTTGGATTTTTACATCATCTATTTCACCTGCTTCTGAGCTGTTTAGTTCACCGATTCACTATCTGCCAAAACATCCTACACTGGATAATTATATTAGAATTTTCACGCAGATGAATTTGGGTGAGAAGATTTTAAATACAGCAATTATTACTGTATGTTCGTTGATCTTATCAACAGTTATCTGCTTAATGGCAGCTTATGCATTTACTCGTTATTCAGGAAAAGGACTTACACTTGTATATGCAGCGATAGTGGCATCTGCTTTAATTCCGGGAATTGTAACAGCAAGACCGTTATATGATCTGATGAAAAGATTTGGATTAGTTGATACATTTCCTGGCTTGATCATCATGTATACAAGTGCATTGATTCCATTTACTATGTTGATTTTAGGTAATTTCTTAAGTGAAATTCCTATTTCATTAGATGAAGCAGCAGAAATAGATGGAGCGAATATGTTTCAGAAACTGTTTTATATCACGTTGCCTTTAATGAAACCGGCTATTGCAACAATATTAATCATTAATTTTATAAATTGCCTTAATGATTTATTCACTCCATTGTTTTTTGCACAAAAAATAGAAGTATTAAGTGTTGCTATTACAACTATTCCAAGGGAGACATCATATAGTATGCCATGGGATTTAATAAGTACAGTTGGATGTATTATCCTGCTGCCAATAGTTATTTTCGTACTTATTTTTGAGAAGCAGATCATGGAAGGTGTTATGGCTGGCGGCGTTAAGCAATAAGTGGAGGTGTGAATAATGTCAGATATTTTCAGATTAAGAAATGGAAGATCGAGAGCTATAAATGCTGAAAATCCAACTGGAGAAAAAGGAAAGGGTGGAATTGCAGCAAGTCATCTTGGCCCTTCAAGAAAAGGTAGTCCGTGCTTGAAAAATATTATGCCGAATGAAACGGTAGTATTAGCTGAAATGGATGGACCGGGTATTATTCAGCATATATGGATTACGGTTAATAATAAAACATCAGATGCGGATTGTTATGTACTCCGTGATTTAGTACTCCGCATGTACTGGGATGATGAGGAAGTTCCATCGGTTGAAAGTCCTTTAGGTGATTTCTTCTGCTGTGGTTTTGCAAGAGAATGTCTTGTTACATCTATGCCAATATCCGTAATTCCAAACAGAGGTTTTAATAGCTATTTTCAAATGCCATTTCGTAAAAAAGCAAGAATTACTTTAGAAAATCAACATGATAATCCAATTCCTGATTTCTTTTATCAGGTAGACTATTGTTTGTATGATGAGTTACCAGAAGATACAGCTTATTTTCATGCACAGTGGAGACGTCAAAGAATAACAGAACTGGCAAAGGATTATGTTATTTTGGATAATGTGAAAGGAAAAGGCCATTATATTGGTACATATCTTGCTCTGACAACACTTGAAAGATACTGGTGGGGAGAAGGCGAAGTTAAATTTTATATTGACGGAGATGAAGAATATCCTACAATATGTGGCACGGGAACAGAGGACTATTTTGGCGGGTCATGGAGTTTTGCTCACCAGGTAAACGGAAAGACGGTAGAACAGACTTATAATTCTCCATTTTTAGGATATCCGTATTATTCAGCACACGATGAACTGGTGCATAATCCATATCATAATGATGATTGTCCGCCAATGAGAGGATTTTATAGATGGCATCTGATGGATCCGATTTGCTTTGAAGAAAATTTAAAAGTTACTATCCAGCAGATCGGTGTATGTTATAAAGGACTATTTGAAAGACAGGATGATGTTGCCAGTGTAGCATATTGGTATCAGAGTGAACCGCATCAGGCTTTTAAAACGTTAATGAATAAAAAAGAGAGATGGCCAAGATAGAATGGTCTAAATCATTACAAATTGAGTGTAATTGTAAATTTAAAAATTTTGTGAAGCCCATGAAATAAGGACTTCACAAAATTTTTAGAAAAGAATTAGCACTCAACCCTTTACAGTGCTAACAATACGTGCTATATTCCTAATAGAACACAGGAAAAGCAAATTTGTGGTTCAAAGGAGGGAAAGACCATGAATATCAATAAATTTACACAGAATTCATTACAGGCAGTTCAGAACTGTGAGAAGATTGCTGCGGATAACGGGAATCAGGAACTGGCGCAGGAGCATTTGCTGTATGCGCTGCTGACACAGGATGACAGTCTGATTTTAAAATTATTTGAGAAGATGAACATTCAGGGCCAGCTCTTTATTAACAGTATCGAGCAGGCAATCGGCAAGAGACCGAAGGTACAGGGAGGTCAGGCTTATGTCGGTCAGGACTTGAATAATGTGCTGATCCATGCAGAAGATGAAGCAAAGCAGATGGGAGATGAGTATGTCTCTGTTGAGCATCTGTTTCTTGCAATGCTGAAGTATGCAAGCCGTGAGTTGAAGCAGATTTTCCGTGAATATGGCATCAGCAGAGAGGGTTTCCTCCATGCGCTGTCAACAGTAAGAGGAAATCAGAGAGTTACTTCTGACAATCCGGAAGCAACTTATGATACATTGAATAAATACGGTCAGGATCTTGTTGAAAAAGCAAGAGACCAGAAACTGGATCCGGTCATCGGACGTGATGAAGAGATCCGTAATGTGATTCGTATCCTGTCCCGTAAGACAAAGAATAACCCGGTGCTGATCGGTGAACCTGGTGTAGGTAAGACTGCAGTTGTAGAAGGACTTGCCCAGAGAATCGTCAGCGGAGATGTGCCGGAAGGCTTGAAAGATAAGACCATCTTTTCACTGGATATGGGAGCACTGGTAGCCGGAGCGAAGTATCGTGGTGAATTCGAGGAACGTCTGAAAGCAGTTCTTGAAGAAGTGAAAAACAGTGACGGAAAGATCATTCTTTTCATCGATGAGCTTCATACAATCGTAGGAGCAGGTAAAACAGACGGTGCGATGGATGCAGGAAATATGTTAAAGCCTATGCTTGCCAGAGGCGAACTGCACTGTATCGGCGCAACAACACTGGATGAGTATCGTCAGTATATTGAGAAGGATGCAGCTTTGGAGCGTCGTTTCCAGCCGGTTCTGGTAGATGAGCCAACCGTTGAGGATGCAATCTCTATCCTGAGAGGACTGAAAGAGAGATACGAAGTCTTCCATGGAGTTAAGATCACAGATAGTGCGCTTGTTGCGGCAGTTACACTTTCGAACAGATATATTTCTGATCGTTTCCTGCCGGATAAAGCAATCGACCTTGTGGATGAGGCGTGTGCACTGATCAAGACAGAACTTGATTCTATGCCGACAGAACTTGATGAGCTTCGTCGTCGTGTGATGCAGATGGAGATTGAAGAGTCTGCACTTAAGAAAGAGGAAGACCGCTTAAGTAAAGAGCGTCTGGAACATTTGCAGGAAGAACTGGCAGAACTGAAAGCGCAGTATGCAAGTAAGAAAGTACAGTGGGAGAATGAGAAGAATTCCGTAGAGCATGTGCAGAAGATCCGTGAGCAGATCGAGCAGGTGAACAAGGAGATTCAGAAAGCTCAGAGAGAGTACGATCTGAATAAGGCAGCAGAGCTTCAGTATGGTCGTCTTCCACAGCTGCAGAAACAACTGGAAGAGGAAGAAGCGAAGGTAAAAGCAAAAGACCTTGCTCTTGTGCATGAATCTGTTACAGACGATGAGATTGCAAAAATCGTTTCCAGATGGACAGGTATTCCGGTTGCAAAACTGAACGAGAGCGAGAGAAACAAAACGCTTCACCTTGCAGATGAATTGCATAAACGTGTCATTGGACAGGATGAAGGAGTAGAACTTGTGACAGAGGCAATCATCCGTTCCAAAGCAGGTATCAAAGATCCGACAAAACCAATCGGTTCCTTCTTGTTCCTTGGACCTACAGGTGTAGGTAAGACAGAGCTTGCAAAGGCACTTGCCCAGAGCCTGTTTGATGATGAGAACAACATGGTTCGTATTGATATGAGTGAGTATATGGAGAAATATTCCGTGTCCAGACTGATCGGAGCTCCTCCGGGATATGTTGGATACGATGAAGGTGGACAGCTGACAGAAGCTGTCAGAAGAAAACCTTATTCCGTTGTACTTTTTGATGAGATCGAGAAAGCACATCCGGATGTCTTCAACGTATTGCTGCAGGTACTGGATGATGGACGAATCACAGATTCCCAAGGACGTACAGTTGACTTCAAGAATACAATCTTGATCATGACTTCCAACATTGGTGCAAACTATCTGCTGGAAGGAATTAAGGACGATGGTTCGATCGATGAACAGAGTCAGGAGATGGTAATGGGTGATCTGAAAGCACATTTCAGACCGGAATTCTTGAACCGTCTGGATGAGATTATCATGTTCAAACCATTGACAAAGACAAATGTACGTTCCATCATTGACCTTCTGGTTGCTGATGTGAATCGCCGTCTGGAAGAACGTGAACTGAGTGTTGAGCTGACAGATGCAGCGAAAGATTTTGTTGTGGAAGGTGGATATGAGCCGATGTACGGTGCAAGACCACTGAAACGTTACTTGCAGAAGAATGTAGAGACATTAGCTGCAAAACTGATCCTCGCAGGAGATGTGGGACGTGGAGACACGATCTTGATCGATGTGAAGGACGGTAAACTGACAGCAGGTGTGAAGAAATAAAATACTAGTATAGTAACGATATAATATGTAGGGTTGTGAAAAATGAAAATTTTCCGGAGATTTTTAGGAAATTGGATTTTTCACAGCCTTTTTTTCGTTCATCGAAGCAATTGATACAAGCGCAGATTATATGTTAAAATAAAAAACTGACAGAATGTATATGCATACAACAAGAATTAATACTAAGAAAGAACTCAGGCAGAATCCAGAAAGGAGGCTCCCATGGCGCGCATTATTTTCCACATCGACGTCAATTCAGCATTTTTAAGCTGGACGGCGGTTGAACAATTGAAAAATGGATCAAAAGTGGATCTGCGGGAGATTCCGGCGATTATTGGCGGAGATCAGAGCTCTCGTCATGGAATCGTTCTTGCAAAATCATCACTTGCCAAATCCTATGGGATTCAGACGGGTGAACCTGTAGTAAATGCATTTCGAAAATGTCCGAATCTTGTGACAGCACCGCCAAATCATAAGATGTACAGGGAAAAGAGCCGGATGCTGATGGATTTCCTGCGGACATATACAAAGAAGATCGAGCAGGTCAGTGTCGATGAATGTTATATGGATTTTACAGAGCTTGTCGGGCGATATCTAACACCGGTGGACGGTGCAATGGAGATCAAAGAAGAAGTGAAGAAGCGTTTTGGATTCACGGTGAATATTGGAATCTCCAGCAATAAGTTACTAGCGAAGATGGCTTCAGATTTTCAGAAACCGGATCGGATCCATACGTTATTTCCGGAAGAGGTTCCGCAGAAAATGTGGCCACTTCCGATCGGAGAACTCTTTATGGCAGGGCGTTCAAGTGTGGAGGTCTTCAAGAAACTTGAAATCAATACAATTGGAGATCTTGCTCATGCGGATGTAAATGTAATTACGCTGCATTTAAAAAGTCATGGACGGATGCTTTGGAATTTTGCAAATGGAATTGGAGACGATACGGTACAGTATGAACCGGAAGAGGCAAAGGGAGTAGGAAATTCAACGACTCTGTCAGAGGATGCAACGACTTATGAAGAAGCGAGAGAGGTATTTCATGAGCTTGCACAGAGCGTGGGGAACAGGCTGAAAAAGGCAGGCAAGAAAGCCGGGATGGTGAGCATGGAGGTTCGCTATTATGATTTCAGAAATATGTCGCATCAGGTGCAGCTTCAAAAGCCAACGAATGATCCGCTTATCTTATGGGAGACAGCATGTGATTTGTTCCGTGAAAGCTGGAGTGGAGAACCTGTCCGTCTGCTCGGAATCCGAACGTCAAAGTTAGTAGAAGAGAATGCACCGGAGCAGCTGACAATCTTTGATATTGAATTTCCAAAAGAACCGGACGAGAAACATAAGAAATTAAATGCCGCATTGGAACAGCTGAACAACCGTTATGGAAAGGGTGCGGTTGTGAAAGGCACATTTTATAAACCGGACAGAAACAAGAAAAAAGATGAAAATCAGAAGAGATAGAAAGAGGAACGTGCATTGAAAGAGAAAAATTATAATCTGGAATTGATTCGAATGATTTCCTTTATATTTGTTATTGTGATTCATGTATCGAATTATTATTGCAGAGCCTATGGCGATATTACGATTGGGGAGTACAGTTTTTCACTGCTATTAAATCTGCTGGCAAGGATAAGTGTACCATGTTTTTTCATGATCACAGGAGCACTTCTGCTTGGAAGACAGGAATCACTTCATAAACATGCAAAAAGAATCTTTCGTTTTCTAATTGTTCTGCTTGTGTGGAGTGTAATATATATGATCTGGAATGCAGTTTATATGGAAGATCCTTATCAAATCAAAGATTTATTATATAAGCCGGTAGAACAGCATCTGTGGTATCTGTATGCAATGATTCCGATCTATCTGGTACTTCCTTTTTTCCAGGTTATGTGTAAAGGGATGAACCTTCGGATGGAACGCGCATTTCTTGTGGTGATTACGGCAGCTGTTTTGTTCAATTATATTTCCACATTTTTTGATGAAAAGATGTATTATTCTGTCCCAATGGTGGGGGACAGAATCTATTCTTATTATGTATTTATCGGATATTATATATATAAATATCGTAAGCATGTGATGAAGGGGAAAATGATTCCGGCAGGTATTTTTGTAGTATGCATGGCATTAAATTATGGGCTGACTTATGCGGCAACCTTGCAGGATGGAGAACATTATGAACGTCTGCTGGAATATGGTAATCCACTGCTTGCACTGGCAGCAGCGATGGCATTTCTTATGTTAGTACGATTGAAAAAGAGCGAATTCAATCCGTCCGAACAGGCAAAGAAGTGGATTGACAGATTTTGTGGATGTTCCTTTGGGATTTATTTGATCCATATCATGTTTCTTGATGTTTATAAGAGAAATATTAAGCCAGAGACATTTTCAGCCTGGATCATGATTCCGGTAGTGAGTGTGGGACTTGTGTTATTGTCATTTGGATGTGTCTGGCTGATTCGAAAGACGAAAACAGGACGAAAGATTATGTAGGTTTTTTTGCATATGTGGTGAGATTATGTTATTCTATAAAGGTTAAGACAATCGTTATTTGCCTGAAAGTCAATGATGCAATACACCAGTTCAGAACAGGAGGGATAGATCATGAAATTAGATAAATTATTAGAACGCCTGGACTACACAGTAGTACAGGGAAGTGATTCTACGGAAGTAACAACACTGATCAATGATTCAAGAAAAGTGGAAGAAGGATCTGTTTTCGTATGTATCAGCGGAGCAGTATCTGATGGACATAAATATGCAGCGGATGTTGCGGCGAAAGGCGCGGCAGCTGTAGTTGTAGAGAAAGATGTCGAAGTGCCGGAAAATGTGACTGTAATTAAGGTAGAGGATACTCGTTATGCACTGGCTCTGATGTCAGCAGCTTACTTTGGATATCCGGCAGATAAGATGAAAGTCATCGGTATTACAGGAACAAAGGGAAAGACAACAACAACTTACATGATCAAGTCTATTCTTGAAGAGACAGGACATAAGGTTGGACTGATCGGAACAATCGAGGCAATTATCGGAGACAAGAAGATCCCGTCATGCAATACAACTCCGGAGTCTTATACGATCCATAAATATTTTGCAGAGATGGTAGAAGCAGGTTGTGACTGTGTTGTTATGGAAGTTTCTTCTCAGGGACTGATGCTTCACAGAACAGCAGGAATCCCATTTGAGATCGGCATTTTCACAAATCTTGGAAGAGACCATATCGGACCGAATGAGCATAAGGATTTTGATGATTACAAGAGATGTAAAGGTCTTCTGTTCAAGCAGTGTAAGTTCGGAATCGCCAATGTGGATGACAAGTATTTTAAAGATGTATTTAAAGGGTCTACATGTAAGGTTGAGACATTCGGATTTTCACCGGAGGCGGACCTTCATGCAGAGAATGTAGAACTTGTATCAAGACCGGGATATCTTGGTGTGGCATATCATGTTGCAGGCGTGATGGATTTTGATGTAGAGATTGATGTTCCGGGTAAATTCAGTGTTTACAATTCATTGACTGCTATTTCTGTCTGCCGTCATTTCCAGGTGCCGGTTGAGATGATCAAGGATGCACTCAAGAAGGCCAAGGTAAAAGGACGTATTGAGATGATCAAAGTGTCTGATGAATTCACATTGATGATCGATTATGCGCATAATGCAATGAGCCTTGAGAGTCTTCTGACTACATTAAAGGAATATAACCCGAAACGTCTGGTATGCCTGTTCGGATGTGGCGGAAACCGTTCCAAAGACAGAAGATTCGAGATGGGTGAGGTATCTGGAAGACTGGCAGATCTGACAATCATTACATCAGATAATCCGAGATTTGAAGAACCACAGGATATTATTAACGATATCAAAACCGGAATCGCAAAGACAGATGGAAAATATGTGGAAATCTGTGATCGTAAAGAGGCAATCAAATATGCAATCGAACACGGCGAACCGGGGGATGTTATTGTACTGGCAGGAAAAGGACATGAGGATTATCAGGAGATCTGCGGCGTGAAGCATCCGATGGATGAGCGTGTGCTGATCAAAGAAGTTCTGGAAGAATTAAAAGAGAAATAAGATTGTGTTTGCAGATGTTATTGTAGATATACAACATGAAAAACTGGATAAGATCTTTCAGTACCGAATACCGGAACGACTGAAAGACGAGCTGCATCCGGGGATGGAAGTAATTATCCCTTTTGGAAAAGGAAACCGGCAGATCAAAGGTTATGTGACTTCATTATCAGAGACTTGCAATTATGATCTGTCAAAGGTGAAGGAGATCACAGACATTTCCAGAAACAGCGTGGCAATCGAAGCGAGACTGATCGCGCTGGCGGCATGGATGAAAGAGCAGTATGGCGGAACAATGATCCAGGCACTTAAGACAGTGCTGCCAATCAAGCAGAAAGAGAATGCGAAGGTGAAGAAACATCTCCGTCTGCTGCTTACTGAGGAAGAAAGTCGGGAGAAGCTGGCTTTTTATCAGAAAAAGAATCAGAAAGCAAGAGCGAGACTTCTGGAAGCTTTGATGGAAGTACCGGTTCAGGATTATGAGCTGGTGACGAAAAAATTAAATGTGACGTTGCCTGTGATCCGGGCATTGGAAGAGCAGGGAGTGCTGAAGATAGAGTCAGAGCAAGTATACCGTAATCCGGTGAAACAGGCAAAGAAATCACAGCAGGAGATCATCTATACAGAAGAACAGCAGCATGTGATCCAGGGATTCCGGAAAGACTATCTGTGTGGAACAAGGAGAACTTATCTGCTTCACGGAGTGACTGGAAGTGGAAAGACAGAAGTCTATATGGAGATGATCCGCACGGTTGTTGACCAGGGAAAACAGGCAATCGTTCTGATTCCGGAGATCGCACTGACCTATCAGACAGTAATGCGGTTTTACCGCTGTTTCGGCGACAGAGTTTCTATCATGAACTCAAGACTGTCTGCCGGAGAACGTTACGATCAGATGATGCGTGCAAAGAGGGGCGAGGTCGATGTGATGATTGGACCACGCTCTGCACTTTTTACTCCATTTCCGGATTTGGGGTTGATTGTTATTGACGAAGAGCATGAACCAACCTACAAGAGTGAGCAGGTGCCACGTTATCATGCAAGAGAAGTAGCAGTTCACAGGGCAGAAGTAGAAGATGCCAGCGTTGTGCTTGGAAGTGCAACTCCGTCGATGGAGGCAATGTATCGGGCAAGGCTTGGTGAGTATCAGCTTTACGAGATGAAGAATCGTTCTCATATGCAACAGATGGCGACTGTGCATACAGTTGATATGCGAAAGGAACTGAAGAATGGAAACCGTTCCATCTTGAGTGAGAAGTTGCAGGAACTGATTGAAGACAGACTGAATGCAAAAGAGCAGATTATGCTGTTTTTGAATCGCAGGGGATATTCTGGTTTTATTTCCTGCAGAGAATGTGGCCATGTAGTGAAATGCCCGCACTGTAATGTATCCTTGTCGGTACACAAAGGTGGAAAAATGGTCTGCCATTACTGTGGTTATGAACAGCCGAAGGTGATGGAGTGTCCGGAATGCGGTTCCCGTTATATCGGAGAATTCCGCGCAGGAACCCAGCAGATCGAGGATATGGTGAAGGCAAGATTTCCACAGGCAAGAGTACTCCGCATGGATATGGATACGACGAAGAAAAAGGATTCCCATGAGCAGATTTTATCTGCATTTGCGAATGAAGAGGCAGATATTCTTGTGGGAACACAGATGATTGTAAAAGGGCATGATTTTCCAAAGGTCACGTTAGTCGGTGCATTGGCAGCAGATATGTCACTTTATACAGATGATTATCGTTCCGGTGAGCGAACATTCCAGCTTTTGACACAGGCAGCAGGCCGTGCCGGAAGAGGTGACAGACCGGGTGAGGTTGTGATCCAGACTTACGATCCGGAGCATTATGCAATCGAGGCTTCAGCAGCGCAGGATTATGAAGCATTCTATGAGAAAGAAATCCGCTACCGCAGTCTGATGGGATATCCACCGGTGGAGAACCTGATGGCAGTACTTGCGGCATGTGAAGATGAGGCACTTTTAGAGAAAGCGTGCAAGTATCTGAAGGAATACATTTTGCGGATCAAAGGGCAGGCACAGCTCAATGTGATCGGCCCGGCAAGTCCGGGAGTGGATAAGATCAAAGATATTTACCGGAGAGTGATTTACGTAAAAGCTCCGGAATACCGAACCTTAGTTGTATTAAAAGACAGGATGGAACAATATATAGAAATTAACTCAGGGTTTCAGAAAATGAGAATCCAATTCGATTTTAACCCAATGAATTTATAGAAAAGAGAGGAAAGAATAATGGCAATCAGAGAAGTAAGAGAGATGGGCGATGACGTTCTTGAAAAACAGTGTAAACCAGTGACGAAGATGACACTTCGTACAAAGATTTTAATTGAAGACATGCTTGATACGATGTATGAGAAGATGGGTGTGGGTCTTGCGGCACCGCAGGTTGGTATTCTCAAACAGATTGTAGTGATTGATGTCGGAGAGGGTCCGATCGTTTTGATCAATCCTGAGATCATTGAGACATCCGGTGAGCAGACAGGCGAAGAAGGTTGCTTAAGTGTGCCGGGAAAATGGGGAATCGTGACTCGTCCGAATCACGTAAAGGTACGTGCGCTGGATGAAAATATGGAGGAATTCGAGATAGAAGGAGAAGAACTTCTTGCAAGAGCATTCTGTCATGAGATCGATCACCTGGGAGGACACCTTTATGTAGAGAAAGTAGAAGGAGAACTGCATGATTCACCGGCCTACAACGAGGAAGATCTGGAATACGAAGTGGAGGAATAATTGATGAGAATAATTTTCATGGGAACACCGGACTTCTCCGTGGGAACACTGGAGGCACTGGTGGAAGCAGGACATGAGGTATGTCTCGTAGTGAGCCAGCCAGATAAACCAAAGGGACGCGGTAAAGAGATGCAGCCAACTCCGGTGAAAGAAGCTGCGATGAAACATGGAATTCCGGTTTATCAGCCAAAGAAGATCCGTGATCCGGAATGTGTAGAAGAACTGAGAAAATACAATGCAGATGTGATGGTTGTCATTGCATTTGGTCAGATCATTCCGAAAGAAATCCTGGAGATGACACCATATGGATGCATCAATGTACATGCCTCACTTCTTCCAAAATACCGTGGTGCCGCGCCAATCCAGTGGTCTATCATCAATGGCGAGGAAGTAACAGGTGTTACAACAATGCAGATGAACGAAGGACTGGATACAGGCGACATGATTCAGAAAGTTGAAGTGCCGATCACAGAAGAGGAGACAGGAGAAAGCCTTCATGATAAGCTTGCTGAAGCTGGAGCAAAGCTTTGTGTAGAAACTCTGAAAGCCATTGAAGATCATACAGCAACTTTTGAGAAGCAGGGTGAGAGCCCAACAGAATATGCCAGAATGCTCGATAAAAAGCTTGGAAATATTGACTGGAATACATCCGCAGTACAGATTGAACGTCTGGTGCGTGGCCTGAATTCCTGGCCAAGTGCTTATACACATTGGGGCAAAAAGGTAGTGAAGATCTGGAGAGCAAAAGCTGAGGCTGACGGAATAGCAAAAGCAGAGCCTGGAACAGTTTTGAGCGTAGAGAAAGATTCCTTTACTGTTCAGACTGGGGATGGAGTCTTACGAGTTCTGGAACTTCAGATTCCGGGGAAAAAGAGAATGGATACAGGAGCTTTCTTAAGGGGATACACAATTGAAAGCGGAGTTAAATTTACACAGGAATAAGAGTACTCTTGGAGGGGGACTACAGATAACAGGAGGTAATTAAAGTATGTATTATGGATTTTATTATGACTGGACTTATATACTGGTACTGATCGGTGTGGTTCTCAGCCTGTTTGCATCGTCCCAGGTGAAAGGAACATTTGCAAAATATTCGAAGATCCGCAGTTATTCGGGGATGACAGGACGAGAAGCGGCAGAACAGATTCTCAGGAGAAATGGAATCTATGATGTCCAGGTGACTCATATCGCTGGAAATCTGACCGATCATTATGATCCGAGAAACAAGACACTGGCACTTTCTGATCCGGTTTATAATTCAACTTCTGTAGCAGCAATCGGAGTTGCGGCACATGAGTGTGGTCATGCAGTACAGCATTTTGAAGGGTATGCACCTTTATCAATCCGTGGGGCACTTGTGCCGGTCGTAAATTTCGGCTCCATGATTTCCTGGCCGTTGATCATTATCGGCCTGTTTATGAATGGACAGATGTCCAGCTTCCTTATTGATATCGGAATTCTGCTCTTTATGGTAGCTGTGGCATTTCATCTTATAACACTTCCGGTGGAAATCAATGCTTCCAGAAGAGCGGTGAAGGTACTTGGAAATTCAGGAATGCTCCGTGAAGACGAAGTTGGTGGAGTGAAGAAGGTACTTCGGGCAGCAGCAATGACATATGTGGCAAGTGCGGCTGCAATGATTTTACAGCTTTTACGTTTGTTGATCCTGACAAATGGACGAAGAAGGAATGACTGACGTTGCTGGTCGCACATCGTGTGAACAGTAACTGACTGACAGCAGATAGAAAGAAAAATGCGGAGAATAGGAGATTATTTATGGGAAAGCAGATCAATGAACGCGAGGTTGTTCTAGAGATTTTGATGGAAATAACAGAGAATAGAGCATATAGTCATAAGATTCTTGGCGATGTTCTGTCAAAATATCAATATCTTGAGAAACGTGAGCGTGCATTTATCACCAGAGTTGTGGAAGGTACTCTGGAACATATGATAGAAATTGATTATATTTTGAATCAGATTTCTAAGACAAAGGTTAAGAAGATGAAACCGGTCATCCGTAATCTTCTTCGTAGCAGTGTCTATCAGCTGAAATATATGGATAGCGTACCGGATCATGCGGTGTGCAGTGAGGCAGTAAAGCTTGCAGTTCGAAAAGGATTTTCAGGTCTGCGGGGATATGTGAATGGAGTTCTGAGAAATGTTGTCCGCAAGATGGAGGAGATCGAGTATCCAAAAGAAGATGTACAGAGATTGTCTGTGAAATATTCTGTCCCGGAATGGATTCTTTCTTTATGGAAGAAAGAATATGGGGAAGAGATCACAGAGAAGATGGCAGCAGATTTTCAGAAAGAGAAGCCAATTACGATCCGATGTTGTATGAACCGGGTTACACCGGAAGTATTGAAAGAAAAACTGGAAGCAGAAGGAGCGAAAGTAGAAGCACATCCGTATCTTCCTTATGCGTTTTATCTTTCAGATTATGATTATCTGGAAGGTCTGGAAAGTTTTCAGGAAGGACTCTTTGCAGTACAGGATATCAGTTCTATGTTTGTCGGAGAACTGGCAGATCCAAAAGCCGGCGATCATGTGATTGATGTCTGTGCAGCACCGGGAGGAAAATCACTTCATGTGGCAGAGAAGCTTCAGCTGGCAGATGAAGTGGCGGCGAGAGAGAACAGAACAGAAGAAAAGATAGGACGGGTTGAAGCAAGAGATCTGACCGAATATAAGACAGATCTGATCTGGCAGAATATCGACCGTTCCGGACTTGGAAATATTTGTGCTGTATGCAAGGACGCCTCTGTATTTGATGAGTATGATAAGGAAACAGCGGATCTTGTGATTGCAGACCTTCCATGTTCAGGTCTTGGCGTGCTTGGCAAAAAACCAGATCTGAAATATCGCGTACAACCGGAAGATCTTGAAGAACTTGCAGATTTGCAGAGAAAGATTCTGACTTGCGCACAGGCAATCGTCAAGGATGGCGGCACATTGATGTACAGCACATGTACCGTAAATCCGGGAGAAAACATGGACAATGTACACTGGTTCTTGAAAGAATACCCACAATTTGAACTGGATGATATTACAGAAAATCTTTGCAAGGAGTTACGAAGTGATGTGATCGAGAAGGGATGTATCCAATTCTTCCCGGGAGTTCACGATTGTGACGGATTCTTTATTGCAAGATTAAAGAAAAAAGCATGATTTTCAGGAAATGTGAAAAAATAGAAAAAGCAGACAAATAATGTGAATAACTCACAGAAAAAACGAAATACAGGAGGAAAACTTTAAGATGAAGAAGGATATCCGTGCTTATGGATATGAAGAATTACAGAAAGAGATAGCGACGATCGGAGAAAAAGCATTTCGTGCAAAACAGATTTATGAATGGCTGCATGTGAAGCTGGTAGATCATTTTGATGAGATGACGAATCTTTCAAAGGCTTTGAGAGAAAAACTGGAAGAGAATTATGAGATTCTCCCGGTTGTTATGCTGGAGAGACAGATTTCCCAGATTGACGGTACGAACAAGTTCCTGTTCCGTCTCTATGATGGAAATGTAGTCGAAAGTGTTCTTATGAAATATAAGCATGGAAATTCTGTCTGTATTTCCTCCCAGGTCGGTTGCAGGATGGGATGTGCATTCTGTGCATCAACGATCGGAGGTCTGGTGAGAAATCTTTCTCCGTCTGAGATGCTTGGACAGATCTATCAGATTCAGAAGATAAGTGGTGAGAGGGTTTCGAATGTGGTGATCATGGGAACCGGAGAACCGATGGATAATTACGATAATTTCCTGAAGTTTATTCATTTACTTACAGATGAGCATGGACTGAATATCAGTCAGAGAAATGTCACCGTATCAACCTGCGGAATAGTTCCAAAGATGAAAGAACTGGCGAAAGAGCATTTACAGATTACACTTGCACTTTCACTTCACGGTTCCAATCAGGAAAAGCGAAGAAAATTGATGCCGGTTGCAAATAAATATGATATCACAGAAGTACTCGCGGCCTGTGATGAATATTTCAAAGAAACCGGCCGGAGAGTGAGTTTTGAGTACAGCCTTGTGCATGGTGTGAATGATACGGATGAGGATGCACAGGAACTGATTCATTTATTAAAGCACAAGAACTGTCATATCAATCTGATACCGGTCAACCCGGTAAAAGAGCGCGATTTTGTTCGTCCAAGCCGGAAAAGTGCTTTGAATTTCAAAAATAAACTTGAAAAAAGCGGAATAAATGTTACTATAAGAAGGGAAATGGGCTCTGATATTGACGGAGCCTGCGGTCAGCTCAGGCGCCGCTACGTAGAAACTGAAGGAGAATAGAAGGTATGAAGACATTTTCAATTACAGATGTTGGAATGGTGCGACAGGTAAATCAGGACTACGTCTTTACGACGGGAAAACCACTGGGTATTCTCCAGAACCTGTTCGTGGTAGCGGATGGTATGGGTGGCCATCAGGCAGGAGATTATGCTTCCAAGTGTACTGTGGAAGTGATGATCAAAGAGATTGCGAAGAGCGAGGGTGAGGATATCGAACGTGTTCTTGTGAAAGCAATCAAGGCTGCCAATCGTGAGATTATCAAAGAAGCATCCGGTGACGAACATCTGAAGGGGATGGGAACAACGGTTGTTGCCGCTACTGTGAAAGAACAGATGCTGTATTTTGCCAATGTAGGAGACAGCCGTCTGTATCTGATCAATCAGGGGATCCAACAGCTAAGTAAGGATCATTCTCTTGTAGAAGAGATGGTACGTCTTGGTGGAATTAAGCCGGAAGAAGCGAAGCATCATCCGGATAAGAATATTATCACAAGAGCGATCGGTGCAAAAGCTGATGTGGATGTGGACTTTTATGAACATCGTCTGAAACGGGGAGACATCATTCTGATGTGTACAGACGGATTAAGTAATATGGTGGAAGATGAAGAACTTTTCCATATTGTGCAGGGAAGCCGGGATATCGTCGAGGCAGGTGAGATGCTGGTGGAAGCAGCAAAAGAGAATGGAGGAACAGATAACATCGGAGTGGTATTGTTTGAGCCATTTGCAGATGAGGTGAGTGTATGATTAAAGAAGGAGTATTTTTAGGGAAACGATACGAGATACTTGGCCGTATCGGTTCTGGCGGAATGGCAGATGTCTATAAAGGCAAGGATCATAAGCTGAATCGTTTTGTTGCGATCAAGGTGCTGAAGAGCACGTATCGTTCGGATGAGACGTTTATTAAGAAGTTTTTAAGCGAAGCTCAGGCAGCAGCAGGATTGATGCATCCAAACGTAGTTAATGTCTATGATGTAGGGCAGGATCGCGGTCTTTATTATATGGTCATGGAGCTTGTAGAAGGAATTACGCTGAAGGATTACATTGAGAAGAAAGGAAAGCTTTCAGCAAAAGAGACAATCAGTATTTCCATCCAGATGGTGACAGGTATTCAGGCAGCGCATAACTGCCATATCATTCACCGGGATATTAAGCCGCAGAATATCATTATTTCCAAAGATGGAAAGGTTAAGGTTACTGATTTCGGAATCGCGCGGGCTACGACATCAACGGCAACACAGGCAGTAACAACGACAGTGATGGGATCTGTACATTACACATCTCCGGAACAGGCCAGAGGCGGTATTGTAGATGAGAAGAGTGATATCTATTCAGCAGGTATCACGATGTATGAGATGATCACCGGGCATGTTCCGTTTGACGGAGATTCGACAGTGACGGTTGCTTTGAAACATTTGAATGAAGTGATCAAGTCTCCAGCAGAAGAAGTTCCGGATATTCCGTACAGCCTGGAGTGCATTATTATGAAATGTACACAGAAACTGCCGAATAAGCGTTATATGAGCTGCGAGGAGCTGCTTCAGGATCTGAAGCATTCACTGGTAGATCCGGAAGGGGATTTTGTTGTTCTTGATGGTGTGACAAGACGTATGCCGGCAACATCCCAGGATACAGGTCGGACTACGGTTGTTATGTCACCGGATGAACTGAATCGTATGAAGAATCGTCAGAATTATAATGATGATTATGACGACGATTATGATGACGATTATGACGATGATTATGAGGACGACTACGATGACCGCCGTAGAAGCCGTTATGATGATGACGATGACTACGACGACCGCCGTAGAAGCCGTTATGATGATGACGATGACTACGATGATCGCCGCAGAAGCCGCTATGATGATGACGATGACTACGACGACCGTCGCAAAGACCGTTATGATGACCGGAATCGCCGTAAGAAGAATGAAGTAAATAAAGACACGAAGAAGATCATGAAGATTCTTATGGTTGTTGCCGGTGTTGTGATCGCACTTTTGATCATGTTCCTTGTAGGAAATGCAGTGGGCGTATTTAAAGGTGGAAAAGGAACGACTACACAGCAAACAGATTCAGAGATGGTAAAAGTACCGGATGTGACAGGCAAGACATATGAGGAAGCACAGAAAGAACTGAACAAATATGATCTCGGAATCCATAAGTCAACTGCGCCTTCCGATACTGTTGCAAAAGGAAAGATTATCAGCCAGGATCCTGCAGATGGAAAGAAAGTAAAGAAGCATACAACAGTCAATGTTGTGATTAGTTCCGGTGAGGAAGCAAAGACAACAACCATTCCAAATGTTGTTGGAATGTCGGAAGCTGATGCGGAAAAAGCACTTCAGGATAAGAATCTTGTTGTGAAGAAAGGTGATCCGGTCTACAGTGATGATGTGGAACAGGGAGAAGTTGTTTCTGTTAGTCCGAGTGAAGGGGCAGAAGTAAAAGAAGGAACAACAGTTACTCTTGTAATAAGCAAGGGAAATCAGCCGGCAACAGTCCCGAAACTTACTGGAAAGTCCCAGTCGGATGCTGAAGCAACACTTTCACAGGCTGGCTTGTCCGGAAATGCAACGGAAGATTACAGTGATACTGTAGAAAAAGGATTGGTTATTTCACAGGATACAGATGCCGGAAAAGAAGTATCTAAAGGTACAACAATTGGATATGTGGTGAGCAAAGGACCAAAGCTGACGGTGGTTACTGTGCCGGATCTGTCCTATAAAGATAAAAACACAGCCGAGAAACTGCTGAAACAGGCAGGACTTACACCAGAGTATATTGGTGAAGATTATAGTGATAATTATCCGAAAGGACAGGTATTCTATCAGTCTGTCAGCAGCGGTACACAGGTGGAAAAAGGAACAACTGTCCAGTATATGGTCAGCAAAGGAGCTCAACCATCAGCCCCGGATAGTGGAAATTCCGGAAATGATTCCGGAACAGAAGAGAACACGAATCAATGATAACAGAGAGCAAGTATATGCAGGGAAAGATAATAAAAGGGATTGCCGGATTCTACTACGTGAATGTAGTAGAATCCGGAATTTTTGAATGTAAAGCAAAGGGTGCTTTTCGAAAAGACGGAATCAAGCCGTTGGTCGGTGATGATGCTGTGATCGAGGTACTTGATGAAAAAGAAATGACAGGAAATATCACAGAGATCCTGCCGCGTAAGAATGAGTTGATTCGTCCGGCAGTAGCCAATATTGATCAGGCACTGGTTGTATTTGCAGTGACAAAACCGAAACCACATTATAATCTGTTAGATCGTTTTCTTGTCATGATGGAACGAAAAGAGATACCTGTCGTATTATGTTTTAATAAGACAGATATTGCAAGCCATCCTGAAATTGCAGAATTGAAAGAAGTTTATACCGGATGCGGATATCCGGTAATCTTCACAAGTGCGAAGGAAGAAGAAAATATCAGTGAGTTAAAATCACTTTTAAAAGGAAAGACAACTTCGATTGCAGGTCCTTCCGGTGTTGGAAAATCATCCCTGATCAATCTTCTGCAGTCTGAAGTGAAGATGGAGACAGGAAGTATCAGTAAGAAGATTGATCGGGGGAAACATACAACAAGACATTCCGAACTGATCGTGATCGGAGAAGAGTCTTATATTATGGATACTCCGGGATTCAGTTCTCTTTACGTCAATGATTTCGAAAAAGAAGATTTAAAATATTATTTTCCGGAATTTACACCGTTTGAAGGACAGTGCAAGTTCAATGGCTGTGACCATATTCATGAACCCGGATGCGCTGTAAAAGAGGCAGTTGAAGAAGGGAAGATCCATAAGATCAGATATGAAGATTATACGGAGATGTACCGTGAACTAAAGGAAAGAAAGAGGTATTAAGTTTATGAAAAATATTTTGGCACCATCTATTCTCTCAGCAGATTTCAAGATTTTAGGAGAACAGTTGAAATTAACAGAAGAAGCAGGCGCAGAGTATATTCATTTTGATGTGATGGACGGAATGTTCGTTCCAAGCATTTCCTTCGGAATGCCGGTTCTCGCATCAATCAAGGGAGCAACAACACAGACACTGGATGTTCATCTCATGGTGACAGAACCGATCCGTTATGTGGAAGAATTCGTGAAAGCAGGAGCAGATATCGTTACAGTTCATTATGAAGCATGTGAAGATCTGCAGGCAACAATTGATAAAATCCATGCAGCCGGAGCGAAAGTGGGAATTTCTATTAAACCAAAGACACCGGTTGAAGTGTTGCTTCCATATCTGGATCAGGCAGAGATGTTTCTGATTATGTCTGTAGAACCGGGATTCGGCGGACAGACATTTATTCCGGAATCACTGGAGCGTATCAGTGAATTGAGAAACCTTCTGAATGAAAAAGGACTTACAACTGATATTGAAGTAGATGGTGGAATCTATCATAAAAACGTGGCAGAAGTACTTGCAGCCGGAGCGAATGTAATGGTCTCAGGTTCAGGTGTTTTTAAAGGTGATATCAAAGATAATACAGCAAAGTTTATGGAGATTTTAAACGGCAATGTGTAAGAGAACAGTTATTGTGAGCGGGGGAATGCTGGAAGAAGATTTTATCCTTCCAATTCTTGAGGCAGAAGAGACAGAATTTATTATCGGAGTAGATAAAGGACTCGCATTTCTTTATGAACATAAGATCAAGCCGGATTACATTGTGGGAGATTTTGACAGTGTACCGGAAGAAGTGATCGATTATTATAGAAAAGAAGCAAGTGTACCGATCCGGGAGTTCAATCCGGTAAAGGATGCGTCTGATACGGAGATTGCACTTCGTATGTGTCTTGGACTCAGAAGAAAAGAAATCTGGATTCTTGGAGGAACAGGAAATCGTCTGGATCATTTCTGGGCTAATGTTCAGTGCCTGAATATTGCACTTGAAGCAGGATCTCAGGCGATGATCTTGGACAGTCATAATAGAATTCGTCTGCTTGATCATGGAATCGCAATTCGCAGAGAAGAAGCTTTCGGAAAGTATTTTTCAGTATTTCCGATGCAACTTCCGGTTGAGGATTTCTGTATCAGCGGTGCAAAATATCCATTGCAGAATCATTTGCTCTCATCAGGAGACAGCTTGTGTGTGAGTAATGAGTTTGCAGAAGGTGAAGATGAAGTGAAGATCTCTTTCGTGCTTGGAAAAGTGATTTTGATGGAGACGAGAGATTGAAATTCAAACTCCTTTATAGTGTGGTATTAGATGCTATTTGAGGGCTTCTTTTTTGGAAAAGTCCGTTACAATATACAGAGGTGTTATGTATATTGTAATGGACTTTTTGTATATATTCTAGAAAAATCAGGAGGTGTGTATGGTAATAGGAATTATAGAAGATGATAAATTGTTAAGAAAAGCATTAGATACATCTTTGAAAAATCAAGGTTATACAACGATTCTTGCCGCTTCAAGAAAAGAGGCAATTAAAAATATAGATAGTTCTGTAGATTTGTTGATCGTAGATATTGGATTGCCGGATGGGGATGGAATAAATCTATATCAGGAGCTTCAAAAAAATGGAAAAATTCCAGCTATTTTTTTAACTGCAAAAGATGATGAAAAAGATATGTTAAAAGCGTTTGATACAGGAGCAGATGATTATGTGGTCAAACCATTTTCAATAAAGGTATTGCTAAAACGTATAGAAGTTGTTTTAAAGAGAAAGTCAAATGAAAATACTTTTATATGCGGACAAGTCATTTTGTATTCTGATAGAAAACAGGTTTTCGTCGGAGAGACGGAAATATTTTTGACAGTCAAAGAGTATCAGCTTTTAGAATATCTTATTATGAATCAGAATCAGGTTCTTACAAAAGAGATGATAATGGAAAATATATGGGGAATCGATAGTGAATTCATTGATTCTAACACAATTAGCGTTATGATCAGCAGACTGAAAAAGAAATTGAATGATTCATCGAATGTTATCAGTAATGTATTTGGAATGGGATATAGAATGGGAGATTAGCATGGTTGTAGCAATTTCTACAGTACTTTTAATAGGTTTCATACTCGGAGGAAGTACTGTATATTTAGTGGAAAATCATTTAAGAGCGAAGGAAATGAATAAAATATATAAATTGACGGAATCCTTAATAAACGGCAATGAATTAGATGGTTCAGATATCGGGAAGGAAACGCTTTATTCCAAAACTAGCAATCAGCTAATCCGTTTACAGGAAATGTTAGAGGGAAGAAGAAAAGAGGCCGAAAAAAGTCGATATGAGATACAGAAATTGATTTCTGAGATTGCGCATCAACTACGGACACCGCTGTCAAATATAAAAAATTATACAGAATTGCTGCAAGAATCATTGAATGAAACGCAAGAAGTATTGAATGCAGAATACATGAAAGACTTGCGAATAAGTGAAGAACAATTATGCTTTTTGGTGGAGAGCTTTATAAAAACTGCCCGATTAGAGCAAGGAATCATACAAGTTCACATGCAAAAAGAAAATCTTGTCGAAACGATTCTAAATGCGTTGGGGCAAATACAGAAAAAGGCAGAAGAGAAAGAAATCTTTTTTCAAGTAGAATTGCCAGAGAAAATCATTTGCGAACATGATAAAAACTGGATGTGTGAGGCGTTTTATAATGTGTTTGATAATGCAGTCAAATATAGTAAAAACAACAGCACGATCAATATCACAATGAAACAGACAGAAATGTTTTATAAAATTCAAGTAAGAGATTATGGAATCGGGATAAGAGATGGAGAAGAAAATAAAATTTTTCAAAGATTTTATCGTGGTGAGCAGGCAAGAGGGCAGGAAGGATGTGGAATTGGTTTATATCTTTCCAGAGAGATTGTTCTATTACAAAAAGGGATGATGAAAGCAAAACAAATGAAGCCAGGGCTGCTTATAGAGGTAAATCTTCCGGTAGAGACAGTTCATATGCAGCTTGTAAGAAGTTTGTAAGAGGTACCATGTATAATAGATTATGGCTGAGTTAAAGGTAGCATTTACGAAAGGAGTTTACAGAAAAGATGGATATAATCAAAGCCATGAATCTAAAAAAATATTATACATCCGATACATATGAAGTGCGTGCTTTAGATGGTGTGTCGTTGACTGTGGAAGATGGTGAATTTATAGCAGTTGTCGGTACGTCAGGATGCGGAAAGACAACACTTATGAACATCTTAGGAGGTCTTGATACTCCGGATTTTGGAGGTGTCTGGATCAGAAATACAAGTTTAAAAGATCTTAACAAGGAAGAAAGAACGATATTCAGAAGAAGAAATATCGGATTTGTATTTCAGCAATATAATTTGATACCTTCTCTTAGTATACGTGAAAATATTGTCCTCCCAATGAGACTGGATGGCAAGGAAATCGATGTAGATTTTTTCAATGAGATTGTAGAAATACTAGGACTAAAAGATAAATTAGAACGTCTTCCATCAACGCTGTCCGGCGGGCAGCAACAGCGAGTTTCTATAGCGCGGGCATTATCGACAAAACCGGCAATTGTCCTGGCGGATGAACCGACCGGAAATCTGGATTCTGTTACAAGTATGGAAGTCGTAGGATTACTAAAATCCTGTGCCGCAAGATTTCATCAGACGACATTGATCGTGACGCATCAAGAGGAAGTAGCGCAGATGGCAGACAGAGTAATACGCATGTCCGATGGAAAAATCTATACAAGAGATTGTAACGATTGTTAGGAGGTATCACTATGTTTCATAAGAACATTCCAAATAACAATGAAGATATAATCCGATTTCTGGCTAAAAATTTTGCGGGCACAAAAAAGGTGAGAAATACGATTTTATTTTGCTCAGTAGTAATCGGTATTGTTGCTATAACCATGGTCTTCGGAATCTCCTTTGGAAAAATACAAGCAGAAGAAATAAGATTAACCCGAGAAAATGGAACTGCTTCTTCGGGCAGAATAGAAGATGGAACAGAAGAACAATATGCAAAATTAAAACAACTGGATTATATAAAACAGGTTGGAAAAAGCATTTTTGTAGGTGAAGCTACAGACGTTTCAGAAAATAATGAAAAAACGATATGTGATATAGTCTGGGCTGACTCAGAAAGCTGGAACAATTTTTTGAGACCGGCATATACCAATGTGATTGGAAATTACCCACAGAAAAAGGATGAAATTCTATTATCTGAGAGGGCATTGAAAAAACTTGGTATTTCTGAACCAGAACAGGGAATGGAAATAAACTTAGATGTATACAAAGGTCTGTTCGAACATTCGAAAGAAAAATTCAAACTATGTGGATGGTATACGGACTCTGGAAATAAATTAGCAATCGGATATATTTCACATGACAAAATTAATGAGTTAAACCTGGAAAAGGGTCCCTATACTTTACTTTTCAGTCAGAGCAATCATTTAAGCAGAAGCAAAACAGAAGAAAAATTATATCAGGCATTGCCGATGAAGAGTGCAGATCAGAAGATATACGTTTCTGATACAGCACAATATACTGCCGTTTCTAAATTCGCAGGTGGATATGAGATGGTGATATTAGGAACGCTAGGTATTTTGTGTGGAATATATTTCCTTGTGCGTAATGTTCTTTGGATATCCATGAGTGAAGATATTCAAAATCTCGGATTACTCCACACGATTGGAGCCACAGAAAGACAGATCACAAAAATATACCGGAAACAAATGCGGTTACTCATGTTAAAAGGTTCTGTCTTAGGGAGTTTGATTTCTGTATTGATTTTGGTCTTATTGATACCGGAAATATTAGGGTTTCATTTTTATCAGGAAATGGGAGGAAATATGATACTTTCCTTTTTCAGACCATGGATTCTTTTTCTTTCTGTTGTATTTGTAAATGGAATTTTGTGGATGGCATCAGAAGGCGTTATTAGAAAAATCACGAAGCTGTCTTGTGTCGAGAGTGCCACTTATGATGGAAATATGGGTGACAAAAAAATAAAACATCCTGGAAAACTGGTGTTGAAACGCTCTGAGACAGGAGAAATGTTTTATATTGCATGGGGAAATAT
>ENA-OQHF01000258-OQHF01000258.1-human-gut-metagenome-genome-assembly--contig:-NODE-258-length-34203-cov-5.297746_pt1 | contig 34203 bp, 27 predicted proteins | sample MGYA00242559_ERZ504709 | MGnify/ENA primary metagenome ERZ504709 (study PRJEB26092, sample SAMD00036203) | human gut metagenome | host: Homo sapiens | study: EMG produced TPA metagenomics assembly of... | reverse complement strand
ATAAGATCGCACAGCGTCTGGGCGGCTACGCTGCCTACGGCCCCATCCTGCAGGGCCTGAACGCTCCCATCAACGACCTGTCCCGTGGCTGCAACGCCGACGAGGTCTACAAGATGAGCCTGATCACCGCTTGCCAGTCTTAAACAGTTTTAGCACAAACGAGGAGAAGCCTTCGGGCTTCTCCTTTTTGTTTTGCCCCCTCTTGCAATCCGGCGGGGTTTATGGTACAATATCTTAGCATCCACAAGGATGTGTCGGACAGCGCCTGCTGCGTGGTTCGGCATACGGATGCGGGTCCTGTACGATGGGCTCGCTGTGAACCAGGTCAGGTGGGGAACCAAGCAGCCTTAAGCAGTGCGTTCGTGCGTTTCAGTAAGCCTGCATCCGTATGCCGAGTTACGCAAGGCGGGGACAAAACCCCGTCGAGCGCTGTCCTTTTATTTTTGCCGCAAAGGCCGGGAAAGGGGAGAGATCGCCATGTATCGTGCACTTTACCGCAAATGGAGACCCCAGCGGTTTGAGGATGTGGTGGGCCAGCGTGCCATCGTGACCGCCCTGAAAAACCAGATCACCGCAGGGCGCGTGGGCCATGCGTATCTGTTTACCGGCGTGCGCGGCACCGGCAAGACCACCTGCGCCAAAATTTTGCAAAGGCGGTCAACTGTCTGCACCCGGTAAATGGCGACCCCTGCGGGGAGTGCGAGATCTGCAAGGGCATCGACAACGGCAGCCTGCTGGACGTGGTGGAGATGGACGCAGCCTCCAACAACGGCGTGGATGATATCCGCGACCTGCGGGACGAGACCGCCTACACCCCCCAGCGCCTGCCAGTATAAGGTGTATATCATCGACGAGGTGCACATGCTGTCCACAGCGGCCTTTAATGCGCTGCTGAAAACGCTGGAGGAGCCCCCCCGCACACGTCATCTTCATTCTGGCGACCACCGAGATCCAGAAAGTGCCCGCCACCATCCTCTCCCGCTGCCAGCGGTACGATTTTACCCGCATCGGGCCGGAGGATATCGCCCGGCGGGTGGAGTATATCGCCGGTGAGGAAAAGCTGGAGCTGACCTCCGACGGCGCGGAGCTGATCGCCCGTCTGGCCGATGGTGCGCTGCGCGATGCACTGTCCATTCTGGACACCTGCGCCGGCGTCACCGCCAAAATTGACGCGGATGTGGTGCGCCGCATGGCGGGTGTGACCGACCGCAGCTACCTGTTCCATATTTCTGACGCCTTGGAAGCGCAGGACGCAGCCGCCGCGCTGGCACAGCTGGCACAGCTGCGGCAGCAGTCGGTGGATGTGAAGCGCCTGACCGAGGAATTGATCGCCCATTACCGCGCCCTGATGCTGGCGGCGCTGCCCGGCGGGCAGGCGCTGCTGTCCGGTGTTTCGCCGGAGGAAGAGGCGCTGTACCTGCAAAAAGGCCCGGAGATGGGGCAGCGGGAAGCCATCCGCGCCATCCGCACGTTAGGTACGGCGCTGGAACACATGACCCGTGGTAGCGACCAGCGCATCGAGCTGGAATTGACACTGTTCAGCCTGTCCGAGCCGCCCCAGCAGATGCAGACGGTAACGGTACAGGCAGCCCCCGCCCGCGCGGCACAGCCGGAAGCACCCCGCCCCTTTGCGGCAGCGGCGCAGCCCTTTGCCAGCGCCCCGGTGCAATCTGCCCCCGCAGCTGCCGCACCCCAGACCCCGGCAGTAGTAGAAGAGCCTGCCCCTGCCGTGCAGCAGACGCCCCCGCAGCCTGCCGCACCGGAAGCCCAGCCAGCTCCGGCGGAGGAGCTGCCGCCTATGCCAGAGGAACCGCCGGTACAGCAGAGCGATGCTGCCCTGCCGTGGGACGAGCCTGCCCCGCAGGCACCGCCGCCGGAGGAGCCGGAGCCGGTCAGTCAGCCGGAGAAGCCCGCCCCTGCAGAGCCTGCACAGCCTGCCCCGGCAGCAGAGGAACCGCCTGCCCCGGTGCAGGAGCACCCTGCCGACCCGGTGCTGACCAAGCCCCGCAGCGTGGCGCAGCAGGGCACGAACCCCTTCCCGTACTGGGGACAGATCGTGCAGAAGCTGGAAGGCATCGACCCCATGCTGTATATGTATCTGCGCAAGTCCAAGGCTTACTTTGACGGCACCCGCGTGCTGATCGACGGCGGCAAGACCTTCCGGGATTTTATCCGGGTGAACAAGGACAGTCAGAAGCTGATCAAAAAGCTGATCGCCGAGGTATCCGGCGTGCCGGTGCCCATCGGCCCTTACGAGCCCAAAACAGCCGGAAAGACCGCCTCTAACGCGGAGCAGTCCCTTCTGGCACTGGAAAAGCTGGGGTTAGAGGTCAGCATTGAGGATACCGCCCGCAAAAAGCGATAAAAATTGTTTATAATAAAGGAGAATACCATTATGAAAGCAAGAATGCCCGCAGGCTACGGCCGCCCGATATGAACGCCCTGATGCGTCAGGCTCAGAAGATGCAGGAGGACATGAAGAGCAAGCAGGCCGAGCTGGAAGCCGCCGAGTACACCGGCAGCGCCGCTGGTGAGATGGTGACTGTGAAGATGAACGGCAAGCACGAGGTGCTGTCCATCACCATCAAGCCCGAGGCTGTGGACCCGGACGACATCGAGATGCTGGAAGACATGGTGGCTGCTGCCATCAACGCCACCGTGAAGCAGGTGGATGAGACCGCCGAAGCCGAGATGGGCAAGCTGACCGGCGGCCTGAACATTCCGGGTCTCTGAGCCGGGAAGGGGAGATACCATGGACTACACTGCCGCACCGCTGGAAAAGCTGATCGAGGAGTTCGGCAAGTTTCAGGGCGTGGGCCGCAAGGGTGCTACCCGCATGGCCTATCAGGTGCTGAGTATGTCGGATAAGGACGCTGCGGCGCTGGCCGATGCCATCCGCGGTGCGCACACCCGGCTGCATCGGTGCCGCATCTGCCAAAACTTTACGGACGCTGACCTGTGCCCGGTGTGCGCCAGCGCCAAGCGGGACACCTCGGTGATCTGCGTGGTGGAAAAGCCCCGGGACGTGCAGGCCTTTGAGCGCACCCGGGAGTATAACGGCCTGTACCATGTGCTGCACGGCCTGCTGGACCCGCTGGCCGGTGTGGGCGCAGAGCAGTTGACCGTCAAGGAGCTGCTGGCGCGGCTGAAGGACGACACGGTGAAGGAGGTCATCATGGCCATGAACCCCACCGTGGAGGGCGAGGCTACCGCCATGTATCTGGCAAAGCTCATCAAGCCGCTGGGCATCCGGGTCACCCGGCTGGCATCCGGTCTGCCGGTGGGCGCCAGCCTGGAATATGCGGACGAGACTACCCTGTACCGGGCACTTTCCGGCCGGGGAGAGCTGTGAGCTTGTAAAAATTTACAATTCTGTCAGAAACAGCCCTTGCATTACCGCAAAAAAATGGTATACTGAAACAACAAACGGAACGGAGAAAGGAGGCGCGCAGCATGGCACCCACAAAGGAGCGCCCGGCGACCAAGAGCATCGCCACCAACCGCGAAGCGCGCCACGAGTATTTTGTTCTGGAAGCGCTGGAGACCGGTGTGGAGCTCAAAGGCACCGAGGTGAAAAGCCTGCGGGCCGGCGGGGTCAACCTGAAGGACAGCTGGGTAGATATTGAAGACGGCGAGCTGCTGGTAAAGGGGATGCACATCAGCCCCTACGACCACGGCAACCTGTTCAATCAGGATCCTATGCGTGTCCGGCGGCTTCTGGCGCACAAAAGTGAGATCCGGCGTCTGCACCAGCAGTGCAAACTGCAGGGCTATACGCTGGTGCCGCTCTCGCTTTATTTCAAGCATGGCCGCGTAAAAATGGAAGTAGGCTTGTGCAAGGGCAAAAAGCTGTACGACAAGCGCGCCGATGCCGCCCAGCGCGATGCAAAGCGCTCCATTGACCGGGCTGTGAAGTCCAACGGCAAGTACTATTAAGCATTCCAATTGCAGACTGCGGCTCACCGCAGAAAACCAAGCTTTCCGCACATCGCAAGATGTGCTTTATATGGGGGCGTAAAGGTTTCGACGGGGGGAGCAAGGTCTGGGCAGCGGGTAGCAGCGGGGGAACTGCTCTATAACTCCTCCAAAAAAATTAACTGACAACAATAATTATCAGTTGCTCGCAGCCTGAGTGCTGCGCGTTCCGCCCACTCTTGTGTCGTGTGGGGCCGGGGCGTCCTTTAGACACAGCACCTGAACGGACCTAAGCTTTGCGGACCGGCAGGAACTCATGAAGCTACCAATGCGTTAGCCTGGCGACCGGCGTGACGCGGAGGGAATGTTGTTGATCGCCTGCACCCGGAGACACCTACGCTGAACTCTTTTCGGACATGGGTTCGACTCCCATCGCCTCCACCACACAAGAAAAATCCGAACCTCTTCCCATCGGGAAAAGGTTCGGATTTTTTCGTTTGCTGCATTTCTTACAGCGTCATTTTCATTTCCAGTCTCAGCAGCGCGGCTTTTTTATCGATGCCGCCTGCATATCCGGTCAGGCTGCCGTTTGTTCCGACAACGCGGTGGCAGGGAATGATGACAGAGATCACATTGTGTCCGACAGCCCCGCCCACAGCCTGCGCAGACATCCGGGAAAGACCGCGCTCTGCGGCCAGCTGCTTTGCCAGTGCACCATAGGTCGTGGTCTGGCCGCAGGGGATGCGGCGCAGCAGCGCCCACACCTCCTGCTGAAAGGCAGAGCCAGCGGGATGGAGCGGCGGGGTAAAGTCCGGCTCCTGCCCGCCGAAATAAACATCCAGCCAGCGGCTGGCCTCGGAGAGCACGGCGGTCTCCTGCTCCTGATGCACCGCATCCAGGGTGCGGGCAAAGTACTTCTGCCCCTCGAACCAGAGGCCGGTCAGGCCGATGTCATCAGCGGCCAGCAGGATGCCGCCCAGAGGAGACTCATAGTGCTGTGTATAGATCATCGTTTACCGGATCTCAATGCCCAGCTTGAACTTCAGGTTGCCCAGCACCTTCTTGACGGTGCGCTCGACCTGCTCAGCGGAGATCTCCGCGCTGGGGTCAGACAGGGTCAGGGAGAAGGCCATGCTCTTCTTGCCCTCGCCCAGGTTTGCGCCGCGGTAGATATCGAACAGCTTGACCTCGGTGATGAGGGAGCTTGCCTTCTTGATGGTGTCCTCGATCTCTCCGCAGGTGACCTTTTCCTCGCAGACAAGGGCCAGGTCACGCTTGACGGCAGCGTAGGGGCTCAGCGGCTTATAGCGCAGCTCACCGTCCACACAGGACATCAGAGCCTCATAGTCCAGCTCACCCAGATAGATGTTCTGGCTGTCCTTCTGGTCCTTTGCGATCTCCAGCTCGCCGTTGATCTCATTGGAGAGCTTACCGAACACGCCCAGACGCTTGCCGTTGCAGTAGACAGCGGCGCTGATGCCGGGGTGGAGCCACGGGGTGGTCTCGCGCTCGTAGGTGAAGGTCAGGTCAAAGCCTGCGGCCAGCGCCTCCATTGCACCCTTGACGGTGAAGAAGTCCTCCTCGGGGCCAAAGGCACCAATGCAGAGGGTCTGACGCTCATGGGGATGCTCGCTGATGGGCAGCTCCTTGGCCAGATAGACGGGAGCCATCTCGAACAGGCGGCCCTCGGCATTGCCCTTCTTGAGGTTGTCCACGATGACATTCAGCATGGACGGGGTCAGCAGGGTGCGCATGATGGACAGGTTCTCGCTGATGGGGTTCAGGATGCGGATGGCCTTGCGGGCAGCATCCTCAGCGGGGATGTGCAGCATATCCAGCTCCGCGTTGGAGTAGAAGGCCAGGGTGGAGGCCTCATAGAAGCCCTGTGCAGCCAGCAGGCGCTTGGTCTTGAGCTGCTGCTTCTGTGCATAGTTCAGGCCGCCGTTGGTGACAGAGGCGGTGTTCAGGAAGGTGGGGTTGATGTGGTCATAGCCGTACTCACGGATGACCTCCTCCGCCAGATCGGGGAAGCTCTCCACATCCTCACGGTAGAGAGGAGCAGACACATCCCAGCTGCCATCGGCCTGCGCATCCACAGTAAACTCCAGGCGCTGCAGGATATCGATCATGGTCTGCTCGGGCACAGTGATGCCCAGCACGCCGCAGATCTTGGCAGGGGTGGTCACGATGTGCTTGCGCTCCAGCGGGCGGCCATCGGTCAGGTCATACTCGAGGGTGGTGATATCGCCGCAGTCCAGCTCCTGGATCAGGTGCAGGGCACGGGCCAGGCCCAGCTCGGGAGAGTTGCGGTCCACACCCTTTTCATAGCGGGCAGAGGAATCGCTGTTCTGGCCCAGGGCACGGCTGGTCTTACGGACGCAGTCACGGGCGAAGGTGGCGCACTCGAACAGCAGGCTGGTGGTGTTCTCATCCATGCCGGAGTTGGCACCGCCCATGATGCCGGCCAGAGCCACAGGCTTCTCGGCATCGCAGATGACCAGATTGTTGGGGTTCAGGGTGAACTCCTTTTCATCGAGGGTCACGATCTTCTCACCCTCGTGGGCACGGCGCACATCAATGGTGCGGCCGGCGACCTTGTTCAGGTCAAAGGCGTGCATGGGCTGGCCCATTTCCAGCAGGGTGTGGTTGGTGATATCCACCACGTTGCTGATGGAGCGCAGGCCGCACAGGGCCAGATGGCGCTTCATCCAGCGAGGAGATTCGCCCATGCGGATGTTGCAGACGTAGTGCGCCATATAGCGGGGGCACAGGTCAGGGGCCTCCACCTGGACGGTGATGGGTGCATCCGGCTCGCAGACAGCCTTGTAATCCATGGCGGGCATATGCAGGGGCTTGCCCAGAATGGCAGCAACCTCGCGGGCAATGCCCAGCACGGACTGGCAGTCGGGGCGGTTTGCGGTGATGGAGATATCGAAGATATAGTCATCCAGACCGACAACGGGTGCAATGTCGGTGCCGGGAACGGAATCCTCGGGCAGGATGAGCAGGCCATAGACCTCAGAGCCCGGGAACAGGTCATCGTTCAGGCCCAGCTCCTCGCCGGAGCAGAGCATACCGTTGGACTCCACGCCCTGCATCTTGCGGGCCTTGATCTTGATGCCGCCGGGCAGGGTGGAGCCATCCAGAGCGGCGGGCACGCAGTCGCCCAGCTTCATATTGGCGGCACCGGTGCTGATGCGGATATCGTGGCCGTAGGCACCGCAGTCCACCACACACTTGGTCAGGTGGGTGCCCTCCTGCTTTTCCATCTCCACGATCTTGCCAACGACCACCTTGCTGATGCCTGCATCCAGCGGGATCAGCTCTTCCACCTCAAAGCCGCAGGAGAACAGCTTCTCCTCCAGCTCCTGAGCGGTAACGTCGATATCAACGAATTCTTTTAACCAACTGAAAGGTACTTTCATTGTCTGTTCTCTCCCCTCTTATTCATGGAACTGCTTGAGGAACTGCAGGTTGTTCTCGAACATCAGGCCGATGTTGTTGATGCCGTACTTCAGCATGGCGATGCGCTCGATGCCAATGCCGAAGGCGAAGCCGGAATACTCATCCGGGTCAATGTTGCAGTTCTCCAGCACCTTGCGGTTGACAACACCGCCGCCCAGAACTTCGATCCAGCCGGTGTGCTTGCACAGGGGGCAGCCCTTGCCGCCGCACTCAAAGCAGCTGACATCGACCTCCACACTGGGCTCGGTGAAGGGGAAGTAAGAGGGACGCAGGCGGGTGCGGGTGTCCTTGCCGAACAGCTTCTGCACAAAGGTGTTCAGCGCGCCCTGCAGGTCGCCCAGGGTGATGCCCTTATCCACGACCAGGCCTTCCATCTGGTGGAACATGGGGCTGTGGGTGGCATCGGAATCGGAACGGAACACACGACCGGGGATCAGCACCTTGATGGGCGGCTTCTGGCTGTCCATGGTGCGGATCTGGCCGCCGGAGGTCTGGGTGCGGAGCAGGAATTCGTCGGACAGGTAGAAGGTATCCTGCATATCGCGGGCGGGGTGATCCTTGGGCACGTTCAGGCGGGTGAAGTTGTGGTCGTCGTCCTCGATCTCAGGTGCGTCAGCCACGGCAAAGCCCATGCCGGAGAACACGTCGATGATCTGGTTGGTGACCAGCGTCAGGGGGTGCAGACCACCCACCGTGCGGGTCTTGGCGGGCAGGGTGATGTCCACGGTCTCAGCGGCGTTGCGGGCGGCCAGCTCGGCCTCCTTCACCTTGGCGGCGGCGGCATCGTAGTCTGCCTGCACCTTCTGCTTGAGCTCGTTGATGATCTTGCCCATGGCGGGGCGCTCTTCGGGCGCGACAGAGCGCAGATTCTTCATCAGCGCGGGGATCTTGCCGTTTTTGCTCAGATATTCCTGCCAGAACGAGGCCAGCGTCTCCTTGGAAGAGACCTGACCGAGGCTCTCTGCGGCCTGTTTGGCCAGCTCGTCGATCATTGCTTGCATGGAAATTCTCTCCTTCTCAGTTCGTGTTTTCAAAGCGGGGCAGCAAAAAAGGCCCCGTCCCCTGCCTGGCCATTTCTGGCCGGACAAAAGGGACGAAGCCTTTGCAAATCCAATGCTCCGCGGTACCACCCGGTTTCCGCCCTGCACAAAGAAGGGCGGCTCTCAAACGCCGTAACGGGGCGCGCCGTCCTGCCCTAATAGAAGCCGTTCGGGCAGGCCGCTCAGGAGCGAACTTCGGCACACACCCACGCGGAAGCCCTTTCAGCCGGTGAAGCTTCTCTCTTTGCTGTGGAACTGCGTGCGTACTCTCTCCGTCGCTGCGTTTTCAAGATATTCAGGTTTTATAACCGGATATCATCTTACCACACTTTGGGCCTGTTTTTTGCAAGCCGGGGCGGCACTTTTTCCCTGAATTTTACGGTTTTGCTTGTTATTTTGGCCGAAAGTATGGTATTGTAAGCGTAACGTTTTACTGAAAGGAGGGTACACCCAGATGGGTTGGAATGGCTGCATCTTTTTCAAAAAAGGTCAGATTTAATACGTTCCGGCTCGAAGTGTACCCTTTTATTGGAAACAGAACCTCTCAGTCTGCGCTCTGGCGCAGCCAGCTCCCCTCATAAGGGAGCCAGATCGAGGAAACCTTTCAGCAAGACGTGGAGCATGATTTTCAGCGCCGCGCAGCTTTGCTGTGGGGCGCTTTTGTTTTGGGTACACTTTCTATTTTGAATCATTCACTATAAATAGAAAGGGTGTTTCCAATGGATCATAAACTCAATTTAAAAAAGCAGCTCGCCTGCATTTATACTTCTGATCTCTTCTCCGGCCTGCGCATCACGGATGCGGTATGGGTGGCGTTGCTGGCGGCCCGGGGCTTCTCCCTGTGGGAGATCGGCCTGGCCGAAAGCGTGTATCACATCGTCAGCCTCTTCTGCGAAGTGCCCAGCGGCATGGCGGCAGACCTGCTGGGCCGCCGGAAGACCCTCCTGTCCGGCGGAGTCTTGACCGTGACCTGCAATCTGTTGATGGCTTTTGCGCCGAACCTGTTCACCATCTGCCTTGCCATGGGGCTGAACGCGCTGGCTATGACCATGTTTTCCGGCACCTTCACAGCCCTTGTCTACGACAGCCTGAAGACCGAGGGCCGCGAGGACGAGTACATCCAAGTCTCCGCCAACAGTTCCCAGATTTCCATGCTGGCCAACGCCATAGGTTCGCTGGCCAGCCTTTTGAAGCGCTTCCTCGGCTTTGCGGGCTTTTACCTGCTGAGCGCTGCGTTCGAGGGCGTTTCCACCGCCGCTCTTGCGCTGATGGAGGAGCCCATCGTCACCAAGGCACAGGCCAGCCGGGGAAAGCAGACCCTCCGCGCGCTGCCCGGCCAGTTCACCAAACTGGCGCGCAACAGCCTGAGCATCCTGCGCACCACGCCGCTGGCGGCCAAGCTCATCGTTTCCAGCGCCGTCGTCTCGGTGCCCAGCTACCTGACCAAAATGTTCTTGCAGCAGCGGCTCATTGAGCTGGGCTGGCCCACAGAGCTCCTCTTTCTTCCCCTGCTGCTGGGCGGTGCTGCCTGTGTGCTGGGCGCTGAAGTGGGCCGCCGGGTCCGGTTCCGCTCCATGCGGCGGTTTTACTCCGTCTGCGCCCTGCTCTGCGGCGTCGGCACGCTGCTGGTGGGCCTTGCCCCCGCGTGGGGCGGTCTGTTCGGCATGATGCTGGTGCAGGGCGCACTGGAAGTGTACCTTTTGCATGAAAGACAGAAGCTGAACGATGCCATCCCCAGTGACCAGCGGGCCACCCTCATCAGCGTGGACAGCATGGCCTACAGTCTGCTGATGATCCCCGCAAGTCCTCTGGTGGGTGCCGTCGGCGATGCCTTCGGGCAGGCCGGTGCAGGCCTTGCCCTGCTGGGCGGGGTCATCGTGCTGAGCGGCGTGGCGCTCTTGGGGAAAAAGCCGCAGGAATCCTGATACAGCAAAAAGCGGATGCGTTCCGGTGGGAGCGCATCCGCTTTGTTATTTTGCTCAGAACCGCCGCCAGGTGTCCGGCATAAAGAACACCAGCATGGGGAAGATCTCCAGACGGCCCGCCAGCATGTCAAAAATCATAACCAGCTTGGCGGGATTGGAGTAGCTGCCAAAGTTCATCATGGGGCCCACCTGGGCAAGGCCGGGGCCGATGTTGTTCAACGTGGCGGCAATGGCGGTGAAGTTGGTCACCATGTCAAAGCCATCCAGACTGATGAGGAAGAAGGATGCCGCAAAGATGAAGATGTAGGCGGCCACAAAGACATTGGTGGCGCGGATGGTCTCATGGTTGACCACCTTGCCGTCCATCCGGACGGGGGCCACCACCTGCGGGTGAAGGGCCTGCTTGAGCTCCTTACCCACAGTCTTGCCCATCAACAGGAGGCGGCTGACCTTTATGCCGCCGCCGGTGCTGCCTGCGCAGGCACCCACAAACATCAGCATGACAAGGATCTCCTTGGAGAGGGTGGGCCACAGGTCAAAATCACAGCTGGAAAAACCGGTGGTGGTGATGATAGAACCCACCTGGAAGGCGGCGTGGCGCAGGGCCTCGCCCAAGCCGTTGTACATGCTGTAAATGTTGGCTGTGATGATGGCCACAGCCACACCGATGATCACAAAGTAGGCGCGCACCTCCTCGCTGGCGGCAGCGCGGCGGAAGCGGCGCATCAGCAGCAGGAAATAGGCATTGAAGTTCACGCCAAACAGGATCATAAAGATGGTCACGACCCACTGGACATAGGGCGACATGCTGGCAAAACTGTCATTGCGGAAGCCGAAGCCGCCGGTGCCCGCTGTGCCAAAGGAGGTCAGCAGAGCTTCAAATACCGGCATCCGCCCGGCGATCAGGAACATGAATTCCAGCACCGTCAGGAGGAAATAGATGCCGTACAGAATTTTTGCCGTGGACTGCACCTTCGGCACCAGCTTATCCACCTGCGGGCCGGGGCTTTCGGCTTTCATCAGGTTGACATGGGAGCCGCCGGTCAGGGGCAGCAGGGAGAGCAGGAACACCAGAACGCCCATGCCGCCGATCCAGTGGGTGAAGCTGCGCCAGAACAGGATGCCCCTGGGCAGGTCCTCCACGGCGGGCAGGATGCTGGCACCGGTGGTGGTGAAGCCGGAAACGGTCTCAAACATGGCATCCACCGGGTTGGGGATGCTGCCCGTGAGCACAAAGGGCACCGCGCCCACCACACTGATGAGCAGCCAGCAGAGCGCCGTGGTGGCAAAGCCCTCCCGCATATAGAAGATCTGGCTCTTGGGTTTGATGCGGTGGAGCAGAGCGCCCGCCACCGCAGAAAGCGCTGCCGTGAGCAGGAACACGCCCAGCACCATCCACTCACCGTAGATCAGGCTGGCCATGGCAGGCAGCAGGAGCAGCGCGGCTTCGCAATAGAGGATGTAGCTCAGCAGCCGCAGAACGATCGCATAATTCATGCCGCGCCTCCGTTAATCTTCCACGATATCCCGCAGGTCATGCAGGCCGTGCTCCAGCGTGACCACGATGACGTTGTCGCCCACCTGGATCTCATCGCCGCCGCGCGGGATCTTGATCTCGTTGCCGCGGGTGATGCAGCAGAGCAGCAGGTTCTTTTTCAGGTGGAGTTGGCTCAAGGGTACACCGGTGGCGCGGCTCTTCTCATGGACCGTAAATTCCAGCGCCTCCACGCGGTCGTCCAGAATGCGGTACAGGGTCTTGATGTTGCTGCCTGCCTCGTTCTGCAAAGCGCGCACATACTGCACGATGTAATCGCAGGTCATGTACTTGGGGTAGACGATGCTGCCCAGATCAAGCCCGGCCAGGATATCATCAAATTCCAGGCGGTTGATCTTGGTGACCAGCTTGCCGTTGGAATGCTTCTTGGCAAACAGGGTCAGCAGAACATTTTCCTCGTCGATGTTGGTCAGGGCCACAAAGGCCTCGGTGGAGGTCAGGCCCTCGGAGAGCAGGAACTCGCGGTTGGAGCCGTCCTCACACAGGATCTGTGCCTCGGGCAGGGCCTGGGCCAGCACATCGCAGCGGGCGGGGTCCCGCTCCACGATCCGCACCCGGACATGGTTTTCCAGCAGCTCCTGGCTCAGATAGAAGGCAATGGCACCGCCGCCCACGATGAGGGCATTGCGCACCGGGCGCACGGCCAGATGGATGCGCTGGAAGAACGCGTGGGCCTTTTCCTGCGTTGCAAGGAAGGTGACCTGATCGCCGGTCTGGAGCACAAAGTTACCGTTGGGGATGATGACCCCGCCGTTGCGCTCCACAGCGCAGACCAGAATATCGCTCTTGAGCCGGGTGGGGATCTCCCGGATGGCCACGCCGTCCAGTGCCTGTGCCTCGGTCAGGGTGAACTTGATCAGCCGCACCCGGCCTTCCGCAAAGGTATCGATCTTGCTGGCACCGGGGAAGCGCAGCAGGTGGGAGATCTCCCGCGCCGCCGCCATCTCCGGGTTGATGATGGCCGAAATGCCGATCTGCTTTTTGATGAAGTCCAGCTCATGGCTGTAGGATGGGTTGCGCACACGGGCAATGGCGTGGCAGTGGCCCGCCTTTTTGGCAAACATGCAGCAGAGCAGGTTCAGCTCGTCCGAGCCGGTGACCGCAATGAACACGTCCGCCTCCTCGATCCCTGCCTCGGACAGCGTTGTGATGGAGGAGCCGTTGCCGGTAATGCCCATCACGTCATAGGATTCGCTGATATGCTCCACACGGGCCTTGTTGGTATCGATGATCGTGACATTGTGGCCTTCCTCGCTGAGCTGACGTGCCAGCGCTGTGCCGACTTTGCCGCAGCCCACCAGAATGATCTTCATAGAAAATGTCCTTTCCGTCCCTCCCGCCTTGCGGGAAGGATACTTTCTCAGTAGCGCTCCACGCCGTCCTTGGTGACAAGGGCGTAGACCAGCGGGGCCTCCTCGGGCTTTTCCGCACCATAGACCAGACCGCTGCGGTACTCCGCAGCAGCGGCTTCAAATTTATCTGCCGCACCGTAGAAGGTGGCCAGGCTTTCGCCCTTGTGCACATAGTCGCCGCGCTTTTTGTGCAGGGTGATGCCGGCCGCAAAGTCCAGCGGGTCTCCCTTCTTCTGGCGGCCAGCGCCCAGCAGCACACTGGCAGAGCCGATCTTCTCGGCATCGTTGGCCACGATGTAGCCATCCTGCTCGGCCAGCAGCTCAAAGCTGGCTGCAGGCTGCTCAAACAGGCTGTAATCGTCCAGCACACGGGTGTCGCCGCCCTGGGCCGCAAACATCTCCTTGCACTTGGCAAAGGCAGAGCCGTCCGCGATCACAGCCTGTGCCATGGCACGGCACTCCGCCGGGGTACCCTTGCCTGCCAGCACCAGCATATTGGCGGCCAGCTGCAGGCAGACCTCGGTCAGGTCGGCAGGGCCCCTGCCCTTGAGCACGTCCATGCTCTCCATGACCTCAAGGCTGTTGCCGATGTTGCGGCCCAGCGGGGTGTCCATATCCGTGATCATGGCGGCCACCCGGCGGCCATGGTGGGTGCCGATGGCAACCATCAGCTCAGCCAGCTCAATGCTCTGGTCCACGGTCTTCATAAAGGCACCGGTGCCGGTGGTCACATCCAGCAGGATGGCATCGGAGCCGGAGGCCAGCTTCTTGGACATGATGGAAGAGGCGATCAGCGGGATGCAGCTGACCGTGGCGGTCACATCCCGCAGGGCGTACATCTTCTTATCCGCCACGGCAATGCCCTCGCTCTGGCCAATGACCGACAGCCCGATCTTGTTCACCTGGGCAAAGAACTCCTCCTGCGAAAGGGCAGTTCTGGTGCCGGGCACGCTCTCCATTTTATCAATGGTGCCGCCGGTATGGCCCAGGCCGCGGCCGCTCATCTTGGCGATCTTCACACCGCAGGCCGCCACCACAGGGGCGATCACAAGGGTGGTCTTATCGCCCACGCCGCCGGTGGAGTGCTTATCCACCTTGATGCCGGGGATGGGGGAAAGATCGACCATCACGCCGCTGTGGGCCATCACGTCCGTCAACTCGGCTGTTTCTTCGTTGGTCATGCCGCGCAGGTAGACCGCCATCATCCAGGCAGCCATCTGGTAATCGGCCACTTCCCCGCTGACAAAGCCGTTGACAATGGCTTCCAGCTCTTCTCGGGTGTGGGTACCGCCATCGCGCTTTTTCGCGATCAGATCATAAATACGCATCGCAATTCTCCTGTCTGACAGTATGACTTTCAATAAATTCCATTATAACAGACTTTTTGACAAAGGCAATCCACATTCCGTCTCCTTTGTCGGGTTTTGAACGCCAAGGGCGCAGCTGCCCGGAAAAGCAGCTGCGCCCTTGGAACAAACCTCGCTCAGCGGGAACCCTTGTCGTAGGGGATACCCTCGGCCTTGGGGGCCATGCTGTTTTTGGAGGTAAAGGCCAGAATGATCATGGATGCGATGAACGGCATCATATTATAGATGTTGCTGGACCAGTGGAGCTGCGCCAGGAAGGTGGAGTCCGCAATGTTTGCCAGGCTCTTGAACACGGCAAAGAACATGGCGGCGGCACAGATGTTGAAGGGCTTCCACTGGCCAAAGATCATAACAGCCAGTGCAAGGAAGCCCGCGCCAGCCACGCCGACCTCAAAGTTCCAGGTCTGCACCGGGGGCACGATATATGCCAGACCGCCGATAGCGCCCAGCGCACCGGAAAGCAGCACACCCGCGTAGCGCATCTTGTAGACGTTGATGCCCACAGAATCGGCTGCCTGAGGATGTTCGCCGCAGGCGCGCAGGCGCAGACCGAAGCGGGTCTTGTACAGCACCACATAGCTGATGACGAGCAGCACGATGCCCAACGGCACAAAGATGCTCAGCTCCAGGCCGCCGATGCTGAACAGGAAGGGTTTGTTGGAGTAGTTCAGCTTGGCGCTGCCGCTGTCGCTGAAATACTTGGCAATGACCACGGCAATGGCGGTGGCCAGCAGGTTCAGGGCCGTGCCGCCGATGGTCTGGTCCGCTTTCAGGTTGATGGAAGCAAAGGCCAGAAGCAGGCTGTACACGATACCGGCCAGCGCAGCCACCAGGACCGAGATCAGCACCACCAGGAACGGCGACATGTCGGCCGGAAGCATGGTCAGGGTCAGAACACCCGCCACACCGCCGATGACCATGATGCCTTCCAGCGCGATGTTGATGATACCGGAGTGCTCACTGAACATACCGCCCAGTGCCACCAGCATCAGAACGATGCCATACAGCAGGGTATATTTGATCAAAAGCAGCATCTTACTTGCCCTCCTTCTTCGCGTTGGCCTTTTCCGCCGGGGCAGGCTCTGCGTTCACATTGGTCTTGTCCGCATTCTTGAACAGCAGCTTCTGGATCTTGCCGCGGAACAGCATGGAGAATGCACACAGGTAGATGATGATGCCGCTGATCAGGTCGGCGATCTCCGTGGGATAATACTTGGTGGAAAGGAAGGTGCCGCCCACCGAGATGTGGGAGATGAACAGGGCCGAGAAGATGGTGCCAATGGGGTTGGAGCTTGCCAGCAGGGCAACGGAGATGCCGTTGAAGCCCATGGCGGGCAGGCTGGTGGAGTTCAGGGGGTTCCACTGGCCCACGTTGGACAGGTAGAACAGGCCCGCGCCAAAGCCTGCCAGCGCACCGGCAATGGCCATGGAGAGGATGATGTTCTTCTTTTCGTTGATACCGGCGTAGCGGGCAGCACTCTTATTCAGGCCGACCGCCTTCAGCTCATAGCCAAAGGTGGTCTTGTTCAGCACCACCCAGATCAGGATGGCCACCACAGCGGCCAGGAAGATGGCAATGGTGGTGCTGTTGGTCTGAAACAGCTTGTTCAGGCCGAAGTCCGGGATGACAGACTGGGCGAGATCCGCGTTCTTGCCCAGGTTCAGGGTGCGGGTGTTGCGCACATCATACATGGGGCCGGTGCCGTTCTGGTAGACCAGCTCATTGACAAGGTACAGGCCGATCCAGTTGAACATGATGGAGGTAATGACCTCGTTGATGTTGAAGTAGGCCTTGAAGAAACCGGGGATGGCACCCCACAGACCGCCCAGAATGGCCGCAGCCAGCAGGCAGACGAACCAGGGCAGCTTGAGCATGATGGCGCAGTAGAGGGCACCGTAAGCGCCCAGCGTGTACTGACCGGCGGCACCGATGTTGAACAGGCCGGTCTTGAAGGCAAAGCCCACGGAAAGGCCGGTCATGATCAGGGGCGCGGCGTTGGCCAGTTCCTTGCCGACACCATAGGGGGCATCATGGAAGCCGCCCTTGAGGATACGGACAAAACCGTCTGCCCATGCGTGGGCCGGATTGATGGCCAGCAGCACGAGGAAACCCACAAACAGACCGATCAGGATGCACAGCAGGGCAGCCATCACACTGGTGACAGAACCCTGCAGCCCGTTGTGGGAAAGTTTTTTGTTTTTCATTTCTGCTTACTCCTTTCCCTGCTTGCGGGCACCGGCCATGTACAGGCCCAGCTCCTGGACTGTGGTGGTCTTGGGGTCAAACTCACCCACGATCTCACCCTCGTACATCACAAGGATCCGGTCAGAAAGGTTCATCACCTCGTCCAGCTCCAGACTGACCAGCAGCACAGCCTTGCCCCTGTCGCGCTCATCCACGATCTGCTTATGGATATACTCAATGGCACCGACATCCAGGCCGCGGGTGGGCTGCACTGCCACCAGCAGCTTGGGGTCTTTGTCGATCTCACGGGCAATGATTGCCTTCTGCTGGTTGCCGCCGGACATGCTGCGCACGATGGTTGCGCTGCCCTGGCCGCTGCGCACGTCATACTGGGCGATCAGCTTATCGGAGTACTCCCGCACCTTTTCACTGCGGATAAAGCCGTTGTGCTGGAACTCTGGCTGCCAGTAGCGCTGGAGCACCATGTTGTTCTCCAGGCTGTAATCCAGCACCAGACCATGCTTGTGGCGGTCCTCAGGGATATGGCTCATGCCGTCCTTGGAGCGCTGGCGGATGCTCTCGTTGGTGATCTCCTTGCCGTCCAGCAGCACCTTGCCGCTGTTGAACTTTTCCAGACCGGTCAGGCCGTAGACAAACTCAGTCTGGCCGTTGCCCTCGATGCCTGCCAGACAGACGATCTCACCGCCACGCACCTGGAAAGAGACGTTCTTGACGGCATCCTTCTTGTGCTGGGCATTGTGCATGGTAACGTTCTGCACGTCCAGCACCACCTCGCCGGGGGCGGCGGGCTTTTTGTCCACCTGCAGCTGAACATCGCGGCCGACCATCATGCGGGAGAGCTCTTCCTTGGTGGTGTCCTTGATGTCCACAGTGCCCATATACTTGCCCTTGCGCAGAACCGTGCAGCGGTCTGCCACTGCCATGATCTCGTTGAGCTTGTGGGTGATGAAGAGGATGGATTTGCCTTCCTTCTTGAACCCGCGCATGATCTCCATCAGCTCGTCGATCTCCTGCGGGGTCAGAACAGCGGTGGGCTCATCAAAGATCAGGATCTCGTTGTCGCGGTAGAGCATCTTCAGGATCTCAACACGCTGCTGCATACCAACAGAGATATCGCTGATGAGTGCATCGGGGTCCACACGCAGGCCGTACTTCTCGCTCAGGGCCACGACCTTCTTGCGGGCCTCAGCCTTCTGCAAAAAGCCCAGCTTATTGGGTTCCACGCCCAGAATGATGTTGTCCAGCACGCTGAAGCATTCCACCAGCTTGAAGTGCTGGTGCACCATGCCGATGCCCAGCGCGTTTGCATCGTTGGGGTTGCGGACGGCGACCTCCTTGCCGTTCTTGAGGATCTTACCGGCCTCCGGCTGGTACAAGCCGAACAGCACGCTCATCAGCGTACTTTTGCCAGCGCCGTTTTCGCCCAGCAGGGCATGTACCTCGCCCTTGCGCAGCTGCAGGGTGATATCATCGTTTGCCTTGATTCCAGGGAACTCCTTGGTAATGTGGAGCATCTCGATCACAAAATCCTCTGCCAATCTGCTCACTCTCCTTTCGTGTCAAATCGACACCTATACTATTCTGTGTACCATTATACCGTATTTTTGCGGTTTTGCACACTTCTTTTTGATTTTTTGGCGGGATGTGCTCTTATAAGTATTACTTTTGTGCAAGCTGCACGATTTTTCGCGAGACAAAAACGACCCTCTCCGTCAAAGCCTGGCGGCAATGACGGAGAGGGTCGTTCCCTGCAGCCCTTGCGGACTGTTCAAATTTTACTGGATGTAGGTGACGTTGGTGAACTCGCTGACGGTGGGCTTGGTAGCGTCATCAGAGCTGTTGTCAACAACGATCTCGCCGGAAGCGATCTTCTGCTTCAGCTCCTCGTACTCCTCAACCGTGAAGGTCTCGAAGTTCCAGCTGTCCTCAGCGGTGGGCAGGCCGACGTAATCGCCGTCCTCCAGACCAAAGTTGCCGTTGGTTGCTGCGATGGTGCTCCACTCGCCTGCCTCGATGTCGGACAGAGAAGTAGAAACAGCCTCAGACAGGCCCTTCATAGCGGAGGTGATGAACGGGTTGTAAGCATAGGTGCCGTCAGCAACGCCGTTTGCACCGATGTAGTTCTGGTCAACGTCAACGCCGATGACGTAGCCGTTGTTCTTCAGAGCAGCCTCAACAGCGGAGGTGTAGATACCGCCGCCGCAGGCAAAGACGACCTGAGTGCCGTTGGAGTACCAGCCCTCCATACGGGAGGTGATGTTGGCATCGCCGTAGAACTGGCCGCCGTAGAAGTAGTTGATGTCGATGTTCTGACCCAGCTCCTGAGCAGCAGCATCAGCGCCCTGCACAAAGCCGTAGCCGTAACGGATGACAGCGGGAACAGCCATGCCGCCCAGGAAGCCCAGCTTGGTCTTGCCGTCCTTGGCAATGGCGTAACCTGCCAGATAGCCTGCCTGCTCCTCCTTGAAGGTGATGCAGTAGCAGTTGGAGGGGATCTCATCGGTGCCGATATCGCCCTGGGTGACATCGATAGCAATGAACTTGACATCGGGGTACTGCTCAGCAGCCCATGCCAGAGAAGCTCCATACAGGTAGCCGACGCAGACAATGACCTCAGCGCCGTCGTTGACAGCCTGACGGATCATGGTCTCACGATCCTCATCGGAAGCGTCAGCCTCGGGGATGTAGTACTGGCAGTCATCGCCCATGTAGCTGGAAACAGCGCTCCAGCAAGCCTGGTTGAAGCTCTCGTCATCGATCGTGCCGGTATCGCAGGTCAGAGCGACCTTTGCGATCTTGCTGGCAGCCTCAGAAGCTGCAGAAGAAGCAGTGGAAGAAGCGGTGCTGGTGGAAGAGGAAGAACCACCGCAGGCGGTCAGAGCAGCGGCAGCAGCTGCAGCGCCAGCCACAGCCAGGAAGTTACGACGAGAAATCATCATAAGAAAACTCTCCTTTTATACATTAAAAATTGCGCTTTAAAAAGGGAATGCGCACACTTGCACATTTACTGACCCAAGTATAGCCGGGTCATGCGAGGAAAGCAAGGCATTTCCGATTACAAAATCTTTACAGATTTTTTGTAAAATCCGCGTAAAAGTCGTACTATTTCGCCAATTTTAGCAAAATATCCGCTTCCCTCCTCACTCTTCCACGGCTTTGTTGCCCGCCACGTTGGAGGGGCCAAAGCCGAAGGGCAGCAGCTCGTCCATGCTGCGCTCGATGAAATCATCGGGGGTCTTTGCCATGATGACATTCAGCTCCGGTCCGCCGAACTCAAACAGCGCCTGACGGCAGACCCCGCAGGGCGAGGTGATCTGCTTGTTCACCTCGCCGCGGCGGGAACCCACCACGGCAATATCGGTGAAGCGGGTCACACCCTCACTCACCGCCTTGAACAGGGCCGTGCGCTCGGCGCAGCTGGTGGGGGTGAAAGCGGCGTTTTCCACATTGCAGCCGGTGAAGATGCGGCCATCTTCGGCCCGCAGGGCGGCACCCACCATAAAGTCGGAGTAGGGCGCATAGGCCTGCTCCCGGACTTCCAGCGCCATCCGGATCAGGGCTTTCTTTTCGTCTGAAGTAAGATTCGTCATAGGGGCCTCCTTTTTCCGCTGTCACGGTCAAAAACAGCGCAGTCAGCCGCAAAGGCCAGACTGCGCTGCTGCTCTTATTTCTCAGTACTCCGCGCCCAGTGCGACCTTCATCATGTTGGTGAAGCTGGTCTGGCGCTGCTCGGCGGTGGTGATCTCCGGGGAGACGAAGCTGTCGGAGATGGTCAGCAGGCAGGCGGCGTTCTTGCCCAGGACCTGAGCGTTGGCGAAGAGGGCAAAGCTCTCCATCTCCACACACAGGCAGCCGCGCTCATCCCGCAGCTTTTCCCAGTAGGTGGGCTTTTCATCGGAGGGCTGGCGATAGAACACATCGGAGGAATGGATGTTGCCCTCGATCAGGGGGATGCCCTGCTTTGCGGCGGAAGCGCGCAGCTTGTCGTTCAGGGTCTGGCTGGGCAGGGTGAGGTCCCCCTCAAAGCCGCTCTGGACCCGGGCATAATTGCTCTCGCTCACGGCACCGGCGGCCAGCACCACATCGAACAGCTTGGCTTTGTCGGTGTAGCTGCCGGCAGAGCCGATGCGGATGATGTTGTCCACATCGTAGAACTTGTACAGCTCGTAGGAGTAGATGCCGATGGAGGGCATTCCCATGCCGCTGCCCATCACACTGATGGGGCGGCCCTCATAGGTGCCGGTAAAGCCCAGCATTCCACGGACACCGGTGACCTGGCGGACATCCTTGAGGAAGGTATCCGCGATGAACTTTGCCCGCAGCGGATCGCCGGGCATCAGGACGGTCTTTGCGAAATCACCTTTTTCAGCGCTGATGTGGGGTGTTGCCATAATCATTCTCCTTTTTGTTTGTAAAATAAACCTCTCAGGCGCTTCACGCCAGCATACGAGTTGCGGCTCCCAGCGTCCACTTCGTGCAAAGTATTGCACTCGTGTCCTGCTGGCCGCTGCCCCAACAACGCCTCCCTTCATCCGCCACTGGCGGCGGTCGTCGTTGTTGCCTGATAGGGGAGCCAAGTTTATGCTTCCGCTCTCTTGCCTCTCCTATTAGGAAAGGTGGCAATACGAAGCATTGACGGAGAGGTTCTGTTCTGATTTATCGCTTTCCGGAGAACACGCTCTGCGGTGCGATGTACGAGCCATTACGGCGGATCTCAAAGTGGCAGTGGTTGCCGGAAGAGCGGCCCGTGCTGCCCACATAGCCGATGAGCTGGCCCTGCCGCACGGTCTGGCCCGCACTGACCGCCAGAGACAGGCAGTGGGCATAGACCGTGGTATAGCCGCCGGAGTGGCTGATGATCACAGAATAACCATAGCCCGTACCGGCACCGGCCTTGTTATAGCCTGCCTTGGTCACAGTGCCGCCCGCCGATGCATAGATGGGCGTACCGGCAGAGGCACAGATATCCACGCCCTTGTGGCCGCTGCCATACCAGCGCGAGCAGTTGCGGTACCCCGGCACAGGCCAGATGAACTGACCGCTGCCGCCGATGTATGCCGCCGCACCGTTCTTCGTGACCTTCTTGGTGCCAACGACCACCTTTTTGTTCACCGGCTCCCGGATGGTCTCAGTGGAAAGGATGGTCTGCTCCAGCAGCACGCCGTTGGTATCGTAGACGTTCTGCATGGTGACGCGGCGCAGGCCATTCTGGCCCTCCTGCAGGGTCTTGGTGGTTCCCTTGGTGTACTCGTTGGACTGGGTGGTCTCGGTGCTGAAGGGGATCTCCTCCTCCCGCGTCTCCACCTTGGTGATGCGGACTTCCAGCAGAGCCTCCTGCTTGGTCACGATCAGCTGATCGCCCTCCTGGATATTGGAGTCCTCGGCCAGGGGAGCACCCTTGAAATTCGTATTCAGGGCACACAGCTCCCGGAAGGTCAGGTCGTTCTTCTGGGCAATGGCCCACAGGGTATCGCCCGCCTTGACCGTGTAGATCTTCTCCTGCTGCTGCACGCCGGTCAGCATATTCTCAATGGAATTGTCATCCTCAAAGCTGTCGTTGAAATAGACTCCATCTTCCAGCGTCACATTTTTGCTAAAGCCCACGCTGACATTCTCGTCTGCCTGATCCTCGTAGGGGGCCAGCAGGCTCTCCAGATAGCCGCGCAGGGTGTCACCATCGGAGCAGACTGCCGTCAGCTCCCCATCCAGATACAGAGCGGTGCCCTCACTGATCTGGTCACTGGCGCTCTGCAGAATGGCGTTTGCCGTCTCGCTCTCGTCCATGGTCTTGTGGGTCACGGAGATGGTATAGGTCGGCTCGATGGTCAGCTCGGTCTTGTCCGAACCGGCGTAGTTGATGCGCTGCATCACATCCTCTTTTGCGAGGTTGAACACCTCCTCATTGGCCACATAGCCAACGGTCTGGCCGTTCACCTGCACAGCCAGCGCATAGGGCTGGGCCATGGTCCTGTTCCAGACCGTGACGAACACGGCCAGCATACACAGGGGCAGGATGTACATTGCTGTCCGGGGCAGCAGGCTCAGGTTGCGCTTGAGCCCGCCCACAAAATAGCGCCCGGCCGCTTTTACGGAAGCACCAAAGCCCCGTTCCCGGCGCACATCGTTGGCGTGGGCCGCCACAGCGCCGAGGCCCTTGAAGAACAGGTAAAGCGGTGCCAGCAGATCCTTGAACATCTGCGCCGCACCAGGAAAGGCTGTTGCAATGATGGTATGCAGGGCATTCCTGCACCAGCGGGCCAGTTTGCGCGCCACGGCAGCAATACCGCGCCCTGTGCGCACCACCATGTACTCTGCCGCAAAGCCCAGTGCATAAAGTGCCTCGCCAACTGCCAGCACCACGGCACTGGCCCGCAGCTTTTTGGCCACATCATTCATGTGCCGCTGCGTTTTGCGGCGGAAACGGTGCCGCCGCAGCAGGCCGGAGATCTGGACCTTTGCCCAGAAGCTTCGCAGTTTTTCTCTGCCCTTCACCGGCGCTGCAGGAGCCTGGCTCTGCGGCTCCTTTGTTTTTTCTTCGATCAAAAGGGGTTGCTCCTTCCTGACGTTTTGGGTCGAAAGTTACAAATTCATATCAATTATACACCCTGCCCGGGCTGATACAAGGTTTGTCACAGAATTTGGGCAGAGCTTTCACAGAGGTTTCACCGTATTTTCATATTTCAGCATCCAGCAATGCCCGCATATCCTCGGGCAGGGGGCTCTCCACCGCAACGGTATGGGTGTGTTCCTCCACCGGCGTTTCCAGCCGGATGCCGCCGGGCACCTCGGTGTAAGCCGGCACCCGGAAACTCTGCCGGGCACAATGGAGCGCCTGCCGGGCAATGCGGTCACGGTGCCCGCCGTAAAGGTCGTCTCCGGCCAGCGGGTGGCCTATGGATGCAAAGTGCACCCGGATCTGATGGGTGCGGCCCGTCACGGGAACACAGGCGGCAAGGCTCAGGCCATGCTCTGCCTTTAATATGGTATACTCGGTGCGGCTGGGCTTGCCCTCGGGGGTCACGCACCGCCCGATGATGCTGTCCCCTCTCCGGCCAATGGGGGCATCGATGACTCCGGGGCCAAGGGGCAGTTCGCCCTCTACAATGGCGTAATAGAGCTTTTCCACGCCCTCGGCCAGCAGGGGTGCGGCATAGCCGTTCTTTGCGGCCAGCACCAGCCCGCTGGTGTCTTTATCGATCCGGTTCACCGGGCGGAACACCGGGCTTTCGCCGTGGGCAGCCGCCCAGGCGGCATAGCCGTTGGCCAGGGTATCCCGGGGGTAGTTCAGTGTGGGGTGGACCGCCAGATGGGGCGGTTTTTCCAGCACCACGGCAAAGGCATCCTCGTAAACGACCCTGACCGGGATCTCAGGCTGCGGCTCCACGCCGGGGCCGTCGGCGGGCAGCGCAAAGCGGATCACCTGCCCTGCCTGCACACGGCGGTTGGCCAGAATGGGAACATCGTCCGCAAAAAAGCCGCTGCCATGGAATTTGACCGCCCGGGCCAGCTCCGTGGAGACGGCACACCGGCGCAGAAAGCCGCGCAGCAGCACGCCATCGGCTTCGGGCGGGACATTGAAAAGCAGCTGCATCCTTTGTCCCTCCCAAAAATTTCACGCCATATTTAGATTTATTATACCAAATTTCATCGTCACTTGCAAATCTTGTTTTTTTATGGTATCATGGGGAACGGAAAACGAGTGGAACATACGGCGGCGGGGCGGCTTTGACCGCTCTGAGGAAAGTCCGGGCCTCACAGAGCACGGTAACTGCTAACGGCAGCCGAGGGTGACCTCAGGGAAAGTGCAACAGAAAGGAAACCGCCGCAGCAATGCGGTAAGGATGAAAGGGCGAGGTAAGAGCTCACCAGCGCATGGGTGACTATGCGGCTTTGTAAACCCTACCGGAAGCAACGCCTATATGGGACGTACAGCGCTGCTCGCGTGTCCCGAAGGCGGCATGAGCCTGTCAGCAATGGCAGGCCTAGACAGATCGTCGTTTAATACAGAACCCGGCTTACGGTCCATCTCGTTTTCCATTTGGTGTATCTGCAGGGGGTTGTTAGAACCCTTCTTTGCCCCGCCGACAGGCGCAGAGGCAGAGAGGGTTGATAACAGCCCTCTTTTCGTTTTGGCCAGAGTGTGGTATACTATCCTCACCACGGGAGCACAGTTGTTCGCTGTGGGCAAACAAGAGAGACAGGATGTGAAATCCTCCGATGAAAGATGGTTTTTTGAAAGCAGCAGCCCTTTCGCCTGCGCTTCGGGTGGCGGACTGCGCCTACAACACCCGGCAGATCCTCACGGAGCTGCGTGCCGCCGCCGCCCGCGGCGTGAAGCTGGCCGTGTTCCCCGAGTTCTGCCTGACCGGCTATACCTGCGGCGACCTGTTTTTGCAGCGCACCCTGCAGCAGGGAGCCCTGACCGGCCTGCAGGAGCTGCTGGATGCCAGCCGGGAGCTGGACACCGTGGCCCTTGTGGGCCTGCCCCTGATGGTGCGGGGCAAGCTGTACAACTGCGCTGCCGTGTTCTGCCGCGGGCAGCTGCTGGGTCTGGTTCCCAAAACGTACCTGCCCAACTACGGCGAGTTCTATGAAAAGCGGCAGTTCACCCCCGGCTCCACCGAGGTGGAGTGGGTGAATGTCTGCGGGCAGGATGTCCCCTTCGGCACCTCCCTGCTCTTCCGCTGCCGCCAGATGCCCAGCTTTGTGCTGGGCGTGGAGCTCTGCGAGGATCTGTGGAGCGCGCTGCCGCCCTCCACCTTCCACGCACTGGCAGGCGCTACCGTCATCGCCAACCTTTCGGCCAGCGATGAAACGGTAGGCAAGGCCGAGTACCGCCGGGCACTGGTGGAAAACCAGTCTGCCCGCCTGCTCTGCGGCTACCTGTACGCCTCGGCAGGCCACGGCGAGAGCACCCAGGACATGGTGTTCGCAGGCCACGACCTGATCGCCGAGAACAGCACCCTGCTGGCTGAAGTGAAGCCCTTTGCGGGCGGCCTTGCCGAGACGGAGCTGGACTGCCAGCGGATGGAATCGGAGCGGGCACGCAACACCAGCTTTGAGCCCAGCACCGAGGGCTACCAGACCGTGGAGTTCGACCTGGCCCTGACCGACACCGTGCTGACCCGCTGGGTAGACCCCACCCCCTTTATCCCCCACAACGAGCAGCTGCGTGCCGAGCGCTGTGAGCTGATTTTGAAGATGCAGGCCGACGGCCTGGCCAAGCGTCTTGAGCACGCCCGCGCCAAAACAGCCGTCATCGGCATTTCGGGCGGTCTGGACAGCTGCCTTGCCCTGCTGGTGGCTGTCCGCGCCATGAAGCAGCTGGGCCGCCCCACCACCGATGTGCTGGCCGTGACCATGCCCTGCTTTGGCACCACCCGGCGCACCCGCAGCAATGCGGAGATCCTTTGTGACGAGCTGCACGTCAGCTTTACCGAGATCGACATTGCCGCCACGGTGCACAGCCACTTCCGGGACATCGGCCAGGACGAGAGCATGCTGGACGTGACCTACGAGAACGGCCAGGCCCGCGTGCGCACCCTGGAGCTGATGGACACTGCCAACCGCACCGGCGGCCTGGTGGTGGGCACCGGCGACCTTTCGGAGCTGGCCCTGGGCTGGGCCACCTACAACGGCGACCACATGAGCATGTACGGCGTGAACGCAGGCGTACCCAAAACGCTGGTGCGCCACCTTGTCCGGTACGAAGCCGACATCGCCGCCACCCCGGCCCTGAAAGAGGTGCTGCTGGACATCCTCGACACCCCTGTGTCCCCCGAGCTGCTGCCCGCCAAGGACAACGGCGAGATCGCACAGCGCACCGAGGATCTGGTGGGCCCCTATGAACTGCACGACTTCTACCTTTATTATGTGCTCCGCTTCGGCTTTGGCCCGGCAAAGATCTTCCGGCTGGCCAGGGCAGCCTTTGCAGGCCGGGAGGAATACCCGGATGCGGTGCTTTACAAGTGGCTGCGCAACTTCTACTGGCGGTTCTTTGCCCAGCAGTTCAAGCGCAGCTGCCTGCCCGACGGCCCCAAGATCGGCAGCGTGACCCTCTCGCCGCGCGGGGACTGGCGGATGCCCAGCGATGCCTGCGCCGCCCTGTGGCTGGCCGAGCTGGAACAGCTGTTCCCCCAGAAGGATGCCTGAGCCATGAAGCAGAAAAAAAGTCTCTGGGTCAATTTACTGTTCGCCGCTGTTGTTCTGGTGATCGCGGGGGTGCTTTTTTACCTCCGCAGTGCCGGGCAGAGCGGCAGCACCCTGGGCGCGGAGCTGATCTACGGCGATGCGAACACGGTGCAGAAGATCTCTCTGGACAAGGATGCCGTCTATGACATCGACACCGGCTATCTGACGGTGCACATCGAGGTCAAAGACGGCGCGGCACGGTTCATTGATTCCCCCTGCCCTGACCACATCTGCGAAAGCTTTGGCTGGATCTCGCAGGAGGATCAGACGGCCACCTGCCTGCCGGCACGGGCCGTTCTGACCATCGTGCCCCTTGCCTGAGGACATGTCAAAAAGGAGAATTCCTATGTTTGATGAAACTTCCCGTTCCCACATGGACGATGACAGCACCCGGCACATCCACCGGGGTCACCGCCCACCGGAAGAAAAGACTGTGGAGGTAGACAGTGCGGCCTTTTTTGCGCCGGAAACTGCCGCTCCCACCCCGCCGCCTGCACCGCCCAAGCCGCCGAAGCATTCCGGCGGGCCTGCCCCGGAGTCAAAGCCCCCCGCCGCAAGCCGGATGCAGATACCGGCGCGGCCAACCCGAAACGAGGTACTGTTTTGCTGATCGTACAAGCCATTCTGAGCATTGCGGCTTTCCTGCAGCTCTGCCGCACCCAGATGCTGCCCGCGCTGTATCTGGTCATCATTGCGGCGCTGCTGGTGCTGTTCTGGCTGCTGGTCAAGCGCTGCCAGGAGTATAGCGCCCCCCGCAAGGTATCCCGGGTGTTCTCGGTGTTCCTGTGCGCCTTTCTGGCGCTGGGCTGTGTCTGGGCGCAGCAGGGCCTGAGTGCACTGGATAACGTGACATCCGGCCTTGTCACCGGCACCGAGGCCAACAAGATCACCAAGGAGCCCTTTGTGGTCTACCTGAGCGGCGTGGACAACCGCGGCGAACTGACTGAAAAGGCCCGCAGCGATGTGAACATCCTTGCCGTGGTCAATCCCTCCACCAAACGGGTGGCGCTCATCAACACCCCCCGTGATTACTACGTTGATCTGGCGGGTACCAACAGCAAGGACAAGCTGACCCATGCCGGTCTGTACGGCGTGGAGACCAGCATGGCAACTCTGGGCAACCTGTACGAGGTCAATGTGGACCAATACCTCCGCATCAATTTTGCGGGCTTCATCAGCATCATCGATGCCGTGGGCGGCGTGGATGTCTACTCCGATCAGGCGTTCACCTCGGTGGGCAGCCCCGGCTACTATGACCCCACCACCTTTGCCGAGGGCTGGAACCATCTGGACGGCAAGAGCGCTCTGGCCTTTGCCCGGGAGCGCCATGCCTTTGCCTCCGGCGATATCCAGCGCGGCATCAACCAGATGAAAGTCATCGATGCCATGATGAACAAGATCAAATCCCCCACCGTGCTGATGAGCTTCTCCAAGCTGATGGATGCTGTGTCCGACTGCTTTGTGACCAGCCTTTCTCAGGAGCAGATCTCCGCACTGGTGCGGATGCAGCTGGCAAGCCTGTCTGACTGGGATATCCAGAGCTATACCGTGACCGGCACCGGCGGCAAGAGCTCCCAGTGCTACTCCGCAAAGGGTCAGAGCCTCTATGTGATGAAGCCGGATGAGAACTCCGTCAACCAGGCCAAGGAGCTGATCGCATCCGTTCTGGGCGGTGAGGGCACCGTGAGCGATACCCAGCAGACCCCCGAAAAGACCGAGGTATTCACCCCCACGGCTGACCCCAACGCGGGCACCTCTGTGGAGGAATCGCCCGACAGCGTCATTGTGGAGGAACCTGCCGAGAGCGTGCCTGCGGAACAGCCTGCCGATGAGCAGCCCGCAGAACCCACCCCCGAAGCGCCTGCCGAGAGCGAGGCTTCCACCGAAGCACCTGCTGAGAGTGAAGCCAGCAGTGGATCCACCAGCGGAGCAGAAACACCTTCTATCTCTCTGCCCACGCAGGAGCAGGTGGAATCTGCTGCCAACTCCCTGCATCAGGCCGCTTCCACCGTGCTGGATGCCCTGTTCGGCTCCAGCAGCAGCGGAGAATAAAACAGGATAAAACAGCACAAGCCCCGGGCCTTGCAAAAGGTCCGGGGCTTGTTGTCTGCTGATTTTACAGGGAAGCGCGATTACTCAGCGTCGCCCAGCTCAAAGGTCTTGACAGAGACAGTGCCGTTGCGGCCAGCCTTGTCGGTGCGCAGATACTGGCGGGTGGTCTCGCCGTTGCTGGTCACGTCAGCAACATAGATCTGCTCGGCCTCGGCCTCGATGGGGAACTCCTCGGCCATGCCCTTCATGGGCAGAGCGCTCAGGTCTGCGTAAGCGTCCTTCACCTTCCACAGCTTCATGGTGTCGCCGTTGGACAGGGTGAACTCGCCGTAGCAGTCAGCGGAGTAGGTGGTGCCGTTCACATCCAGATCCTCGGTGCTGACAACGCTGGCGGCAGCGACCTCGCTCTCGGCAGCTTCGCTGGAAGCGGCCACAGAGGAAGCAGCCTCGCTGGAAGCAGCGGAGGATGCGGTGGAGGATGCACTATTGGAACAGCCAGTCATGGCAACAGCCAGCACAGCAGCGGTCAGTGCCAGACCCAGAGTACGATTGATTCTCATGTGATAGTCTCCTTCTATTCTGAAACCATATCAATTCCTGCGCCCGGCGTAAACTTTGTACGCACCGGGCGTGCATGTGCTAGTCTACCACAACTGACTATATTGTTCAAGACTTTACACAAAAAATAGCCCTCTCGGTCACGCTGTCGCATGACTGAGCGGGCCGATATTACTTCAGGATCTCCTGCAGCACGCTGTGGCCGTCCAGGCTGGAAGCATCCACGCCCAGATATTCACACACGGTCTGTGCAATGGTGCCAAAGCAGAGCCGGGTGCCCAAATCCACACCGGGCTTCACGCCCTTGCCGCAGACCAGATACGGCACATACTCGCGGGTATGGTCGGTGGTCTTGGTGTAGGAGGGGTCGCAGCCGTGGTCAGCGGTGATCATCAGCAGGTCGCCCTCCCGCATCCCGGGGATGAAGTCGGCCAGGAAGCGGTCAAACTCGGTGGCGGCGGCGGCATAGCCGGGCACGTCGCGGCGGTGTCCGTATAGCATATCAAAATCCACCAGATTCACAAAGGCCAGGCCCTCGAAATCCCGGGTCTGCAATGCCTTGGTGAAGGCGATGCCATTGGTGTTGCCGGTGGTCTTGATCTTTTCGGTCACGCCCTGCCCGTCAAAGATATCAAAGATCTTGCCCACGGCGATGACATCCCTGCCGGCCTCCTTCAGCAGGTCGAGCATGGTGGCACGGGGCGGCTTCAGGCTCAGGTCGTGGCGGTTGGTGGTGCGGTAGAAGGTCTCGGCGCTGCTGCCCAGGAAGGGCCGGGCGATGACACGGCCCACGCCGTACGCGCCCTTCAGCATCTCACGGGCGATCTCGCAGTAGCGGTAGAGCTCGTGCACGGGCACCAGCTCCTCGTGGGCAGCCACCTGGAACACGCTGTCGGCGCTGGTGTAGACGATGAGGGCATTTTCCTTCATGGCCTGCTCGCCGTAGTCCTTCAGCACCTCGGTGCCGGAATAGGGCAGATTGCAGAGGACTTTGTGGCCGGTTTTTGCCTCAAACTCCTGAATGAGCTCCTCCGGGAAGCCGTTGGGGAAGGTGGGCAGCGGGTTCGGGCTGACCACACCGGCAATCTCCCAGTGGCCGATGGTGGTATCCTTGCCCATGCTCTGCTCCTGCAGGCGGGCAAAGGCACCGGCGGGCGCGTCGGTCTTTTCGCCCGCGGTCACACCGTCAATGTTGAACAGGCCCAGCTTTTTCAGGTTGGGGCAGTTGAAATCGGGATGCCCTGCAATGGCCCCCAGCGTGTTGGTGCCCTCGTCGCCAAAGGCGGCTGCATCCGGCTCCGCGCCGATGCCAAAGCTGTCCAGCACGATCAGAAATACACGCTTTTCCATATGTTTTCACTCCATTTTCCTCCGGGGCTGCCCCCGGAACAGTCGCACTTTTGCTTACCTTCATTATAAGCAAATCCCACCGGTTATGCAAGCGCTTTGTGGTGGAAAGATTTTTGTTCAAACCTGATGAAATCTTAACAGTTTCTTTGCAAAGATTTTTCTTGCGCTATTGTATCCAAGAGCTTATAATGTATAGCAGTATGGTTTGTTGAAACAGCCATATTGGCGTATACTGCCGCCGCGGGCGCAAAGCAATCACTGCCCGCCAGAGAGCAGCCAGCTTGGGCTGCTGCGTCAAGATAGAGAGCATTATAGCGTGAACATTGGAGGTATTTTATGAGAAAAACGAAGATCATCTGCACCCTGGGCCCTTCTACCGATAAGGGCGATGTCCTGCGCGACCTGATCGCAAACGGCATGAATGTGGCCCGTTTCAACTTCTCCCACGGTTCCTACGAGGAGCACGGCGGCCGTCTGGCAAAGCTGAAGGCGCTGCGTGAGGAGCTGGGCAAGCCCGTTGCCGCCCTGCTGGACACCAAGGGCCCCGAGATCCGCCTGAAGGAGTTCAAGAACGGTGTGGAGATGCTGGAAGCCGGCCAGACCTTTACCCTGACCACCCGCGAGGTGGAGGGCACCAAGGAGATCTGCTCCGTCACTTACAAGGATCTGCCCCAGGACGTGCAGCCCGGCGGCACCATCATGCTGGACGACGGCCTGATCATGCTGCACATTGAGCAGGTCACCGACACCGACATCATCTGCACCGTGCTGAACAGCGGCAAGATCAAGACCAAAAAGGGTGTCAATGTGCCCGGCGTGCATCTGTCCATGCCCTACCTGAGCCAGAAGGACCGCGAGGACATCATCTTTGGCGTGCAGAACGGCTTTGACTTCATCGCTGCTTCCTTTGTGCGCACCGCACAGGATGTGTACGACATCCGCAACCTGCTGAATGAGTACGATTCCAACATCCGTATCATTGCCAAAATCGAGAACCGCGAGGGCGTGAACAACATCGACAGCATCCTCTCCGCAGCCGATGCCGTCATGGTGGCCCGTGGTGACCTGGGCGTTGAGATCGACTTCACCGAGCTGCCCGGCATCCAGAAGGACATCATCGACCGCTCCTTCTCCTTCGGCAAGCCCATCGTCACTGCCACCCAGATGCTGGACAGCATGATGGTCAACCCCCGCCCCACCCGTGCGGAGATCTCCGACGTGGCAAATGCCATCTACGATGGCACCTCCGCCATCATGCTGTCTGGTGAGACCGCTGCCGGTGACTACCCCGTGGAGGCCCTCAAGACCATGTCTGCCATTGCAGAGCGCACCGAGAACGAGGAGCACTACCGCCCCCAGCGCCACGCCGAGATCCAGATCAGCGTCAGCGATGCAACCGCTCACGCTGCCTGCCTGACCGCCAAGGACGTGAACGCTGCCGCCATCGTCACCGTGTCCGAATCCGGCAACACCGCCCGCCTGCTGAGCAAGTACCGCCCCAAGCAGCCCATCATTGCCTGCGTCATGGACGAGCAGGTGCAGCGTCAGCTGTCCCTGAGCTGGGGCATCACTTCCCTGCTGATGGGCCCCGCCCACAGCACCGATGAGCTGATTGAGATGTCCACCGCTCTGGCCGAGAAGAACGGCTACCTGCACAACGGCGAGCTGACCGTTGTGACCGCAGGCGTGCCCGTGGGCGTTTCCGGCACCACCAACATGATCAAGATCCACATGGTGGGCAACTGCCTGGCCACCGGTGTAGGCGTGGGCCGCGGCAAGACCGATCTGGTCTCCGCCAGCGGCAAGGCCTGCGTCTGCCGCACTCTGGAGGAGGTCAAGGCAAAGTTCCGCCCCGGCATGGTGCTGGTCGTTCCCTCCACCAGCAACGAGATGCTGAGCTATGTCCGCGATGCCGCCGCTCTGGTGGTAGAGGAGCCCGGCCTGAACAGCCACGCTGCCATCGTGGGCAACTCCCTGCTCAAGCCCACCATCGTGGGTGCTGCAGGTGCCTGCAGCCACATCCGCGATGGCCTGGATATCGCTGTGGATTGTGTCCACGGCAGTGTCCAGCGTCTGCAGGCCTGATTCCGGAGGAGAACATCATGGAACGCATTGCAAGCTTCTGTGTCGATCACACCAAGCTGGACCGGGGCATGTACCTGAGCCGCCAGGACGGTGATGTGCTGACCTGGGACATCCGGATGAAGAAGCCCAACCAGGGCGATTATCTGACCACCGGTGCCGCCCACACGCTGGAGCACCTGTTTGCCACCTACGCCCGCAACAGCGCGGTGAAGGACGGCGTGATCTACGTTGGCCCCATGGGCTGCCGCACCGGCTTCTACCTGCTTACCCGCGGGCTGACCCCGGCACAGGCATTGGAGCTGACCGTGGATTCCTTCCGCTTCATGGCCGCCTTTGAGGGGGATATCCCCGGTGCCAGCGAGGTGGAGTGCGGCAACTACCGCGATATGGATCTGCCCGCCGCCAAGGCCGAGGCAGCCGCCATGCTGCCGGTGCTGGAAGCACTGACCGCTGACCAGCTGCACTACTAAGCGATACAGCAAAAGACCTCCCCATGCAGGCAGCACCTGCACGGGGAGGTCTTTTTGCGTTTCAGGAAAGCGATTTGCGGAGTGCTTACTCCACGATGATGCTCTTACCGGTCATCTCAGCGGGGACAGGCAGGCCGATATAGGGCAGCATGGTGGGGGCGATATCTGCCAGGCAGCCGCCCTCGCGCAGCTTCACATTGCCGCAGCCAACGGCCACAAAGGGCACCACGTTGGTGGTGTGGGCGGTGAAGGGAGTGCCGTCCGGGTTCATCATCTTCTCGGCGTTGCCGTGGTCAGCCGTGATAAAGGCGCAGCCGCCTGCGTTCAGCACAGCGGTAACCACCTGATCCACAGCGGTATCCACAGCCTCAACGGCCTTGACAGCGGCATCGAACACGCCGGTGTGGCCGACCATGTCGCAGTTGGCAAAGTTCAGGATGACCACGTCATACTTGCCGCTCTCGATGCGCTTGACGCACTCAGCAGCCACCTCAGGGGCGCTCATCTCAGGCTGCAGGTCGTAGGTGGCAACCTTCGGGCTGGGGATGACGCAGCGGTCCTCACCCTCGTAGGGAGCCTCCACACCGCCGTTGAAGAAGAAGGTGACGTGTGCATACTTCTCGGTCTCGGCAATGCGCAGCTGGGTCTTGCCGTTCTCGGACAGGTACTGGC
>ENA-OQHF01000256-OQHF01000256.1-human-gut-metagenome-genome-assembly--contig:-NODE-256-length-34284-cov-9.712241_pt1 | contig 34284 bp, 27 predicted proteins | sample MGYA00242559_ERZ504709 | MGnify/ENA primary metagenome ERZ504709 (study PRJEB26092, sample SAMD00036203) | human gut metagenome | host: Homo sapiens | study: EMG produced TPA metagenomics assembly of... | reverse complement strand
AATTGATACAAAGATTACAGCAGACTGAATCAGATGGTGTCGGATACAGTGAACCAATGCGATGGACTGTGTCTCAGCAGGGAATTAAAAAACGGTGGATGGTACAGAGAATCCGAAGACAGGACAGCCATTATATGGAAATACAAAGAATGCCGGAAACAGGTCAGGTGCAGAAACCAGAGATATCGTCCGGTACCGGTAAGCCCAAGATATCTCAAAGGAACTTCGGTAAAGATCGGCGGAACTTTTCTGGCAGCGACAGGAGCAGTATTTGGATTGACTTCCGTTATTTTCTTATCATCACTTTGATTGGAAGTGTAATCACAGCGTTTGATGTGGTCAGTGGTCTGATCATTGGAATTTTTGAGTTGCTTTTATATCTTTTGCAGTGATGACTTATGTAGGAGTAGATATGGTATGTACTGTGGGAAGGTTTCGCCAATATGTATCTGTTCTGAGAGACCGGGAATTTTGTGATATCAAGGAAATTGCTTCTGCGACAGGACGAGATGTCAGAAAGGTTCTGAAAGATGTGAAAAAAATGATTACAAAAGGCTGGTTCTGTCAGGGACATCTGGATGAGAAAGGAATCATGCCTGATGGTCAGTGAACAGGCATGGAATCAGTATACAGCTCTTATGGAAGATATGAAACAGCGTAAGGCAGAAGAGCAGGCTGCTCATGAGAAAGATGCAGGAAGAGTATGATAGACTTTCACCGGAAGTACAGAAGATTGTACAGGCAGGGGATGAATATGTGAGAAGGATCAAGGCAGCGAATGACGCAATTCCGGGAGAAGTGATTTCGGCAAAGATTTCCCGCATGGAACTGCTCGTGGATCGTATTTTTGACCGCGTGGAGCAGAATCCGGATTCGGTGAATGATATGCGAAGAATGATGGATTATTATCTTCCGACAACGATGAAACTTCTTGAAGCGTATGAAGAGCTGGATGCACAGCCGGTACAGGGAGAAAATATCATTTCTTCCAAGAAAGAGATTGAAGATACGATAGATACATTGAATCTTGCATTTGAGAAATTACTGGACAGTCTGTTCCAGGATACAGCATGGGATGTATCTTCAGATATTTCAGTGCTTCATACAATGCTTGCTCAGGAAGGTCTGACAGAAGACGGGCTGAAAAAATAATGATTTCCCAAACAGATAATGAATCAAAACAGTTACAAACAGAAGTGGAGGATTACTATGAGTGATGAATTCAAGGATGTAAGCACAGTGCCAACACTGACACTGGAACCGTTTCAGGAGGAAGAAAAAAAGAAACCGGTGGTGCAGCCGGAAGAACCGAAGCTGGACGATACGATTCTGACAGAAGAAGAACGCAGGATGGTAGATGCATTTGCACAGCAGATCGATCTGACGAATTCTTCTATGATTCTTCAGTATGGCGCAGGCACACAGAAAAAGATGGCAGATTTCTCAGAAAGTGCTTTGGAAAATGTGAAGTCAAAGGATCTGGGAGAAGTTGGTACACTGCTTACGAATGTTGTAACTGAACTGAAGAGCTTTGATGAAGAAGAGAACAAAGGATTTCTTGGAATATTTAAGAAAGCATCGAATAAAGTTGAATCTATGAAAGCAAAGTATTCGAAAGCTGAAGAAAATGTGAATCAGATTGTGAAAGCACTGGATAACCATCAGGTGCAGCTGCTGAAAGATGTTGCGATACTCGATAAAATGTATGATCTGAATCTTACTTATTTTAAAGAGCTTTCTATGTACATTCTTGCAGGAAAGAAAAAACTGGAAGAAGTAAGAAGCACACAGCTTGCTGAATTGATGAGCAAAGCTCAGGTAAGCGGCCTCCCGGAAGATGCGCAGGCAGCAAAAGATCTGGATTCAATGTGCAACCGTTTTGAAAAGAAGTTACATGATCTTGAACTGACGAGAATGATCTCCATCCAGACCGCACCACAGATCCGACTGGTTCAGAATAATGATACACAGATGGTAGAGAAGATCCAGTCTACAATCGTGAATACGATTCCGTTGTGGAAGAGTCAGATGCTTCTCGCACTTGGAGTAGAACATTCTTCACAGGCGGCGGCAGCACAGAGACAGGTGACGGATATGACAAATGAACTGTTGAAGAAGAATGCGGAGACATTAAAAATGTCCACAATTGAGACTGCAAAAGAGTCTGAAAGAGGAATTGCAGATCTCGAGACATTGAAAGCAACAAATGAATCACTGATCTCTACATTGGATGAAGTGATGAACATTCAAAGAGAAGGAAGAGAAAAACGCCGGGAAGCGGAGGTGGAACTTCGCAATATGGAAAATGAATTGAAAGCAAAGCTTCTGGAAATCAGAGGATAAAGCTTTTTGGCTTGACAGCGGGTGTTTTATCAGTTAGAATTTCATTTGATAACTGACGTTGAACGGGAATAGTAGATACGCAGCATGCTTCAGAGAGAAGGCGGCAGGTGAGAGCCTTTGCATTACGGTATGGAACCGGCCCGGGAGTCCCTGTATGAAAGTACAGCGTAGGTCCTGCGTTAAAGGAGAAGAAAGTGAATGCAGATACAGAGATCATTTGTGTTGGTTTTGATTATAGAATGGATGTATTGCATTAATTAGGGTGGTACCGCCGGAGATATTCGGTCCCTATCGTGGGGATGCGATATCCCGGCGATTTTTTATATTAAAGCAAACTGCTGTCAGGGGACAGCAATGCAAAAAAAACAAAAAGGAGAAGAACAATGGCAAAGAAATTAGTACAGAATATCACTGCCAGAGAAGAAGATTTTGCTCAGTGGTATACAGACGTTGTGCGTGAAGCAAAACTGTGTGATTATTCAGGTGTTAAAGGATGTATGAACTACCTTCCGAACGGATATGCTCTGTGGGAGAATATTCAGAAGAACCTGGATGCACGTTTCAAAGAGACAGGAGTAGAGAATGTATACCTTCCGGTTATGATCCCGGAAAGCCTTCTTCAGAAAGAAAAGGATCATATCGAAGGATTTGCACCGGAAGTTGCATGGGTAACACATGGTGGACTGGAAGAACTTCAGGAAAGATTCTGTATCCGTCCTACATCTGAGACACTGTTCTGTGATGTCTGGAGCAAGACAGTTCAGTCTTACCGTGATCTTCCTAAGGTGTGGAATCAGTGGTGTTCCGTTCTTCGTTGGGAGAAGACAACAAGACCATTCCTTCGTTCCAGAGAGTTCCTGTGGCAGGAAGGACATACAATCCATGCAACATACGAAGAAGCAGAAGAGCGTACAAAACAGATGTGGAGAGTCTACAGAGACTTTGCACAGGATGTTCTTGCAATCCCGGTAGTTTCCGGACGTAAGACAGAGAGTGAGAAATTCGCAGGAGCACAGGATACTTATACAATCGAAGCGCTGATGCATGACGGAAAAGCACTCCAGTCAGCAACAAGCCACTTCTTCGGAAGTTCCTTCCCAAGTGCATTTGGTATTCAGTATTCAGATAAGAATAACGAACTTCATGAAGTATACGAGACATCCTGGGGACTGTCTACAAGAATCATCGGTGCGCTGATCATGGTACACGGAGATGACAGTGGACTTGTTATTCCACCGAGAATCGCACCGGTGCAGACAATGATTATTCCGATCGCTCAGCATAAAGAAGGTGTTCTTGATAAGGCAAATGAACTTGTTGATACACTGAAGGCAGCAGGATACAAAGTGAAAATCGACGATTCTGACAAAGCACCTGGATGGAAGTTCAGCGGACAGGAGATCCTTGGAATCCCGACACGTATCGAGATCGGACCGAAAGACATCGAGAACAATCAGGCAGTTATCGTACGCCGTGATACAAGAGAGAAGATCGTTGTTTCTCTGGATGAGCTTACAACAAAACTTGCTGAAGTTCTTGAGACAATGCAGAATGATATGTTCGAAAGAGCAAAAGCATTCCTTGATTCTCATATCAATGAAGCAACAACAATGGATGAGATGAATGAGAAGTTCAATGAGAACCTTGGATTCATCAAAGCAATGTGGTGTGGAGACGAAGCCTGTGAAGATGAGATCAAAGCTCAGACAGGCGGAGCTACATCTAGATGTATTCCGGAAGAGGAAGAACATCTTTCAGATGTATGTGTATGCTGCGGAAAACCGGCGAAGCATATGGTATACTGGGGCAAGGCATACTAATTCATTTCGTTGAAAATAAAGAAGAGATTTACTTTCATAGTTGCTAGAAAAAAGAATTTGATTTAATAACAAATAACAGATGGTTTCTTAAGAAAAAAAGAGAGTGCCATCTGTTATTTTTGTATGAAAAATAATATGGAAAATGCGAAAAAAGCCTTGACTTTCGGCGCTAAACGTAATAAACTAAACGAGCGTGTGGAAAAAGGCAATGTCTTTTTGATGCGCAAATAAGGATAATGACTTAATTATCCGCAGCCCCTTGAGGCATAAGCCCAAGGTAACGAATAATTCATAGGAGGTGAAAAGAATGCCAACATTTAACCAGTTAGTTAGAAAAGGACGTCAGACTTCTGAGAAGAAATCTACAGCACCGGCACTTCAGAAAGGATACAACTCCCTGAAGAAACGTGCAACTGATGTTTCTGCACCACAGAAGAGAGGTGTATGTACAGCAGTTAAGACAGCTACACCTAAGAAGCCTAACTCAGCTCTGAGAAAGATCGCCAGAGTTCGTCTGTCAAACGGAATCGAAGTAACAAGCTACATTCCAGGTGAAGGACACAACCTTCAGGAGCATAGCGTTGTTATGATCCGTGGAGGAAGAGTTAAGGACCTGCCAGGTACAAGATACCACATTATCCGTGGAACACTTGATACAGCAGGTGTTGCTAAGAGAAGACAGGCTCGTTCTAAGTACGGTGCTAAGAGACCGAAAGACGCTAAATAAGAAGTCGCGGATTGCAGTATAGTATTTTAGATAAGTGTAACTAATAGTTAAATCGTATCACAAACAGAACTATGATTAGTCGTAGGTTGCGGATGCTATATAGATTTCGCGGCTGCGAGCACATGGAATGTGATCTCATAGAAAGACACATGTGAGTACCGATGAATTAATCCCGGAAAAACCGGAAAATATGATTAAGGAGGGAAGGACCGTGCCACGTAAAGGACATACTCAGAAGAGAGATGTATTAGCGGATCCAATATACAACAATAAAGTTGTTACCAAACTTATCAACAACATCATGCTTGATGGTAAGAAAGGCGTAGCACAGAAGATTGTATACGGAGCATTTGAAAGAGTAGAAGCTAAGGCTGAGAAGCCGGCTATTGAAGTGTTTGAAGAGGCTATGAACAACATGATGCCAGTTCTTGAAGTTAAAGCAAGACGTATCGGTGGAGCAACATACCAGGTACCGATCGAGGTTAGAGCTGACAGAAGACAGGCACTCGCACTTCGCTGGTTAACTATGTATTCACGTCAGAGAGGCGAGAAGACACAGGAAGAAAGACTGGCAAATGAAATTCTTGATGCAGCTAACAACACAGGTGGAGCTGTAAAGAGAAAAGAAGATATGCACAAGATGGCAGAAGCAAACAAGGCGTTTGCTCACTATCGTTTCTAATTATTTTAGGAGGAAAAAATCTTGGCTGGAAGAGAATATCCATTAGAGAGAACCAGAAATATCGGTATTATGGCTCATATTGATGCTGGTAAGACTACACTGACAGAGCGTATTCTTTACTATACCGGTGTTAACTATAAGATTGGTGATACTCACGAAGGTACTGCTACTATGGACTGGATGGAACAGGAGCAGGAAAGAGGTATCACAATTACTTCAGCCGCTACAACATGTCATTGGACATTGGAAGAGAAGACAAAAGTGAAACCGGGCGCTTTAGAGCATCGTATCAATATCATTGATACTCCGGGACACGTTGACTTCACTGTAGAGGTTGAGCGTTCACTCCGTGTACTTGATGGAGCTGTCGGCGTATTCTGTGCTAAGGGTGGTGTTGAGCCGCAGTCAGAAAACGTATGGCGTCAGGCAGACACATACAACGTACCACGTATGGCATTCATCAATAAGATGGACATCCTTGGTGCTGATTTCTACAACGCTGTAGATCAGATCAAGACAAGACTTGGAAAGAACGCTATTTGTCTTCAGCTTCCAATCGGAAAAGAAGACGAATTCAAAGGAATCATCGATCTGTTCGAGATGCAGGCCTACATCTACAATGATGAGAAGGGTGAAGACATCACTGTAACAGATATTCCGGAAGAGATGCAGGATGAAGCTGAGCTTTATCACACAGAACTCGTAGAGAAAATCTGTGAGCTGGACGATGACCTTATGATGGAATACCTTGAGGGTGAAGAACCTTCTATCGATGCAATGAAAGCAGTTCTGAGAAAAGCTACATGTGAGTGTACAGCTGTTCCGGTATGCTGCGGTACTGCATACAGAAATAAAGGTGTTCAGAAACTCCTTGATGCAATCATCGAGTTTATGCCGGCTCCAACAGACATCCCGGCAATCGAGGGTGTTGATGAAGACGGAAACGAAGTAGTAAGACACTCTTCTGATGAAGAGCCGTTCTCTGCTCTCGTATTTAAGATTATGACAGACCCATTCGTAGGTAAGCTTGCTTACTTCCGTGTATATTCAGGTGTTATGAACTCCGGTTCTTACGTACTGAATGCTACAAAGCAGAAAAAAGAGCGTGTTGGACGTATCCTTCAGATGCATGCCAACAAGCGTGAAGAGCTGGATAAAGTATATTCAGGAGATATCGCTGCAGCAATCGGATTCAAGTTCTCTACAACAGGAGATACAATCTGTGACGATCAGCATCCAGTAATTCTTGAGTCTATGGAATTCCCAGAGCCAGTTATCGAGCTCGCTATCGAGCCTAAGACAAAGGCTTCACAGGGAAAACTTGGAGAGTCTCTTGCAAAACTTGCAGAAGAAGACCCGACATTCCGTGCTCATACAGATAAAGAAACTGGACAGACAATCATCGCTGGTATGGGTGAGCTTCATCTTGAAATCATCGTTGACAGACTTCTTCGTGAGTTCAAGGTAGAGGCTAACGTAGGTGCACCTCAGGTTGCTTACAAAGAGTCCATCACAAAAGCAGTTGATATCGACAGCAAGTATGCAAAACAGTCTGGTGGACGTGGACAGTACGGACACTGTAAAGTTAAATTCGAGCCAATGGATGTCAACGGTGAGGAGACATACAAGTTCGAGTCTACTGTAGTTGGAGGAGCTATTCCGAAGGAATACATCCCGGCAGTAGGTGAAGGTATTGAAGAAGCTATGAAGTCTGGTATCCTTGGAGGATTCCCTGTAGTTGGTGTTTACGCTAACGTATACGACGGATCTTACCATGAAGTCGATTCTAGTGAGATGGCATTCCATATCGCTGGTTCCCTTGCATTCAAGGATGCTATGAAACAGGGCGCACCTGTACTTCTTGAGCCTATCATGAAGGTAGAGGTTACAATGCCTGAAGAATATATGGGAGATATCATCGGAGACCTGAACTCACGTCGTGGACGTATTGAAGGTATGGATGATCTCGGTGGCGGAAAGATCGTACGTGCGTACGTTCCTCTGTCAGAAATGTTTGGATACTCTACAGATCTTCGTTCCAGAACACAGGGACGTGGTAACTACTCAATGTTCTTCGAGAAATACGAGCCAGTACCGAAGTCTGTACAGGAAAAGGTGTTATCCAATAAAAATGCCTAAAATATCATAAAAGGCTTGAAAATCGGCTAAGTTTGAAATATAATCAAACTTAGCCAGGTTTAAAATAGAAAACCAAAACAAGGTTGCCCCATTGAGGGTTATATTTTTAAGGAGGATATTCAAAATGGCAAAGGCTAAATTTGAAAGAACAAAACCGCATTGTAATATCGGTACTATCGGACACGTTGACCATGGTAAAACAACTCTTACAGCTGCTATCACAAAAGTACTTTCTCACAGAGTAGAAGGTAACGCATCTGTAGATTTCGAGAACATCGATAAGGCTCCAGAAGAAAGAGAGCGTGGAATCACAATCTCTACAGCACACGTTGAGTATGAGACAGCTAACCGTCACTACGCACACGTTGACTGCCCAGGACATGCTGACTACGTTAAGAACATGATCACAGGAGCAGCTCAGATGGACGGAGCTATCCTTGTTGTAGCTGCAACAGACGGAGTTATGGCTCAGACTAAAGAGCATATTCTTCTGTCCCGTCAGGTTAACGTACCATACATCGTTGTATTCATGAACAAATGTGACATGGTAGACGACGAAGAGCTTCTTGAACTCGTAGAGATGGAGATCCGTGAAGTACTTAACGAGTATGACTTCCCAGGAGATGACACACCGATCATCCAGGGATCAGCTCTTAAGGCTCTTGAAGATCCAGACGGAGAGTGGGGAGACAAGATCATGGAACTTATGGACGCTGTTGATACATGGATCCCAACACCAGAGCGTGCTACAGACAAGCCATTCCTTATGCCAGTAGAGGACGTATTCTCTATCACAGGACGTGGAACAGTTGCAACTGGTAGAGTAGAGCGTGGAACACTTCACGTATCTGACGAAGTTGAAATCATCGGTATCCACGAGGACGTTAAGAAGACTGTTGTAACAGGAATCGAGATGTTCCGTAAGCTTCTTGATGAGGCTCAGGCTGGAGATAACATCGGAGCACTTCTTCGTGGTATTCAGAGAACAGAAATCGAAAGAGGACAGGTTCTTATCAAACCAGGTACAGTAAGCTGCCATAAGAAATTCACATGCCAGGTTTACGTACTGACAAAAGACGAGGGTGGACGTCATACTCCATTCTTCAACAACTATCGTCCACAGTTCTACTTCAGAACAACAGACGTAACAGGTGTTTGCGATCTTCCAGAAGGAATCGAGATGTGTATGCCTGGAGATAACGTAGAGATGACAGTTGAACTGATCCATCCAGTAGCTATGGAGGAAGGTCTTCGTTTCGCTATCCGTGAAGGTGGACGTACAGTAGGATCAGGTACAGTTGCTACAATCATCGAGTAATTAATATCTAGTTAGATTTAATATCGATACTTAAAATGAAATATGCCCGCAGGACTTCAGTTCTGCGGGTTTTTCTATATATGTGCCTGAAAAAATCCTATTGAAACTCGTCACATTTCTAAGTATAATATCACTGTATTAAGAAATACTTTGAAGAACGTCTGTTAGTGAAGATTCTCTAACAGACGTTTTTGGAGATAATCAAAATCATATGGCTAATGGGAGGAATTTATGGACAAGGCATGTTTAAAGAGGGTAAGTACCGTGGCAAAAGTCATTTTTGGAAACGTTTTCTATGCTTTTGTGATCAGACTTTTTCTTTTACCGGGAAATCTGATGACAGGAGGAACAACCGGTATCGGTTTGGTAGTGAAGCATTTTACGGGAGCATCAATTTCCGGATTTGTCTTAGCATTTAATATTGTGATGCTGATAGTTGGAGTGATCTTTCTTGGTAAGAAATTTGCACTGACGACAATTCTCAGTTCTTTCACATATCCAATTGCATTGGAAGCGGCCAATCATATTTTTGCTGATCTGGTGATCACGGATAATCCAATGCTGAATACGATTTTTGCCGGACTTGGAATCGGGATTGGACTTGGTATTGTAATTCGAACAGGAGCTTCTACCGGAGGTATGGATATTCCACCGTTGATTTTGAATAAGTATTTTCGAATTCCGGTGTCAGTGAGTCTGAATGTATTTGATATATTGATTCTGTTACCGCAGATTCTATATAATCCTCCGGAACGCGTTTTATACGGAATTTTACTGGTAATGATCTACACGACAGTGCTGGACAAAGTGTTAGTGATGGGAAATACCAAGACGGAAGTGAAGATTATCAGCAAACAGGTGGAAGAAGTACGTCAGGCAATTCTTGCGCAGGTAGACAGAGGCGTGACGATGCTGTATGGGGAAGGCGGTTACAAACAAGAACAAAAGCAGATTGTATTGAGTATTGTGTCTAATCGAGAACTTCCACAAGTTGAGAAATTGATCAGACAGATTGACCCGGAGGCATTTATGATTATCAGCAGAGTTACAGAGGTACGAGGAAGAGGCTTCTCTTTGAGTAAACATTACGGAGAAGAGGAAGGCTGATGATGCTGCAAAAACAGTACTGTAGATTAAACATTTATAGAATTTAGGAAGAACAGTTGTATGTTAAATAAAAAAGATTTCTTAAAATACGCATCAAAATTAGCCTTTCCGATCATGATTCAAAATTTGATTGGAACATTGGTAAATATTGCCGATACGGTAATGCTTGGATACGTAAGCCAGACGGCGATGTCAGCTTCATCACTTGCGAACCAGTATACGTTTATTCTTTTCTGCTTATATTACGGTATGGCTACAGGAACTTCAGTTCTGTGTGCCCAGTACTGGGGAAAAGGGGATAAAAAGACAGTAGAAAGGATTCTCGGTCTGGCGGAACGGATTTCACTGATCGTCTCGCTTATATTTTTCGTTATTTCCTTTACTATGCCGGTTACGGTTATGAAAATTTTCACAAATAGTCCGGATACGATTGCTGCCGGAAGTGAGTATTTGAAGGTGATTTCATTTTCATTTATGTTTATGGGGTTCTCACAGGTTTTTATGAGTGCGCTTCGAAGTATTGGAAAAATAATGTTGCCTTCCGTTACATACAGTGTTTCTCTTTGTGTCAATGTACTTTGTAATGCCACATTTATCTTTGGTCTGTTTGGATTTCCAAAGCTTGGCGTTACAGGTGTTGCACTTGGTACTGTGATTGCAAGAATTACAGAGGTATTAATTTGTCTCATCTATTCATTAAACAGTTCAGATGTCAGATTCAGGATAAAACATTTCTTTGCAAAATCAGGAATCTTGTTTCATGACTTTATGAAAATTGCCACTCCAGCCGTGATAAATGATGTTGTCTGGAGTTTTGCCACTTCAGCATTTGCAGCAATTCTTGGGCATATCGGAGATGACATGGTTGCCGCAAATGCGGTTGCTGTTATGGTGGTAAATATTGGTGCTATTGCCTGCCGAGGTTTTGCCAACGCTACTACTATCATTATCAGCCAGGAGTTAGGGAAAGATCAAATTGATACAGCCGGAGAATACGGGAAACGGATGCTTAGGATAACACTTGCTGTAAGCCTGATCGGATGCGTTATTATTCTGGCGATTCGTCCTCTGATACTGGACTTCTATCGGGATAAATTGACCGAGACTGCCCTTTCTTATCTTAGCATTTTTATAATTATGACAACCTGGCGTCTTGTGGGAGAAGGGATTAATACCTGCCTTATATGCGGTTGTTTCAGAGGTGGCGGAGATTCCAGATTTGGAATGATCGTAGATTCCATATTTATGTGGCTTGTTGCAGTTCCGGCAACTTTCCTTGCAGCATATGTTTTTAAATTACCGCCTGTCTGGGTTTACTTTGTAATGACTTTAGATGAGTTCGAGAAAATGCCCGTGGTATTTATTCACTATTTCAGAAAGAAATGGCTTACAAATATTACCAGAGATTTTGATTGAGGCTACAGGGAAATGTTTGACAATTCCAAAGATAAGTACTAATGTATTTTGTATGAACTTATAACCTGGAATTTTAGGAGAAGTACAATCATGTCAAAAGATGAATATCTAATCACAGATGCGCCCCTGAAAGCGTTAACTGTTTTTGCAATGCCTATGATCTTAGGCAGTTTTTTTCAGCAGATATATAATATGGCTGATTCGATCATTGTCGGTCAGTTTGTTGGTTCTTCGGCACTTGCGGCTGTCGGCGCCTGTGCTGCACTTACGAATGTTTTCATTTGTGTAGCTCTGGGCGCCGGTGTAGGCGCAGGTGTACTCGTAAGCCGTTATTTTGGAGCCAGAGATTATGGTAAAATGAAAACAATTGTGTCGACATCGCTGATCAGCTTTTTAGTCCTAAGCATACTACTTGGAATCTTTGGTTTTTGCTTTTCACATTCAATGATGAGTTTATTACAAACACCTCTTGATATACTGGATGAAGCAGTGCTGTATCTGCGGGTTTATTTTGTGGGATTCCCATTTCTGTTTATGTACAACATCCTCTCAACGATGTTTACTTCCATCGGTGAATCCAGAATTCCGTTAGTTCTTCTGATTTTTTCATCCGTATTAAATATTTTTATGGATCTTTGGATGGTAGCCGGACTTGGTCTCGGCGTGTTTGGTGCGGCCCTGGCAACGCTTATTGCACAGGGGATTTCCGCGGTCTTTTCATTTCTGATTTTCCTTTATAGAATGAGACGGTATAAATGTCAGTTTGAATGGTTTGACGGACAGGAGTTATATTCGATGCTTCAAATTGCCGTACCGTCAGTTCTCCAGCAGTCTACAGTGTCGATCGGTATGATGATCGTACAGGCAGTTGTAAATCCATTTGGCACACAGGCGCTCGCAGGTTATTCGGCAACGATGCGAGTGGAAAATGTTTTTTCACTGATTTTTGTATCCATCGGCAATGCGATTTCGCCGTATATATCCCAGAATCTTGGTGCAAAGAAAATCGAACGGCTCAAAAAAGGCTATCATGCGGCACTGGTGTTAGATCTAGGTTTTGCAGTCCTTGCTTTTCTGGTCATTGAATCACTGCACAATCAGATTTCTTCCTTATTCCTTGGAAAAGATGGAACAGCTTTAGCGTATCAGGTATCCGGTGATTATATGAGATGGCTTGGATATTTTTTCATCTTTATGGGTATCAAGATGGCAACCGATGGAGTTCTTCGTGGACTTGGAATCATGCGTCCGTTTCTCATTGCGAATATGGTAAATCTTGCGATTCGTTTGTCTGTCGCTTTGATTTTTGCACCGCGGTTCGGAATTGCATTTGTCTGGCTTGCTGTACCGGCCGGATGGCTTGCAAACTTCTTGATTTCTTATGCAGCACTCAGAAAATCATGGCCGAGTATTGAGGAAGATAAAGGAGCAATATCATGCAGAAAATACTGATTGTAGAAGACGATACAAATATTAATAACTTGCTTCAGGAGGCATTATCCAAAGAAGGCTATTCCTGTGAGCAGGCATTTTCCGGGACCGAAGCAAAGCTGCTTTTAAATATGCAGGAGCACGGTTATGCACTCGTGCTGCTGGATCTGATGCTGCCCGGAATTCCAGGTGAGGCAGTTCTGGAGGAAATACGGAAAAAGGGAAATCTTCCGGTTATTGTGTTGACTGCAAAAGACAGCCTGGATGAAAAGGTAGAGGTTTTAACGAGCGGAGCGGATGATTATATAACGAAACCATTTGAAATCAGGGAAGTGCTGGCAAGAGTTCAGGTACAACTCCGTCATAAAGAAGAAAAGGAAGCAGAGGAACAGCATACGCTTTCATTTAAAGATATGCTATTAAACAGAGATACATTTCAGGTTGAAATTGCTGGAAAGATACTTCCGAAGATCACAAAACAGGAGTTTGCGATTTTAGAATTACTGCTCAGGAATCCAAAACAGGTTTTCAGTAAAGAGGATATTTTCGAATATGCCTGGGACGAACCTTATATTGGTGAGACGAAGACATTGGACGTACATATCAGCAACATCCGCAAGAAGATCAAACAAGTGACTTCGGAGGAATACATTGAGACAGTATGGGGAATCGGTTATCGTCTTCATGCGTAATCTTTACTCTTTTTTTACTATTTATTTGCGTTTGATTAGGATTCATCTTTTATGATAAATGCAGATAAGAAAAAGGAGATGAAAAATTTGAGTGAGATGTTATTGGAAACACGAGGACTGACGAAGCGGTATGGACATCATAAAGCTGTGGACAGTGTCAGCATGCATATTAAAAAGGGCGCTATCTATGGATTTATCGGACGAAATGGAGCCGGGAAGACGACTTGCCTGAAGATGATCAGTGGACTTTCCAGGCCAACGAGTGGAGAGATTGAGATCTTCGGATATAAGGGAAAAGATTTACAGAAAGTCCGCTCCCGAGTGGGATGTCTGATTGAAGCACCGGGATTATATGGAAATATGACCGCATATGAAAATCTGAATATCAAATGCAAGCTGTTTGGGATAAAGAAAGCAGGTTACATTGATGAGATATTGAAAACAGTAGGTCTGGAGCATGTGGGACGGAAAAAGACAAAACACTTTTCTCTTGGAATGAAACAGCGTCTGGGAATTGGTCTTGCGTTGGTTGGAGAACCGGATCTGTTAATCCTTGATGAACCAATCAATGGGTTGGATCCACAGGGAATTGCTGAGGTCCGTGACACGATTCAGAGACTTCAGAAAGAGAGGAATATGACGATTTGCATTTCCAGTCATATACTGGAGGAATTATCGAAGATTGCTACCGATTATGGAATCATTCACAATGGAAGTTTATTGCAGGAGCTTACAAGAGAAGAATTAATGCGAAGATGCAGTGAGCGGATGGAATTAACACTGGCTGATCCGAAGCTGGCAATTCCGGTGCTGGATGCTATGGGATTCACGAATTATCAGGTAACAGACAAAGAACATATTCACATTTTTGAACGTCTGAATGAAAGTGCAACGTTGAATATGGAGCTTGCAAAGGCAGGAATTCCGGTAAAAGGGCTTGCTATAACGAGTGAAGAACTGGAAACGTATTTTCTGAATCTGACAGGAGGTGCCAGCCATGCTTAATATGATAAAAATGGATTTGTACCGGATGTTTCGCACCAAAAGTATGTATGTAGTATGGATCGTGCTGGCTGTGTCAGTACTGTTTACAACATTTATGTGTAAAACAGATTATGATTCATTAAGTAAAGAAGATACCGTGCGGCAGGAGCAGTTTGCGGAACCGACTGCAGAGAATATTAATGTGGGAATGATGGTGACACTGCCGACAGAACCGGGAGAAAAGGTTACGGTGTATGACATTTTCTTTGCAAATTCTCAGGGGAAATTTTATGCGTTGTTTCTGGTGATTTTTGCTGTGATGTTTTCAACAGCGGATATCGGAAGCGGTTATATTAAAAATATTGGCGGCCAGGTTCAAAAAAGAGGAACACTGATTTTTTCCAGATCTATTGCGTTGGCGGTCTTTACGGTGCTGACAATGGCAGGTGCATTCTTACTCCAGGGAGCTGCGAACTATATAGTATTCAAAGAATTGACGTGGGGAAGTTCAAAAGCTGTTCTGTCTTATTTCCTGACGGAGCTGGCACTTCATTATGCGCTCGTGTTGATCTGCATGGCGATTGCAATTATTCTGAAAAATAATGTGATCAGCATGGTCATCGCGATTTGTCTTACAATGAATATAATGAGTATCGTATACGGATTAATAAACAGTGCTGTTCGGAAAATGGGAATCCAGAATTTCCAGATTTACAAGTATACGATAACCGGAAAATTATCACTGCTTTCTATGAATCCAAGTGGAAATGAGTGTCTGGAAGCATTCGGCGTGGCAATTGTGTTTGCTGTCATAATGATAGCTGCAAGCAGTGCTGTTTTTCAAAAGAGGGATATTTAGCGGATGTATATCGTAATTGGAATATTAGCAGGAATTATCATTTTACAATTTATTATTATGTGGAAATATCAGCGGCAGGTGAAGGACATCTGCCGCCAATTGGCGTTCTTGATGAAACATGACAGTAACATGTTGATTCAACGCGAGTTTGATTTGGGTGGAATCGGAACGCTTTCAGACAGATTGAATGAACTTCTGGAATTACAAAGAAAAGAGAAGCAGCGTTATCAGGAGAAAGAAGCTTTGATCGCGGATACTTATACGAACCTTTCCCATGATATCCGGACACCGCTGACATCTTTGGACGGATATTTTCAGCTTATGGAAGAATGCGAAAATGTCGAAGACCAGAGACGTTATCTGAATATTATTCATGAAAGAATACACAGTCTGAATGAAATGCTGGAAGAACTTTTCATGTTCACAAAGTTAAAAAATGAATCCTATAGTCTGGAACTGACGCCTTGCTGTATCAACCGGATTCTGAAAGAAACGGTGTTTTCCTATTATGATGACTGGGTAAGAAGGGGAATCCAGCCGGATATTCAGATTACAGAAGAACTGCTGTCCATAGCTGGAAATAAACAAGGACTCCACCGTGTTATTCAGAATGTAATTAAAAATGGCCTGGATCATGGAGAAAAGAAGATAAGTATTGTGTTAGAGCGCAAGCAGGAGCATGCAGTATTGCGAATCAGTAATCAGGTGATACATTCGGAGCAGATTGATATAGAACATGTCTTTGACAGATTTTATAAAGCGGATGTGGCAAGGAGCAAAACATCTACCGGATTGGGATTATCTATTGCAAAGGAACTTGTGAAACGTATGAATGGAGAAATCAGCGCAAAGACAGAGAAAAATGAGTTTATTATTGAGATGAGATTTCCGCTTTCTATCTAAAAAATCAGTAAAAATTGCACTTTATTGAGTTACAATGCTGAATTGCGAAAATTTAGATTTACCGAAACACTCAAATATGTTAATATGGTAGCAGTTATTTCAAAACTATAGATCAGATTGAAGGAGGTCTTTACATGATTAAATTGTACGAGAATGGCGTATATCTTCTCAATGGAACAGAGATAGTAGAAGACACAGGGAATGTGCAGGTTCCGCTGACGAAGGAAGAAGCCGCTCAGAACACAATGGCATATGGTATTTTAAAGGCACACAATACATCCGAGAACATGGAGCGTCTGCAGATCCGTTTTGATAAGCTGACATCCCATGATATCACATTTGTTGGAATTATCCAGACAGCACGTGCGTCAGGACTTGAGAAGTTCCCGATGCCGTATGTACTTACAAATTGTCATAACAGTCTTTGTGCAGTTGGTGGAACAATCAACGAAGATGATCATATGTTTGGATTAACTTGTGCGAAGAAGTACGGCGGTATGTATGTACCACCGCATCAGGCAGTTATCCATCAGTTTGCCCGTGAGATGCTTGCAGGCGGAGGAAAGATGATCCTTGGATCTGACAGCCATACACGTTACGGAGCACTCGGAACGATGGCTATGGGTGAAGGTGGACCAGAGCTTGTGAAACAGCTTCTGAACAAGACGTATGATATTAAGATGCCGGGCGTGATCGGAATCTACTTAGACGGAGAGCCGATGAAAGGTGTAGGACCGCAGGACGTTGCTCTTGCAATCATCGGAGCTACATTCAAGAACGGCTATGTGAATAACAAGGTTATGGAGTTTGTTGGACCTGGAGTCAGCAAGCTTAGTGCAGATTTCCGTATCGGAATCGACGTTATGACAACAGAGACAACTTGTCTGTCTTCTATCTGGAAAACAGATGAGAAGATTCAGGAGTTCTATGATATTCACGGAAGAAGTGAAGATTACAAAGAACTGAATCCTGGAGCAGTTACATATTATGACGGTATGGTTTATGTGAACTTAAGCGAGATCAAGCCAATGATCGCAATGCCGTTCCACCCAAGCAATGTTTATACAATTGATGAACTGAACGCAAATCTAGCAGACATCCTTCATGATGTAGAGCAGAAAGCACTTGTAAGTCTTGACGGTGCAGTTGATTACTCTCTGCAGGATAAGATCAGAAACGGTAAGTTCTATGTAGAGCAGGGAATCATCGCAGGATGTGCAGGTGGTGGATTTGAAAATATCTGTGCAGCTGCAGATATCATCAAAGGAAAGAACATCGGAGCAGATGAATTTACATTCAGCGTTTACCCGGCAAGTACACCGATTTATATGGAACTTGTTAAGAACGGTGCAATTGCAGATCTTATGGAAGCAGGAACTGTTGTGAAGACAGCATTCTGTGGACCGTGCTTCGGAGCAGGAGATACTCCGGCGAATAACGCATTCTCTATCCGTCATACAACAAGAAACTTCCCGAACCGTGAAGGAAGTAAGCTGCAGAACGGACAGATCTCTTCTGTAGCACTGATGGATGCTCGTTCTATCGCAGCAACAGCAGCAAACAAGGGATTCTTAACACCGGCAACAGCAATGGATGTAGAGTATAAAGGACAGAAATATCACTTTGATAAGAACATTTATGCAAACCGTGTATTTGACAGCAAGGGTGTTGCTGATCCAAGCGTTGAGATTAAATTTGGACCAAACATTAAGGACTGGCCGGCAATGTCAGCACTTCCACAGAACCTGCTTGTGAAGGTTGTATCTGAGATCCATGATCCTGTTACAACAACAGATGAGCTGATTCCGTCCGGAGAGACATCTTCTTACCGTTCTAATCCACTGGGACTTGCAGAGTTCGCTCTTTCAAGAAAAGACCCTGCATACGTTGGACGTGCAAAAGAAGTACAGAAAGCTCAGAAAGCAATTGAAGCAGATGAATGTCCGGTAGATGCACTTGCAGAACTGAAACCGGTGATGGATAAGATTCACGAGACATATCCAGAAGTTGGCAAGGGTAACCTTGGTGTCGGAAGTACAATCTTCGCAGTAAAACCAGGAGACGGATCTGCTCGTGAGCAGGCAGCTTCCTGTCAGAAGGTACTTGGCGGATGGGCAAACATCGCAACAGAGTATGCAACAAAGCGTTACCGTTCTAACCTGATCAACTGGGGAATGCTCCCATTCTTGACAGAAGAAGATCATGAAGCACTTTCCTTCAAGAACGGAGATTACATCTTTGTTCCTAATGTGAGAAAAGCAGTAGAAGAGAAAGCGGATGTGATCAAAGCTTATGTTGTAGGTGATGAACTCAAAGAACTGAACCTTAAGCTGGGAGATCTGACAGACGCAGAGCGTGAGATCATTCTTGACGGATGTCTGATCAATTACTATAGAAATCATTAGTCAATCATTAAATATGATAAAATGAAAGAAAAGCGGCGAGATATGGGAAATGACCTGTATCTCGCTGTTTTTATCTTGCTAATTAAATTTTCACATGCTAGTATTAAAACGAAATAAAATGTAGCACGTTAAGGTATAAGAACGGAAAGATATGAAGACAGAGAATAGCATAGATATCGTAATCACCTGGGTAGACGGAAATGACCCGGAGTGGAGAAGCGAAAAGAATAAAACAAGATACGGCAAAGAGCAATTGGCGGAGACTGATGACAGAGAAGAACGTTTCCGGGATTGGGAGAATCTAAGATACTGGTTCCGCGGAATTGAAAACTGCGCGCCGTGGGTAAGAAAAGTCCATTTTGTGACATGGGGACATTTACCAAAATGGCTGAATACAAAACATCCAAAGTTAAATATCGTGCGGCATACAGATTATATCCCACCAGGGTTTTTACCAACATTTAATTCTCATACAATAGAATGGAACATGCATAGAATCCCGGGCTTATCTGAGCAGTTCGTATATTTTAATGATGACATGTTCCTGTTGAAAAGAACCGGCGAAACAGATTTTTTCAGAAATGGGCTCCCTGTGGATATGCTGGCATTGCAGCCAGATGTAGCTAATGTTGACAATCCGGTAATGCCATATATCTATTTGAACAATGCAATGGTTCTTGCTAGATATTTTGATAAATATAAAAATATGAAACAACAGCCCGGAGCATACTTCCATTTCGGATATCCACTGAAATATTTCGTCTACAATATGCTGGAAATGGCATTTCCGCGTTATACCGGTTTTTATACAGTTCACGGTCCGTCGCCACTTCGAAAGGACACATTTGAGAAATTATGGGAACTTGAGCCGGAACTTTTGACGAAAGTATGTGGGCATTCGTTCCGGCATAAAGAAGATATCAGTCAGTATGTTCTTCGGGAGTATCAGAAGCTGAGTGGTGAGTTTATCCCTAAAAACGTAGAAAAAACATGCCGTTATTATGAACTTGCAACGAATAACGATAAACTTTACAGAACAGTTGCTGAAAGAAGAGAAAAGATAATCTGTATCAATGATGCCAATTGTGAAATTGATTTTGACAGAACAAAAAGAGAATTGAACAATGCATTTGAGATTGCTTTTCCAGAAAAATCTGCCTATGAAAATTTTTAAAAAAAATCAGAAAATATATGCGAAAACAAAAGAAGTATTTGGAAATCCGCTTATGGGATATGCTCCATGTGCGTGGAATGAAAGTGTTCGGAAAGATGTGACGCTTCTGTATATGGATATTACCTGGGCGGAACTTGAGCCGGTGGAAGGGCAATTTGCCTGGGATGCGATCGATGCGGAAAATCAGGTGGCAAGATGGCAGGCAGAAGGAAAGCACATGGTACTTCGATTTGTGTGTGATATTCCTGGAAACAGCAGACACATGGACATTCCCGAGTGGCTGTATGAGAAAACAGGGCATGCAGGAAAGTGGTACGATACAGCTTTCGGAAAAGGATTCGCACCGGATTACAGTAACGAACAGTTTCTGGCTGCTCATAAAAAAGCAGTGAAAGCATTTGGGGAACATTATGGAAGGTCTGATTTGGTTAGTTACGTAGAACTTGGAAGCCTTGGACATTGGGGCGAATGGCATGTAGCCTATCATATAGGCATCAGGCGGCTGCCGTCAAGAACTGTAAGAGAGCAGTATGTTCTTCCATGGCTGGAAGCCTTTCCAAAAGCAAAACATCTTATGAGAAGACCCTTTTCGATCGCAAAGGAATATCATATGGGGGTATATAATGATATGACAGGTGATGCGGATGCTACAGAAAGATGGCTTTATGAGATTGCGAATGGTGGAGATTATGATCAGACAAATGAAAAAGGGGAACTTCAGTCAATGCTAGATTTCTGGAATTACGCACCATCCGGTGGTGAATTCACAAGCGCAGTTCCAATGAAGAAACTATTGGAAACGGAACTTTCACAGACGATAAATCTTATTCAAAAGGCTCATACTACATTCCTTGGTCCGATGACAGCCGATGCAGCTTATGAGTGCGGATACAATAAAGTGTTGCAAAATCTGGGATATCGGTTATACATTTCAAAGGCTGTATTGAAACCTAAGATTCATGGGACAAGTCTTGAAATTACATGGGGAAATGATGGAGTGGCACCATTTTATCAGGATTGGCCGGTATGGATAGCTGTCGAAAATGAACAAAGCGAACAGATAGAAAAAAAGCAGCTGGATTTACAACTGAATAATATAACTCCGGGAATAGAGAAAAAGGTTAAGGTAACCCTTTATACACCGGGATTAGTAGAAAAAGCAGAAAACGGATGTCGTATCAGCGTGGGCATCGAAGATCCGATGACAGGAAAAGAAAGTGTCCGTCTGGCGATGGATATATTATATGAAGACGGGAAGAATTATTTGTGGTAAAATAAAGCACAAGATTAGAAATATTGAAAACAGGCGGTAAATAAAATGATATTTGATACACATGCGCATTACGATGATGAGCAGTTTGACACAGACAGAGATGAGCTACTAAGCAGTATGGCAGCAGGCGGTGTTGGAGCAATTGTGGATGCAGCGGCGACAGTAGAGTCCTGGGATAAGATAGTAGAACTTGCAGAGAAGTATTCATTTATATATGGATCAGTAGGTGTACATCCGGACGAAGTCGGTGCACTGAATGAAGAGAATTTCGCTCGAATGAAAGAAATATTAAAGAAAGAAAAGATCGTTGCTGTTGGCGAGATCGGACTTGATTATTATTGGGATAAAGAAGGGCATGATCTGCAGAAACATTGGTTCATCAGACAGCTGGATCTTGCGCGAGAGATGAACAAACCTGTGATGATCCATAGCCGTGAGGCGGCAGCTGATACGATGGAAATTATGAAAGAACATGGAAAAGGACTCAAAGGTGTGATACACTGTTATTCTTACAGCCTTGAGATGGCGCGAGAATATGTAAAGATGGGATATTACATCGGAGTCGGCGGTGTTGTGACATTCAAGAACTCAAAGAAGTTAAAAGAGATTGTGGAAGAAATTCCACTGGAGTCAATTGTTCTTGAGACAGACTGCCCGTATCTGGCACCGACACCATTCAGAGGAAAGAGAAATTCATCCTTGTACCTGCCATATGTTGTAGAAGCGATTGCAGAGTTAAAAGGCATTTCTGCGGAGCAGGTGATCGAACAGACAGAGAAGAATGCAAGGGATTTATATCAATTATAAGAAATGGAGAGATGAGATGAAAGAACCAACACTTGGAAATCCACAGAATACGATAGAAGTATTACAGAAATATAATTTCGTATTCCAGAAAAAGTTCGGTCAGAACTTTCTGATCGATACACATGTACTGGACAAAATTATTGCGGCAGCAGAGATTACAAAAGATGATTTTGTATTGGAAATCGGACCGGGAATCGGAACGATGACACAGTATCTGGCATGTGCAGCGAGAAAAGTTGTTGCAGTTGAGATTGACAAGGCACTGATTCCGATTCTGGAGGATACGCTTTCAGATTATGACAATGCCCGGGTTATTAACAATGACGTTCTGAAAGTAGATATTGCAAAGCTTGCAGAAGAGGAAAATGGAGGAAAACCGATCAAGGTTGTGGCCAACCTGCCATATTACATTACAACGCCGATCATTATGGGACTTTTTGAGAGTCATGTTCCGATCAAGAGTATTACAGTTATGGTTCAGAAAGAAGTTGCAGACCGTATGCAGGTGGGACCGGGAACGAAGGACTATGGTGCACTGTCTCTGGCTGTGCAATATTATGCGAAACCATATATTGTGGCAAATGTACCACCGAACTGCTTTATGCCTCGTCCGAAGGTTGGATCTGCGGTAATCCGTCTGGAACGTTATGAAGAACCACCGGTGAAGGTAAAGGATGAAAAGCTTATGTTCCGTATTATCCGTGCCTCCTTTAACCAGAGAAGAAAGACTTTGGCAAATGGACTGAAGAATTCGGCAGAACTTGACTACACGAAGGAAGAAATCGAGGCAGCGATTGAAGCACTCGGAAGAGGTGCATCTATTCGAGGGGAAGCCCTTACGCTGGAAGAATTTGCAAAGCTGGCAGATTTTCTTTATGATTGCAGATAAAATAATATTAAAGGAATTTACAAAGTTGCTGTTTACAAAAATGTAGTGGACAGCAACTTTATTCTTCTTCACTTTTTGATTCATAAAGATTTAATATTCAGTTAATTGTTTACTAGACGGATATCTAGTATAATTAAAAGATAAAAGACATTAGAAGAAACAAGAGAAGGAGGAAGAGCCCATGGCCAAAGATATTAACAGCATATTTTTTGACATCACTCCGGAGATTGAAGAACTTGCTCTGAAATGTGAAACGAACAATGCAATTGACAAAGAACTCTATACCAAATACGAAGTAAAAAGAGGACTTCGAGATCTGAACGGTAAAGGTGTACTTGCCGGATTGACAAATATATCCGATGTGTGTGCAACAAAGATTGTAGACGGTGTATCCGTACCGTGTGCAGGTAATCTTTATTACAGAGGTTACAATATTAAAGATCTTGTAAGCGGATTCCTTGAGGCGAAACATTTTGGATTTGAGGAGATTGCATATCTGCTTCTTTTCGGGGAACTTCCGAATCAGAAGGAACTTGAGAATTTTAAGGATATGATAGCTGACCGCCGGATGCTTCCACCGAATTTTGTACGTGACGTGATCATGAAGGCTCCGAGCCGTGATATGATGAACAGTATTACAAGAAGTATTCTTCAGCTTTATTCTTACGATGACAAAGCGGATGATACAAGCATTCCGAATGTACTGCGTCAGAGTCTGAACCTGATCAGCCAGTTCCCAATGCTTATGGTTTACAGCTATCTTGCTTACAATTATAAAATGGGTGAAGACCTGTATATTTATGCACCGAAGAAAGAACTGTCTATGGCAGAGAATATTCTGATGATGCTCAGAGAAGATCGTCAGTATACAGAACTTGAGGCGAAGATCCTTGATATGGCTCTTGTTCTTCATATGGATCACGGCGGTGGTAACAACTCAACATTTACAACGCATGTTGTTACATCTTCAGGAACAGATACTTATTCTACAATTGCAGCAGCTATGGCGTCCTTGAAAGGACCAAAACATGGTGGTGCGAACGTAAAAGTAACACAGATGTTTGAAGATATGAAGACGCAGCTGACAGACTGGCAGGATGATGATCAGATCAGAGCTTACCTTGAGGCACTGCTGGAGAAGAGAGCGTTTGATAAGAGAGGTCTGATCTATGGAATGGGACATGCGATTTATTCTGTATCCGACCCAAGAGCGGAGATCTTCAAGAAGTTTGTAAAGCAGCTTGCATATGAAAAGGGCCACGAGGCAGAATATGTACTGTATGAGAAAGTAGAGAAGATGGCACCGGAGATCATTAGCGAGAGACGTAAGATGTATAAAGGTGTTAATGCGAACGTAGATTTCTACAGTGGACTTGTTTATAGCATGCTTGATCTTCCACCGGCATTATATACTCCAATTTTTGCGGCAGCACGTATCGTTGGATGGAGTGCACACAGACTGGAAGAGTTGAAGAATGTAGATAAGATTATACGTCCGGCTTATAAGCCGCTTGCACCATATCGTGATTATATCAAATTAGATGACAGGTAGTGAATGAACGATGAGAGATGAGTTTTATTTCCCTTCAAAGGATGGCAATACGGAGATCCACACGATTGAGTGGAAACCGGAAGGAGAAGTGAAAGCTGTCCTGCAGTTAAGCCATGGAATGGTGGAATATATTAAGAGATACGATGAATTTGCAGAATTCATGTGTAGTCATGGATATTATGTCGTTGGAAACGATCATTTAGGACATGGAAAATCTGTGCAGAGCAAGTCGGAGTATGGATTTTTTAACGAAAAATATGGAAATGCATGCGTGATCGGAGATATGCATACACTTCGTCAGCGGACGATGAAGAAATATCCGGATGTACCTTACTTTATGTTAGGACATAGCATGGGCTCAAGTCTTTTGCGCCAGTATGTACAGATGTATGGAAATGGGCTGGCGGGAGCAATGTTTATCGGAGTTGTAGCAGATCAGCAGAGAGCGACACTTCAGTTTGGAAGAAGATTGTGTAGGACACTAGCGATGTTCCGTGGCTGGCATTATAAAAGTAAACTGGTGGATAGAATGGCAGTCGGTGCCTATAATAGGAAATTCAAGAATCCAAAGACACGCGCGGACTGGGTAACCAGTGATGAAGAACATCTGGAAAAATATATTTCAGATCCACTGTGCTCCTTTGTCTTTACAGTGAATGCGTATTATAGCATGTTTACCGGGATGCTTATAATGGAGAAAAAAGAAAGTATCTATATGATTCCGAAGCAGCTTCCAATCCTTTTCGCAGCCGGTGCCGAAGATCCGGTTGGAGGATTCGGAAAAGGCGTAAGGAAGGTTTATGAGAAATACAAAGCGGCCGGAATCCAGGACATCAGTCTAAGACTGTATGCCGGTGATCGTCATGAACTGCTCAACGAGACAGATCGGGAGCAGGTATATGAAGATCTTCTCGAGTGGATGGAAGAACGTAGAAAAATAAATTATTAGTTTATATTTTTTCATAATCTGTTTATATTTTTTCGTCTTCTTTAAGAAAACACTCATACTTTTGACACATTTTCTGGATATACTAATATCAAGATAGTTGATAAGAGAAAATCAATTATCTTCCCCCCCCCCTCATAAAGTTGTGACACAGGAAAGTGTCAACACTTTACTCTCATTCCTTTAGATAACTATAAACACAACGAAGCCCGTTAGCCGGAAGGTTAGCGGGCTTTCGCGTTGCAGTGATAACTTAGATGGTGCCAGATATGAAAACACAAAAAGTAAGACCCGAGCACCTCACTGCTTCAGCAGATCGGCAATCGGGTCTTCTTTTTATTATCTAAAGGAATGAGAGTAAAGTCGACATCCCGGCACACCGGGATGCCATTACTTTATGAGGGGGGAGATAGTTGTTTATGCAACTATCTGAGCCTTAGTATAGACAGAAAATGTGTCAAAATTATGTTCAAACATTAAAAGAAAAATAAATTAAATAAACTTAATCCTGAACGCTTACAAACACTTCATAGACCTTCTTGAGTGATTTATGAAGATAAGGTTTGTACTCTTCCATAGAAACAGGTTTCTCATGAAGGATACAGTTGTAACTTGTTGAACTGATCAATTCAATCAGTGTAAAAAGCAAGAGATCCGGATTCTCACAGTTTACATTATATTTTATAAGTGAATTTCTGTAGTGGTCATAAAATTGCCTGGACACTACAGAACCCGTTCCGACAGCATCCTGGAAAACTCCCCAGGAGAGATTCTTTGACAAAAATTTTAACAAGGACTGCTGTTTCTGGAAACGGTCAATAATATAATCTGTTAAAAAAAGAATCTCTTCTTCTAAAGAATTAATCTCAGTTCCTTCAAGCTGCTTGTGTGCATCATCAAAAAGCTGACAGGCTTTGTATGCGATCAATTTATCTCTTAAATCATACTTGTCTTTGAAATAAAGATAGAATGTCCCCTTTGCCAGACCGGCCTGATTCACGATGTCGGATACAGTTGTTTTGGCAAAGCCTTTTCCGGTGAACAGGTCAAATGCAGTCTGGAGCAGTGTATTCATTTTCAGCTTTTTATTATCATCTACTTTTCCCATAATCTCAATGACCTCCTTTGTGTGTCTTTAGTGAGTGTAATATATAATACAAACTTTGCCAATAAGAGGTTTTCATAAAAATACATTCTGTGAAAAATTCCTATTGTCTTTTTACTAGTATGGCACAAAATTCCCAAAAGTCAATAAAAATGACTATTTTTCATTTTTTAACAAAAAAATATTGACTAATGGTCATTTCGCGCTATACTATAAGAGACTTGAGTAGTAAGACAGTATAGGAGATGATACAAATGGTTAAAGTTGGCAAATGGATTGCCAAACACAGAGTTCTGATGTTGATCATCGGATTTCTTCTGATTATCCCGTCGGTCATCGGGATGGCAAAGACACGTGTAAACTATGATTTGCTCAGTTATCTGCCGGAGCATCTGGAGACAGTAAAGGGTCAGGATATTCTGGTGGATGAGTATGGAATGGGCGCTTTCTCCATGGTCGTGGTAGAGAACATGGACATGAAGGATGTTCAGAAGCTTGAAGATCAGTTCAGTGAAGTACCGCATGTAAAAGATGTACTTTGGTATGACGATGTAGCTGATATCAGCCTTCCGGTGGAGATGATCCCAAAGGATTTAAAGGAGGCGTTTTTCAAAGGCGATGCCACGATGATGCTTGTATTGTTTGATAATACAACATCTTCTGATGAAGCTATGGATGCTGTCGGACAGATGAGGAAGCTGGCGAATGATCAGTGCTTTATCAGCGGTATGACAGGAGTTGTTACAGATATTAAGAATCTGGCACTTAAAGAACTTCCGGTTTATGTGGTGATTGCAGCACTTTTAAGTCTGGTCGTACTTGAACTGACAAGCGGATCTTTCGTAGTACCGATTTTATTTCTGATCAGTATTGGGCTTGCGATTCTCTACAATCTTGGAAGCAACATTTTCCTTGGAGAGACTTCGTATATCACAAAGGCATTGACTGCGGTATTGCAGCTGGGTGTGACAATGGATTATTCCATTTTCCTCTTGAACAGCTACGAGGAAAACAAGAAGCGTTTTCCGGGAGAGAAAGAACGTGCCATGGGACATGCGATTTCCAATACATTTAAGTCTGTGGCAGGAAGCTCTGTTACGACAGTAGCCGGATTCGTAGCGTTGTGTGTTATGACATTTGCACTTGGCCGAGATCTTGGTATCGTTATGGCAAAAGGCGTATTGATCGGTGTGATCTGTTGCGTAACAGTTTTACCTTCTTTGGTTCTTGTATTTGATAAACCAATTGAGAAGACAAAACATAAACTGTTGCTCAGCAACATGGATAAGCCATCAGCTTTTATTACAAAGCACTATAAAGTATGGATCGTTGTTTTCCTGGTACTTTTATTCCCGGCTATTTATGGAAATAATCACACAAAGATTTACTACGACATTGCAGATTCACTCCCGTCCACACTGGACAGTAATGTGGCGAATGCAGAACTTAAGAAAGACTTCGATATGAGTAATATTCATATGGTTATGTTAGATAGAAGTATGGATGCAAAACAGAAGTCGAAAATGTTCGATGAGATTGATTCTGTGAAGGGTGTCAAGTGGACGATCAGTATGAATTCGCTGATTGGACCGGCAGTGCCGGACTCTATGATACCAAATGATATCAAAGAAATGCTGCAAAGCGATGATTACGAGCTTGCATTTGTATGCTCGGAATATGAATCAGCAACAGAGGAAGTCAATACACAGATTGCATCGATCGATAAGATTGTAAAATCTTATGATAAAAATGCGATGGTAATTGGAGAAGCTCCTTTGATGAAAGACTTGGAGGATGTAACCAATGTGGATCTGGTAAATGTAAATGCACTTTCAATTGCAGCGATATTTATCATTATTATGATTATCTTCAAATCAATATCACTGCCAATCATATTGGTGGCAGTTATTGAATTTGCAATTATGGTTAATATGGCAATCCCGTTTTATCAGGGAATAAGCCTTCCATTTGTTGCAAGTATAGTAATTGGAGCAATTCAGTTGGGAGCAACTGTAGATTATGCAATTCTAATGACGACCCGCTATCAGAAAGAGCGTCAGCGTGGACGAGATAAGATGGAAGCAATCAGTATTGCCCATAAAACCAGTATGCCGTCAATTATCAGCAGCGGATTAAGTTTCTTCGCGGCAACATTTGGAGTAGCCTGCTACTCACAGGTTGAAATGATCGGTTCTATTTGCACTTTGCTTGCGCGAGGCGCGATTATCAGTATGGTTGTTGTAATCCTGATATTGCCGGCGATGTTTATGATATTTGACAAAGTAATATGTAAGACGTCCATCGGATTCCTCGGTGGAAAAAAGTAGAAAGGATGTAAGAATCATGAACAAAAACAGAAAAATCAAACGTGGACTCACAACTTCTCTTGCCGTTGGAATGTCAGTAATGATGGGCGCTGTGCCGGTCTTTGCTGCAGGAACAAGTTCTGACGCAGATGCAGTTTATAAGGAAGAGACAGTTTATGTAAATGCAGATGCAACAGGAACAATTGATGAAGTAACAGTATCTAACTGGCTGAAGAATTCAGGCAGTGTATCAGGAAGTCTGACAGATGCAAGTACTCTGAAAGATATTAAGAATGTAAAAGGTGATGAAACATTCAAAGCATCCGGAGATACATTGACATGGAATACAGACGGTGAAGATATTTATTATCAGGGAACAACAGATCAGAATCTTCCGGTTTCCGTAAAGTTTACTTACTATCTGGACGGAAAAGAAATCAAACCGGCAGATCTGAAAGGAAAAAGCGGACATCTGAAGATTCAGGTGGATTATGCAAATAAAGAGAAGAAAACAGTCAGCGTAGATGGAAAACAAGAAGAAGTTTACACACCATTTGTCATGATGACGGGAATGATCCTTCCGAATGAAACATTTAGCAATGTTACGATTGATAACGGAAAAGTTATTTCTGATGGAAGCAAGAATATCGTAGTCGGATTCGGAATGCCTGGCATGAAAGAAAGTTTGAATCTGGACGAAAGCAAAACAGAAGATCTGACAATCCCGGAAAGTCTCTGCGTGGAAGCTGATGTGACAGATTTCACAATGTCTTCTACATTTACAGTGGCACTTACCGATCTTCTTGATGACATTGATTTTGATAATATCGTAGATGTTGATTCACTGAAGAGTTCCTTAGATGAACTGGAAGATGCAGCACTTCAGTTAGTAAGTGGATCTGATACACTTGCAGACGGAGCCGGAACACTTGCAGATGGTGTCAACAGCTATACAGAAGGTGCGGATACTTTGAATGATGCAATTCAGAAGTACCTTGGAAGCAATGGAGAACTGAACGGAAGCGTGACAGAGTATGTGAATGGTGTCAATAAAGTTGTCAAAGGCGTGCAGGATTATACAGACGGAACAAATGCACTGGCTGACGGAGTGACAGCTTATATTGGCGGTGAACAGCAGCTGGCAGCAGGTGCCGCGAAACTGAGCCAGCTCAGCAGCGGACTGAAAACAGTTCAGGGAGCGATCAGTCAGCTGAATGCAGCAATTGATGGAGAAGGCAGTGCGACAGAAGATATTCAGTCAGCGTCAAGACAATTGGCAGCAGGTACAGCACAGCTTAAGGCATCCCTTGGAAGCCAGGAAGTGCAGGCACTTTTGGGTCAGGTTGAAAACATGCTTACAACCGGAAATGAAATGATCGAGCAGACAGAGCAGCTTGAAACAGCATTGAATGATGGAATTGCAGTACCGGTTCAGAATATAGCGGGTAATTTACAGAGTCTGAGTCAGCAGCTTGGAGCAATTAATCAGCAGCTTGCTACTTTGGACACAACTTGTCAGAGTGCAGTAGATGATTTGAATGCGAAGATTGCAGATTACAATAATAAAGTAGATGCAGCGCAGAGTGCAGCAACAAGCAGCAAAGCAACTATCAATTCAGCAATCAGTGAATTACAGACAAAGAAAGATCAGACAACAGATGAGACAGCAAAGGCCGATCTTCAGGCAGCAATTGATAAGCTGAATGCGGCATCAAATGCAGCGGATGGACTGCTTGGACTGGAAAAGGCAAGTGAAGTGTCAGTGTCACTTCCGTCAATTGACACAACTCCAATTCAGAAGGAAATGGGAGAGATTGCAGCATCTATGGAAACATTTAAAAAGACTGCAAATGATCTGAACGCTCAATTACCGGAAATGAAAGAGAAGTTAGAGTCTATTACAGCTATGAAGTCACAGCTTCCGACAGAGGCACTTGGACAGCTGTCCGCATCAGTAGACCAGTTGAACGCAGGAATGCAGGGATTGAATGCAGCAATCGGATCCTTCTCATCTAATCTCGGAACATTAAATGAGTCTGTACAGGCACAGTTCCCGGCAGCAGTTACAGGAATTCTTGAACTGAACGGCGGATTCTCACAGCTGAGTGCAAATAATGATGCACTTTTAGCAGGAGCCAACAAACTGAAAGCTAACAGTTCAACACTGGTAGCAGGAGTTCAGACACTTCAGAGCGGAACAAACCAGCTGGCAAGCGGACTAAATACACTGGGAAGCCAGATGTCATCTGGAGCGGCAAAACTTTCAATGAACAGCGCAGCCCTTCGTGAAGGTGCAGCAACTCTTCAGTCAGGAGCAAGAGAACTCGCAGACGGTATGGAGAAGTTCGACCGTGAAGGAACAAGCAAATTAAAGAGCACAGTAGAAGACGAACTCGGTGATGTACTTGACCGTTTCGATGCACTTACATCGGATGATTGTACTTATACAACATTCAGTGGAAAAGACAGCGGAATGGAAGGAAGCGTGAAATTCGTAATCGAGACAGAAGCAATCGAGTAAATCGTATCATCTCTATAATATAGGAAAAACGGAGAAATCCCCGACCAGGATTTCTCCGTTTTGTTACTGTTCACACGATGTGCGACCAGCAACGCATCTTGCCATCACAAGAAAGGATTGCAAAAAATACCATTATATAGTAGTCTGTCTATAGAGATGCTATTGAATGCACAGTAGAACAAGTTGTAGTAGAAATTATGGTATGTGGGGAAGAGATGGAAGGAAATTTAACAAAGGGTCCTATTCTAAAGACTTTGACAAAGTTGGCGATACCGATTATGGCATCGTCATTTTTAGGGACATTGTATAATCTTACAGACATGGCATGGATCGGTCTGCTTGGTTCGAAGGCAGTTGCCGGAGTTGGTGTCGGAGGAATGTACACCTGGCTGTCACAGGGACTGGCATCCATGGCTCGAATGGGCGGACAAGTTCAAGTAGCGCAATGCATCGGAAAAGGAAATAGAGACGAGGCGAATAAATATGCACAGACCGCAGTACAGTTAGCTACATTGATGGGATTAGTATATGCGGCAATTGTATTGCTGTTTTTACATCGACTGATCGGCTTCTTTCATTTGGATGATGCAGAAGCAATTGCGGCTGCACTTTCTTATACAAGAATTGCCTGCGGTTTGATCGTATTTTCATTTCTGACATTTACATTGACAGGTATTTATACTGCACAGGGAGATTCAAAGACTCCATTTATTGCGAACCTGATCGGGCTGGTAATTAATATGATCCTGGATCCGGTACTGATTCTTGGACCGGGGGCACTTCCTGAATTGGGTGTGGCAGGTGCAGCAATTGCGACTGTAACAGCGCAGGGAATTGTAATGAGTGTGATGATTATCGGAATCTTTGTGCAGAAGAAGGATAATGTATTAAAAGGAATTCGTCTGTTTGCAAGAATTCCGATGGAATATGTAAGTGGAATCTGCAAGATCGGAATTCCGACAGCACTTCAGGGAATGGCTTATTGTGTAATCTCAATGGTACTTGCACGTATGGTATCCGTCTTTGGTGCTGAGGCAGTTGCAGTACAGAGAGTCGGTGGTCAGATTGAATCGATCTCATGGAATACGGCGGATGGATTCGCTGCGGCGCTGAATGCATTTGTTGGACAGAACTATGGAGCCAACAAGATGGATCGTGTCAAGAAAGGATACAGAGCATCTTTATGGACAGTTGGTATTTGGGGATTGATAATTACAACAATATTTGTATTTGTTCCAAAACCAATCGCAAGAATTTTTTTCCATGAAGCAACAGCAATTGAAATCGCAGTGGATTACCTTATAATCGTAGGACTCAGTGAAGCATTTATGTGCGTAGAGCTTATGACGGTTGGGGCATTGTCCGGACTTGGAAAGACACATCTGTGCAGTGTGATTTCAATTATATTTACAGGAGCGAGAATTCCATTGGCAATTCTCCTTTGCAGAACAGCACTCGGACTTAATGGAATCTGGTGTGCAGTTTCATCAACATCTATTGTAAAGGGTATTATCTTTGTAGCAACATTCTTCTGGATTACAAGAAGTTCAAGAATACTTAAGGATAATAGCAGGCTTTGATTAAGAAAAGCCTGCTATTATTCTTTTATAAAAGAGGATAGTTCAAGGAAGGTATTGGAGAAAAAATGAAAATAGAAAAACGATGGGAAAATAATAGAAGTAAAATGATATCATATATTGTATTTGGAGCATATCTCTTCTTACTGACATGGCTTGTGCTGTTTAAGTTTGCATTTACTATAGAAGAAATCCCACATTTAAGACAACTAAATCTAATCCCATTTCATTACGAAACAAGTGTTGCGTATATAACACATATGAAAGAGGTTATATACAATATACTGATATTTGTTCCGGCAGGAGTTTACTTCACTGCATTTCTTGATAAAAGAAAATGGTGGCTGGGGATCGGAGCATCATTTTTTGTGAGCCTGACATTTGAGACAGTACAGTGGATATTCTCTATTGGCGTAAGTGATATTACAGATTTAATCGGAAATACACTTGGCAGTGGGGTGGGAGCAGTGCTCTTTGCATTTCTTGGAAAAATATTTCCAAAGAAGAGAATGAGCATGATCAATGGAATCGGAGCAGTGGTTGAGGTAGTCGGAATTGCATTACTGAGTATGCTGTTTGTGACAAATAAGTAAGCATGCAATATTCGTAGCATTTGGGAACGCAGTTTACACATCTGCAACAACCGAAAGAACTGACATCCTTTCGGTTAAGGGCATTCGCCCTATGTTCCCCAACCCTATCAGCCTGTTGCAAGCAAGCTTGCAAAACCTGTTAGGGTTTGGAAACGCAGTTTACGCATCTGCAACAACCGAAAGAACTGACGTCCTTTCGGTTAAGGGCATTCGCCCTATGTTCCCCACCCCTACCAGTTTATTGCAAGCAAGCTTGCAAAATCTGTTAGGGTCGGGGAACGCAGATACTAATTTTCAGAATATTCTGAATTGCATGAAATATATAAAAAACATTGACAATTAAAAACGGCTGTGTTAAGATAACATTCGTCGCTGAGAACGGCACTGAAAACTATAGAACGAAAGCTTACTTTAGAGGAAGGCGCGGAGGCGGACAGTCCCTGAGGAAAGAAAGTTCAAAAGAGCAGCTTATAAGAAGAACTAATAAAAACTTATAAGAATTGTTAAAAAGTGGTTGACAGAAAAGTTTGAATGTGATAACATAAATGAGCTGTCGAAGAGAAGCGGATGAGTGACTCACAAACAGCAAAAGAAAAATAAAAAAGTTCTTGACAAAGACAAAAGCTTTTGATAAAATATAAAAGCTGTCGCTTGAAAAGAACGACACAAACAAAGAACCTTGATAACTGAACAATAGACAACAACAACCCTTGAA
>ENA-OQHF01000254-OQHF01000254.1-human-gut-metagenome-genome-assembly--contig:-NODE-254-length-34310-cov-5.059064_pt1 | contig 34310 bp, 35 predicted proteins | sample MGYA00242559_ERZ504709 | MGnify/ENA primary metagenome ERZ504709 (study PRJEB26092, sample SAMD00036203) | human gut metagenome | host: Homo sapiens | study: EMG produced TPA metagenomics assembly of... | reverse complement strand
AATAAAAACCTTCGTAACTGGAATGTTGACTTTAAACGCTCTAGCATTACTGTCAATGCCCAGTTTGAAACTTCACAAGAAGGTGTTTACGCTATCGGTGATGCAGCAGAATATGAAGGCAAGATTGACTTGATTGCTGTGGGAATGGGTGAAGCCCCTATCGCTATCAACCAAGCCATCCAATATATTGATCCAGACGGTAAGAATCGTCCGGTTCACTCAACATCATTAATTGAAGAATAATGTCAAAAGAAGACTTTGTCTTCAATCGAAGGAGAGACTTGTCTCTCTTTTTTCATGTCTAAAAACGTGGTATAATACACTTATGGCTACAACGAAAAAAACGAAAAAAAGGGACGGCTTCTAAGAACGGTAAGAAGCGTCTTACAAAAGCAGAATTAGACAGACAGAAGGCGATTAAGCGAATGCTATGGACCTTCTTTTTTGCCTTTGTCTTAATTTTCCCAGTCTTTCGATTGGGTTTCTTTGGGGTTACCCTCTATAATATCTTTCGCGTATTTGTGGGGAGTATGGCTTACCCTTTAATATTTGCTATCTATGTTTATCTCTTTGGCTTTAAATGGTTACGTAAACACAGTAACTATTGTCACAGGATTTTGGATGGTCTTCGCGGGGCTCTTTGTTGGAGTTTCACGCCTATCTCTTTAGATTAGAACGCATGGATGGGCTGGATATTTTTTCTTGGGGACTAAGGATTTGCTTTTTGGAGATTTGGTGAGTGTTCAGGTGGCTCGTTTTGCGGGTGGTGGTATGTTGGGTGCACTCTTGTACAAGCCTATTTCTTTCCTCTTTTCAAATATTGGTAGCTTCATGATTGGGGGCTTGATTATTCTATTGGGTGCTTTCATTTTTAGTCCTTGGGATGTTTTAGATATCATGGATTATGCAAAAGGCATCTGGCAGAGAGGTGCCGAGAAGCATTTGGAACGAACGGTCAAACGTCTGGAGAAGAAGGCGGAACGTCAGGCTCAGAAAGAGCGTGAAGCGCAAGAACGTGCCGAGAAAGAGCGTCTGGCCGATTTGATTGTCGACGAGGAAACGGGTGAAATCTTGGATGATGCTTCAGAAGAGTTACCACAAGAAGCCGAGATTTTTGAACCTGAACCTGAAATCAGTGATTATGCCTCTGAGGATTACTATGATAATCCGCCTCCAGGGGATCGTGAGGATTTCCAAGATAGTTATGTTCCCTATCCGGAGGAATTGCTAACCGAAGAATTCCCACCATCTATGGTGGTTAAGGGAGATGATGCTCCTGTTGAGGTTGATTTTACACCGAAGGAACTCCTACAGTATAAACTTCCTGATATAGATCTCTTTGCACCTGATAAACCAAAGAGTCAGTCTAAAGAGAAAAATATCGTTCGTAAGAATATCCGAATCTTAGAAGATACCTTCAAAAGTTTCAACATTGATGTCAAGGTTGAGCGGGCTGAGATTGGACCGTCTGTAACCAAGTATGAGGTCAAGCCTGCTGTTGGGTCCGAGTCAATCGTATCTCTAATTTATCGGATGACTTTGGCTCTGGCTCTTGCTGCAAAAGATGTCCGTATTGAGGCACCCATACCTGGAAAATCTTTGGTTGGTATCGAAGTACCTAATTCCGAGATAGCAACAGTTTCTTTCCGTGAACTTTGGGAACAGTCTAAGACGGATCCTAATAAGCTCTTGGAAGTTCCTCTTGGTAAGGCGGTTGATGGTTCGGCTCGTAGCTTTGACCTAGGTCGTATGCCTCACTTGTTAGTGGCTGGATCAACTGGTTCTGGTAAATCTGTTGCGGTTAATGGAATCATCTCTAGTATTCTGATGAAGGCTCGCCCAGACCAGGTTAAGTTCCTCATGGTCGACCCTAAGATGGTTGAACTTTCTGTTTACAACGATATTCCTCATCTCCTTATTCCTGTGGTGACCAATCCACGTAAGGCCGCCAAGGCTCTTCAAAAAGTAGTTGATGAGATGGAAAATCGTTACGAACTCTTTAGTAAGTTTGGCGTGCGTAACATCGCAGGCTATAATTCCAAGGTTGAGGACTGGAATGCCAAGTCGCAAGAGAAACAGATTCCCTTGCCTTTGATTGTGGTTATCGTTGATGAGTTGGCTGATTTGATGATGGTGGCCAGTAAGGAAGTGGAAGATGCCATCATCCGTCTGGGACAAAAGGCACGCGCGGCTGGAATTCACATGATTCTTGCAACCCAACGTCCATCAGTTGATGTTATCTCTGGCTTGATTAAGGCCAATGTGCCATCTCGTGTGGCCTTTGCTGTGTCTTCTGGAACAGATAGTCGTACCATTTTAGATGAAAATGGGGCAGAAAAACTACTTGGACGCGGGGATATGCTTTTCAAACCGATTGATGAGAATCATCCTGTTCGTTTGCAAGGGTCCTTCATTTCAGATGATGACGTGGAACGTATTGTGACCTTTATTAAGGGGCAGGCTTCAGCTAACTATGACGAGAGCTTTGATCCTGGTGAAGTTTCAGAGAATGATTTTGGTAGTGGTTCATCCACTAATAGTGGTAGCTTGGAAGGAGATCCTCTCTTCGAATGAAGCAAAAGGCATTGGCATTGGAAACACTGTAAGAACCAAACTGATGTTCCTTTGTCTGGGTAATCGCCAGGAACTCTTCATTCTGTATGCAGTAGGACATGATAACGGCAAGTTCTTTTGCCGTTGTGGCATGTTCCCCGGTTTCATCAGAGGCATCCAGTCCGTTTGGCGTAATAAAATGAGTCTGTGTACAGCCTAGAGATACGGCTTTTTCATTCATTAGCCCTGTAAACACGGAAACGAGGATTTTACTTTGCTCGGTTGTGATATTTTGCAGAAAAGAAGTGTCAAATCCGGAAGGAAATGACACAAAGGAGAGGTCTTTTCCGGAAAGTACGTCATACGTATCGGGATAAATGCCGGACTGAACCTGATAAATATAGTAACAGGCAGTATTTTCTGCAATAATAACTGCCGAATCATTGTGGGATTTTAACATCAGCGAATAGAGCAGATCATTTAAGGTAAACGTTTCGCCTTTCTTTGCATTTAACTGGACATCGGGCATGGAAGCGGCATAGGCGCTTGTGGTGCAGGTCATTTCCTTTAAACCGTATTCTAAGGCAATGACACAGCTCATAATCTTTGTGGTGCTTGCCATGGGGGCAGGGGTGTCTTCATTCTTTCCATATAAAACGCGTCCCGAATCGCCGTCTAACAATACGGCATATTTTGCATGCAGCTGCAAATCGTCTTCGGTAGCAGAAACACGGACACGGGACGGCAGGAGTGCCGTAATGGAATATGTAAGGGTTGTCAGAAAAAGCACGAGGCAGAGCCATTTTTTCATAGTGCGCTAAAACCTATCTTTTTTAATTAGATTTATGATAAGAATGTGCGAAAAATGCCACCAAAGAAAAGTGGCAAATGCCACAAAAATAAGTGGCAAATGCCACAAAAAATAAGTGGCATATCACAAAAGCTGTCCACATATATTGGGATAAACCAAAAAGAAACAGGCGGGGCGTCTGTAGAATGGAGGGAAAATGACGGACAGAATAAAAGAAATTGAAAATTTACTGCCGGACAGGCTGAAAAACAGTCTGTTTTCAGGGATGTTTGGTTTCCGGGTTACCTATGACGGACTGGAAGAAATCCGTCTGCGGTGTGCACAGCCGCCAGAAATCCGGTTTAAGGGAAAGGATTACCGGACAGACAAAGTAATTATAGCGCAGCAGGATATCCGGCAGTGTCTGGAATATATGAGCCATTATTCCCTCTATGCGTTTCAGGAGGAAATCAGGCAGGGGTATCTGACCGTGCGGGGCGGACACCGGATTGGTGTACTGGGGCGTGCTGTGCTGGAAAATGGTATCGTCACCGGACAGACGTCCCTGTCATTTTTAAATATCCGGGTGGCACATGAAAAAATCGGCTGTGCAGATGCGGTTATGGATTTTGTATGCAAAGACGGAATTCTGAAACATACGCTGATTATTTCGCCGCCCTGCTGCGGCAAGACTACACTTTTGCGGGACATTGTAAGACAGCTTTCACAGGGCAGTGTGATGCCTGCAAAAAAGGTGTGCGTTGTCGATGAACGTTCTGAAATTGCCGCCTGTGTGGACGGGATTCCGCAGAATCATCTGGGAGAGCGTACTGATGTCATCGACTGCTGCCCGAAGGCAGAGGGGATGTTGATGGTAATCCGGGCGATGTCGCCGGATATTGTGGCAGTCGATGAGATTGGTGGAAAAAAAGACATAGAAGCCATTGAGTCAGTAATACACTGCGGTTGTATCGTGATTGGTACGGTGCATGGGGCAGACGTTAAAGAACTGTATCAGAAACCGGAACTGGGTGCGCTGCTAAAACGGGGGGTATTTGGCAGATTGATTGTATTATCCGGTAAAAATGGTGCGGGAACAGTACAGGAATGTCTGGAATTATAAAGGAGGAGTGAGCGATGATAAAATTTTGCGGTGCAGTGTGTATTGTGGCCGGTACAACCTGTTACGGACTGTTTTATGCGTTTCAGAAAAAAAGCAGACTGTGGCGGTTAAAGCAGTTTAAGGAATCCCTGCTTTGCCTTAGCGGACAGCTGCGTGTGGCAAGAATAGCCATGCCGCAGGCACTGGCACAAATCGGGCAGAAAAGCCGTTATGATTACCTTTCACAGTTTTACATCTTTGTATCGGAAAATCTGGAACAGCATACATATAGCGGATTCTGGGAAACGTGGGCAGCCGGTATTGACAGCTATGTCCGCGATATTTATCTGACAGAAAGTGACAGTGAAATTTTAAAAAATATCGGAAGTATTCCGCTCCATCTGGACATTCAGATGCAGCTTGCGTTTTTGGAAGAAAATATTTCGGAACTGGACAATCTGATTGAAGAAACACAAAAAGATATCCACGCCCGGTGCCGTATTTATCAGAGTGCCGGAGTTATAGCAGGACTTGTGATTGTATTAATTTTGATTTAAAGCATCAGACCGATAAGGGGGTGGTTATTTGGAGGTCAGCCTGATCTTTAAAATTGCGGCGGTCGGAATTCTGGTTTCTGTCATCAGTCAGATTTTAAAACACAGTGGAAGGGAAGAACAGGCGTTCTTAACAAGTCTTGCGGGGCTTCTGCTGGTGTTGTACTGGATTGTGCCGTATATCAGCGATTTATTTGAAGCCATGAAAAAAATGTTTGAATTATAGGCGGGAGAGGCATGGAAGGAATCAAAGTGATTATGGCGGCGTTAGCCGGTGTGTTTCTGGCGGCGGTTTTAAAAAGCGTAAAAAGTGAAATGACGATGCTTGTCGCCGCCGGCGTATCGGTATTGATCCTGTTTTATATTCTGTCGGGACTTTCGGTAATCGTAGAGCAGTTAAAAATGCTACAGGGGTACATCGGAATCAGCGGAAAATATATCGGAATCCTCGTTAAAATGATAGGCATTTCCTATATGACACAGCTTGCTGCAGACATCTGCCGGGACAACGGCCAGAGCGCGGTGGCGGGACAACTGGAGGTGTTTTGCAAGATCACGATTGCCGCACTGGGTATGCCGGTGGTGCTTACATTATTTGAGGTTGTGACAAAATGCATTGGGTAATAAAAGTATCGTATCGAAAAAGAAATGCGGCGGGGGAAAAACGTTTTTTTGGGATCAGGGTATTGGGGGTGATGGCAGCGGTGTGTGTCAGCCTTGCGGCGGCAGGCATGAGGGCAGAACCGGTATCTGCCGCAGCCGGTGCCAAAACTGTATTAGAAAAGACATCAGAAACGGCGGCGGTCAGTACAAAACCGGCAGCAGATACGGCGCAGGAAACAGGTTACGGCGATTACGATTATTCTGCCATTGACAGGGCAGTACGGCAAAACAGCGGTTACAGCATTTCTTTTCAGGAAATTATCAATCAGATAACGGGAGAGGGCGGTGTCACCGGACAGGGAATTTTTCCGGTACTGAATAAAACATTTTTACAGGTCATAACAGGCAGTAAAACCGCAGTCGTACAGATTATCATACTGGCACTGTTTTCGGCAGCAATCCGCTGTTTCGGTCCGTCTGCATGCAAAGAGCAGATATCCGACACGGCACAGATGATTCTGTCCATATCGCTGACGGCGGTGCTGATTGCTTCGTTTTATACGGCATGCACCATCAGCACCGATACGCTGGAGGGCTGTATCAGCGTATATAAAGCGGTTGTTCCGGTATTTTTTTCAGCGGTTGCCTTTGCATCCGGCAATGTGACGGCGGCAGTTTATTATGAAATTGTATTAATGCTCATTACCACCGTGAATCTGCTGTTTAAAAGCGTGTTAATCAAGGTGGACCAGATTTATATGCTGATTTCCATGGCAGATGCCGTTGCAAAAGAAGAACGTTTTACGAAAGCGGCGGAACTCTGTGTGCAGGTCATGAAATGGTCGGGCAGGACGGCAGTGGTTGTTTTTACAGGGCTTGGAGGCTTAAAGGGAATGCTCGTACCGGTATCGGAAACCTATAAAAAGAAAATGCTTTACCGTGCCGTGCAGACACTTCCCGGTGTGGGCAGTTCAATAGAAACGGTTACGCAGACTGTCTGGGGGGCGGCTAAGATTATTAAAAATGGTATCGGTATGGCGGCGGTCATTGCTGTGTTGATTGTCTGTGCAGTTCCTGTTTTAAAGCTGGTACTGATGGCAGTGCTGTTTAAAGTGACAGCGGCAGTAATTGAACCGGTGGCGGATAAAAGGGTGGTAAAGGCAGTCAATGCACTGGGAACGGCAGTCGGAATGCTTCTGATGACGGTACTGGCAGCAGTCAGTTTATTTTTACTGATGCTGGCAATGATTGTGATGATGACGGGATTACAGTAAGAAGGGAAGTGGACAATGGAAGCTGTACTATCGTGGGTAAAACAAATTTTTATTTTGAGTATTTTATCAACGGTTGTCACACATTTGATGCCGTCGGCAAAATATACGAAGTACGCATCGTATATCTGCGGACTGCTGATTGTCATGGTGTGTATACAGCCGCTTGCGGCAGTTTTTCACGGAGGCATTTCACCGGATAAAATTTATGAGTCTGTCATGACCTATAATCAGAGTAACCGGCTAAAGCAGGAACTGACGTACCGGGAAGGGGATTCTGCACAGTCTGTCATGGAAGCCTATGAAAAAGAAACGGCAAAAACCGTGGAAGAATATGTACTGGAAAACGGTTATTACCCTGCAAAAACAACCGTTACGGTGGAGAAAGACAAAGACAGCAAAGATTATGGAAAGATATGCGCTGTATCAGTGGTTTTATCGGAGAAAAAAGAACAGCAGATTTCAGTTGAACGGATTGTTATCGGGGAAAGCACAGAAGAAAAAAAACAGGAAATATCGCAGGATTACAGTACACTGCGAAATGAACTGGCACAGCTTTTACATATTACAATTTCATGTGTGGAGGTAAAACAGAAGTCCCGGTGAAAACAGGAGGTGAAAAGATTTCATGGCACCGATAAAATGGAACAGAATTTTTGAAAAAATTCAGAATAAATCCGGTAAAGAGAAAATAACAATAGTAGTACTTACAGGGATTTTACTGCTTGTAATTTCACTTCCGACCGGTTCAAAGTCCGGACAGACAGAAACGAATGAAAATACACAGACCCGGCAGACCGGATTGTCAGAAAGCGCAAAAAGCTACGAAACGGTGTTGGAAGAAAAACTGGAAAAAGCATTAAAAAAAGTAGAGGGGGTAGGAGAAGTCAGTGTAGTCATCACATTAAAAAATACATCAGAAAAAATTATTGCGGCGGATTCGGATTACAGTGAAAGCGTGATCCAGGAAAGCGACAGTGCCGGGGGCATGCGCAGTACTACACAGCAAAGCGGAAGCACAAGCAATATTTATTACGATACGCAGGAGGGCAGTGAGCCGTATGTCACCAAAGAAAATATGCCGGAGGTGGAGGGCATTGTCATTGTTGCAAAGGGAGGTGGTGACGGAAATGTATGCGCTGATATTACAGCCGCGGCAGAAGCACTGCTTGGAGTACCCGCACATAAAATTAAAGTTTTGAAAATGAATTAAAAATCTGGAGGTTGTTTTGAAAAAGATTAAAAAGAATCAGCTGATTATTACGGCACTGGCAATTATGATAGCTGCGGCAGGCTACATAAATTACACCGGCAATTTATCGGATATTATCACGGTAAATGACACGGTAAGCACACAGGACCCGACGTCCAATCCGGTCGATGAGGTATCCGGCGACATTTTAAGCAACGATGCCGAACCGGATGAGCAGAGTCTTCAGGAACCGGGCAGTGTGGTACTCACTTCGGGTAACGGTGTGTCTTCAAGTGTGGTTTCGGAAGCAAAGTTAAACCGCGAACAGATCCGTGCAAAAAATAAAGAAACCTTACTGGAAGTTATTAATAATGCCGCACTGACCGAGAGTGCAAAGGCAGAGGCGGTGGCGCAGCTTTCAGCAATTACGGATAATTCGGAAAAAGAAATTGCGGCGGAGCTGCTGCTTGAAGCCAAAGGCTTTTCCGATGCGGCAGTGTCCATTTTAGACGGAAACGTGGATGTTGTCATCAATCAGACACAGCTGACCGATACGCAGAAAGCACAGATTGAAGATATCGTAAAAAGAAAAACAGGAGTGGCGGCAGACAAGATTACAATAAATGTTTGCAATAATCAGAAAAATTGATTATAATATCTAATAAGTACATTTCGATAATTAGGAGGTTTATCTATGACGAAAGAGTTTGAAGATAGAGGAAACACTTATACAATCCGCGAGAACGTAAGCAATATCGGTGAAGTAAGAGTTGCGGATGAGGTTGTGGCAATTATCGCAGGACTTGCTGCAACAGAGATTGAAGGCGTGAAATCTATGGCAGGCAATATTACAAATGAACTGGTAAGCAAGCTGGGTATGAAGAACCTTTCCAAGGGTGTAAAGGTCAATGTAAGTGAGGAAAACGTTTCTGTTGATTTAGCACTCAATATCAGATACGGTTATGAGATTCCGGTTGTATCCAAAAAGGTACAGGAAAAGGTAAAATCTGCAATTGAAACCATGACAGGGCTTGAAGTCAGTGTCGTCAATATTAAGATTGCAGGCGTAGATGTTGAGGCACAGTAAACAGGTGCCGGCGCAGCATGAAAGTGGAAGAATCCGTAAGATATTTTTTTGACATATCGGACGGGTTTTCCATTTTTATGTGCGGATTTCAGACAGATTTTAGGCGATTGTCCGTAGACAGGGCAATGGAAAAGTGTTTACTTGGAATCAATTCTTGTTTGGTTTCAAGATATTTTTTTGTAAAGCTGTTTTACAGCAGAAAGGACAACAATGACAAGATCGGTAATCAGGGAACATATTTTTAAGCTGCTGTTTCGTGTTGAATTTCATGATGCACACGAACTGGACGGACAGATTCGTCTGTATATGAACGAACTTGGAACAATCAGCGAGGCTGACTGCAAATATATTACAGAGAAAACACAGACGATTGCAGCACTGCTTCCTGAAATAGATGAAAAAAATTTAACAGTGTATCGGAAGGCTGGCCGGTAAACAGGCTGGGTAAGGCAGAACTTGCCATTATGCGTCTTGCCGTTTATGAAATGCTGTATGATGAGGATATTCCGGTAAATGTGGCGATTAACGAAGCCGTGGAACTGGCAAAAAATTTACGGCGGGGATAATGCACCGTCTTTTGTAAACGGTGTGCTTGCAAAGCTTGCAAAATAGAAAAAAGGCAGCGTCTGCGGAAAGGAGAAAAATATGCCGGGCGTGTATACGGTAACACAGATGAATTCTTACATTAAGAATATGTTCCGGCAGGATTTTGTGCTGAGCAGGATTTCTGTGAAAGGTGAGGTTTCAAACTGTAAGTATCACACTTCCGGGCATATTTACTTTTCCTTAAAGGACGGGCAGGGTGTGATGTCTGCAATTATGTTTGCAGGCAGTGCAAAAAGCCTGGATTTCCGGTTGGAGAACGGCATGCAGGTAATTGTAAGCGGCAGAATTGACGTTTACGAGCGGGACGGAAAATACCAGCTGTATGCCAATGCCATTGAGGCAGACGGACAGGGCGATTTATATAAACAATTTGAAGCGTTAAAGAAAAGCTATGAAGAAATGGGATATTTCAGCCCGGAATATAAACGTCCTATTCCTTCATTTTCACGAAGAATCGGTATTGTAACGGCGGCAACGGGGGCGGCGGTGCATGATATTATGAATATTTCATACCGCAGAAATCCGTATGTGGCGCTGTATCTGTACCCGGCACTGGTGCAGGGAGAGCAGGCGGCAGAAAGCATTGCGGAAGGTATTCGTACACTCGATGAAAAGAATCTGGATGTATTGATTGTCGGCAGAGGCGGCGGTTCCGTGGAAGACTTGTGGGCATTTAACGAAGAGCCGGTGATTGAAGCAGTTTTTGCGGCAAAGACACCGGTGATTTCCGCGGTTGGACATGAAACTGATTTTACCATTACCGATTTTGTGGCGGATTTACGCGCACCGACGCCATCTGCGGCAGCAGAGCTGGCAGTCTGTGATATTTCTGCAATAGAAGCGCAGATTGCAGCATATGAAAAGGCATTGTATACGGCGGCAGTGCGTAAGATTTCAGACAGTAAAAATGTACTGGAAAACTACAGGCTCCGGCTGGCTGTTTTTAACCCGGTGAGCAGGATTGAGGATGGACGGCAGTATACCATGCAGGCAGAAGAACGGCTGGAGAAGGCACTGTATCAGGTGCTTGCGGCAAAGCGGCATCAGATGGAACTGCTTGCAGCACGCTTAAACGGTGTTTCCCCGCTTGCAAAGCTGGGACAGGGATATGCGTATGTATCCGCAGAGGACGGAACGAGAATCAGAAGCACCGCGGATGTGGCGGAAAAGTCCCTGATGAAAATTTATTTAAAAGACGGATATGTAAAGGCACAGGCATTGGAGGTTACGCATGGCAAAGGCACAGACGCTTGAACAGTCATTTGAAAAGCTCGAACAGATTATAGGAAATCTTGAAAACGGGGACGTTTCGTTAGAAGATTCTTTCAAATTATATAATGAAGGTATGAAACTGATTCAGAACTGCAATCAGCAGCTGGACAAAGTGGAAAAAAAGATTGTGGTACTCAATCAAAAAGAGGGTGACGAAGATGAATTTTGATGAAGAATTAAAGCAGCGCGTAGAGCAGATTAATGCCCTGCTTGCGGCAAAGCTCCCGGCAGAAGAAGGGATGCAGCAGCGTGTGGCGGAGGCGATGAATTACAGTGTCAATGCGGGCGGAAAAAGACTGCGCCCGATGCTTCTTTTGGAGGTGTACAGACTGCTTGGCGGGAACGATGAAAAAATTATGGAACCGTTTATGGCGGCGCTGGAATGTATTCATACGTATTCACTGGTGCATGATGATTTACCGGCAATGGACAATGACGATTACCGCCGCGGCAAATTAACAACCCATAAAAAATTCGGGGAAGACTTTGGTGTGCTGGCGGGAGACGGACTGCTTAATTACGCGTATGAACTGCTGTTTAACGGCATTTCAGAAGAGACGGAACCAGACGATTTAATCCGATGTGTAAAGGCGGCAAAGGTGATTGCATACAAGGCAGGCATTTACGGCATGGTCGGCGGCCAGTCACTGGATGTGTGGCTGACGGACAAGCCGATGAATGAAGCACAGCTTGAATTCATCTTTAATCTAAAGACCGGAGCGCTCATTGAAGCAGCATTTATGGCGGGAGCAATTCTTGCCGGGGCAGATGACCGGACGGTTGAAAAAATGGAAAAAGCCGGCAATCTGATCGGAGTGGCATTCCAGATTCAGGATGATATTTTAGATGTCACAAGCACGCAGGAAGTCCTCGGAAAACCGGTATTAAGTGATGAAAAAAATCATAAAACGACATATGTCACATTATACGGAATGGAAAAAGCCGAAAAAGATGTGATAGAGATGTCAAATGAAGCACTGCGTCTGATTGAAGAAACCGGGGAAAATGAATTTTTAGATGAACTTGTGCGCAGACTGATTCACAGAGAAAAATAAGCTGTTTGGTGACAGCGGAGGTTCGTATGATACTTGAAAAGATTAACAAGCCCAATGATATTAAGGCACTTGACCCGATTGAATATAACCAGCTGGCAGATGAAATCCGGCAGTTTCTGATTGAAAATATCAGTAAAACGGGCGGACATCTGGCATCCAATCTGGGTGTTGTTGAATTGACGATGGCACTGCATCTGGTATTTAATCTTCCACAGGATAAATTAATCTGGGACGTGGGACATCAGGCATATACCCATAAAATTTTAACGGGCAGAAAAAATCAGTTTGACCAGCTGCGTAAATTCGGCGGCATGAGCGGATTTCCAAAGCGCAATGAAAGTCATTACGATGCATTTGATACGGGACACAGTTCGACTTCAATTTCAGCGGGACTGGGATATGTCAGCGCACGCGATATCAAAAAAAGAGCATTACAGCGTGATTTCTGTTATCGGTGACGGCGCTTTGACCGGCGGCATGGCATATGAAGCGTTAAATAACGCATCACAGGTAAAGGGGAACTTTATTATTGTGTTAAATGATAACAATATGTCAATTTCCAAAAATGTCGGCGGGGTATCCAAAATGCTTGGTGAAATCCGTGCTTCCAACTCCTATTATGATTTAAAAGGAAGGGGTTACCAACACATTGTATAAGATGCCTATGGGCAGTGTGATTGTGGACAAGATTAAAAAGACAAAAAGCAATATTAAGCAGCTTATTGTTCCCAATCAGATGTTTGAAGGCATGGGCATTACCTATTTAGGTCCGGTAGATGGTCATGATATTGAAAAACTGATAAAAATTTTTAAGGTGGCTAAGCGGATTGACCATGCCGTGCTGGTACATGTGGTGACCCAGAAAGGCCACGGATACAGACCGGCGGAGCGTAATCCGAGCAAATATCACGGTATTGCACCGTTTGATATTAAGACCGGAAATGTGTTAAAAACGAGAATGGCAAAAGTTATTCGGAAGTTTTTTCAGAGGCGGTCTGTAAGCTGGCAAAGAAGGATGCAAAGATTGCGGCAATTACGGCGGCGATGCCGGACGGAACGGGTCTTGCCAAGTTTTCACGGTGGTATCCGGAACGCTTTTTTGATGTAGGCATTGCGGAGGCACATGCCGTTACATTTTCGGCAGGACTGGCAGCAGGCGGTTTAAAGCCGGTATTTGCCGTGTATTCATCTTTTCTGCAGCGTGCCTATGACCAGATATTACACGATGTCTGTATCCAGCAGTTACACGTGGTCTTTGCAATTGACCGCGCAGGACTGGTAGGCAGTGATGGAGAAACTCATCAGGGAATATTTGACTTGTCGTATCTGTCAAATATTCCGAATATGACAGTGTTTGCACCGAAAAACGCGTGGGAGCTGGAAGCGGGACTCGAATTCGGACTGGAAGAATATAATGGTCCGTTTGCGCTCAGATATCCGCGTGGAACAGCGGTGACGGCATTTGAAGAATTTAAGCAGCCGATTGTATATGGTGAAGCAGAAGTGATGTATTATGAAAAAGATATTGCCCTGCTTGCGGTCGGCAGCATGGTGGAAACAGCAGACATTGTACGGAAAAATTTAAAAGCACAGGGGTACTCTGTCACGCTGATTAATGCACGTTTTGTAAAGCCGATTGACGAATCGGCGGTATTTAAATGCGGCAGGGAACACAATCTGATTGTAACCATGGAAGAAAATGTGATTTCCGGCGGATTTGGTGAGAGTGTCTGTCAGCTGGTTTCAGATTTACAGTTACCGGTGCGGGTGTTAAACATTTCACTGCCTGATGATTACATTGAGCATGGCAGCGTTGATATTTTACGCTGTGAAGCCGGAATTGATGCGGAAACCGTAACGGAACGCATTATTTCATTTTATGAAAATATCGTACTTTAGAATGGAGCAGATATGGCAAAAGAACGTTTGGATGTACTGCTGGTATCGCGGGGACTGGCAGAGTCAAGAGAAAAAGCAAAAGCAATTATTATGTCAGGAAATGTCTATGTAGACGGTCAGAAAGAAGACAAGGCAGGCTCGAATTTTCCTGCGGAAGCCGTGATAGAGGTCCGAGGCAATACATTAAAATACGTAAGCCGCGGTGGCTTAAAATTAGAAAAAGCAATGGAAAATTTCGATGTGACACTGGCGGGGAAAATCTGCATGGACGTCGGTTCTTCCACGGGCGGATTTACGGACTGTATGTTACAGAACGGTGCAGTCAAAGTCTATGCGGTTGATGTGGGACACGGACAGCTTGCATGGAAACTGCGCAATGATGAACGTGTGGTCTGCATGGAAAAGACAAATATCCGCTATGTGACACCGGAAGACGTTGCAGATAAAATCAATTTTTCAAGCATTGACGTATCCTTTATTTCACTGACTAAGGTTTTAGGACCGGTTAAGGAACTTTTGTCCGATGACGGACAAATTGTCTGTCTGATTAAGCCACAGTTTGAAGCAGGCAGGGAAAAAGTCGGCAAGCATGGTGTGGTACGTGACAGTGCAGTGCATCTGGAAGTGATTGAAAAAGTGATTGATTTTGCAATATCAATTGGATTTGAAGTGCTCAATCTCGAATTTTCACCGGTAAAAGGACCGGAGGGGAATATTGAATATCTGCTGCATTTACAGAAGCATACAGAGGGCAGTTATCCGGACGTTCCGTTTGAAGCGGCACAGGTTGTAGAAAAAGCACATGCGGCACTCGATTAAGAAACACTGGAGGCGCAGATACGCTGATGAAGAAGTTTTATATTATTACAAATAAGGCTAAAGATGCAGATTACAGTTTTACAAAAGAAATTGAACAGTATCTGCAAAAAAACGGTGCGGTCTGTCTAAGCAGCAATCAGGAGCAGACCGGCGGCGATACGGATTACCGCTATACCGATGCAAGGCAGATTCCGACAGATACAGAGTGCATTATTGTACTTGGCGGGGACGGAACGCTGATTCAGGCAGCAAGAGATGTCAATAAAACCAATATTCCGCTGCTTGGCGTGAATATCGGGACACTCGGGTATCTGACCGATGCCGACAGAAGCACCGTATATGAAGCGCTGAACTGCTGCATGCAGGATACCTATGAAATTGATACGCGCATGATGCTTTCAGGAACAATTTACCGCGACGGTGAACCGGTTTTTGAAAATACGGCATTAAACGATATTGTAATCAGCCGGTGCGGGACACTGCGTGTCATAGATTTTGATGTACACGTAAATGGCGAATATTTAAATTCCTACAGTGCGGACGGTGTAATTGTATCCACGGCAACAGGTTCCACGGCATACAGTCTGTCAGCGGGTGGTCCGATTATCCAGCCGAATGCACAGATGATGATGATTACACCGATTTGTCCGCATACATTAAACCAGCGCAGCATTATATTCGGCGCGGAAGATGAAATTGTGATTGAAATGAGTGACAATAAGCGCCTTGCAGAAGAGCGGATTGCTACATTTGACGGGGAAATATCCCGCAAAGTAATAACCGGGGACAGGATTGTGGTACGCAGGTCAGAGAAGGTATCGCAGTTTATCAAGACCAACAAATTAAGTTTTTTACAGCGTATCCGCAATAAAATGTAAAAAATGTATTTTGCGGCGGGAGGATGGAATAAGTATGAAGTCAGAAAGACAAAATAAGATTATTGAATTAATCACCAAAAACAGTATCGGAACACAGGAGGAACTTGCAGAAGCACTGAAACAGGCTGGTTTCAGCGTGACGCAGGCGACAGTTTCCAGGGATATCCGGGAACTGAATCTTACGAAGACGTCCATAGACGGCAAAAATCAGAAGTATGTTGTCTTTCAGGCGGACAGACAGCATATGAACGACAAATTTATCCGGGTCTTAAAGGAAGGGTTTGTCGGTGCTGATATGGCACAGAATATTCTTGTTATCAAAACGGTTGCCGGAATGGCAATGGCAGTCTGTGCGGCACTTGATGCAATGCAGTGGCATGAAATTGTCGGTACGATTGCAGGGGACGACACGATTATGTGTGCGGTGCGTACGGTTGATGATACCGTAAAATTAATGGAAAAATTGAAAAAAATAGTTCACTCCTGATAAAATATTTGTTATACTAAAGAAAGCAAAACAGTAGGATACAATCCGCAGGGAGTGACATATGTTAGCAAATTTACATGTAAAAAATCTGGCTTTGATTGAGGAAGCAGATATTAATTTTAAGGACGGATTAAACATTCTGACCGGTGAAACCGGTGCCGGTAAATCCATTATTTTAGGGTCTGTCAATCTGGCACTGGGCGGAAAAGCGGTGTCGGATCTGATTCGCAGCGGTGCGGACTATGCACTGACGGAGCTGTCTTTTGACATTGAAAGCGAAGCGGTAAAAGAAAAGCTTACGGCATTCGGTGTCGAGGAATTAGAGGAAGGACAGCTCATTATTTCCAGAAAAATTACGCCCACCCGTTCCCAGATAAAGGTCAACGGTCAGACCTATACGCTCGGACAGGTGCGTGAAATGGCATCGTGGCTCATTGATATTCACGGTCAGCATGACAATCAGCTTTTGTTAAATGAAAGTCATCACATTGACATCCTGGATGCCTATGCAAAGGAGAGTCTTGCAGAGGTCAAAGCAGCATTAAAAGAGGTTTATGCGGCGTATGTAAAGCAGAAGCAGGAATTGCAGGCGCTGGATACGGACGAGGAAAGCAGAAACCGCGAGATTTCATTTATTGAATTTGAAGTATCCGAGATTGAGTCGGCGCAGTTATCCGAAGGTGAAGATACACAGCTGGAATCCGATTATCAGAAAATGCTGCACGCACAGAAGATTATGGAAGAAATGGCGGTTGTCGAGCAGAATCTCGTATCGGGACAGGACAATGTCAGTGATAAGCTGGGACAGGTAGTGCGGGCATTAAACAGCGCGGCGGTATATGATGACCGGCTTAGCGGACTGTGTGCGACACTGGCGGACGTGGAAAGTCTTTTATCCGATGCGGCACGCATGACGGCGGACTATGTGGAAGACGCGGCATTTGATGCGGAAACCTTTCAGCAGGTACAGCAAAGATTGGATTTTATCAATTCCTTGAAGATGAAGTACGGTCAGACCACCGCTGAGATTCTTGCCTATGCCGAAAGCAGAAAAGAACGGCTGGAGCAGCTGCAAAGCCATGATGAACTGATAACGGCGTTAAAACGGGAACTGGCTGAAAAAGAAAAACGGCTTTCCGGTTTATCGGCACAGCTTTCGGATTTAAGAAAAGCGGCGGCGCAGAAGCTGTGCGCACAAATCCGTGCAGCATTACAGGACTTGAATTTTGCCGATGTGCGGTTTGAAGCGGTCTTTGAGCAGACGGGGCATTTTTCGGCAAACGGAATGGACAATATGTATTTTGTGATTGCAGCCAATCCGGGTGAAGCCTTAAAGCCATTGTCAAAAGTGGCTTCCGGTGGTGAACTGTCCCGTATTATGCTGGCAATCCGTACCGTAACAGCCAATCAGGACGATATCGGCACGCTCATTTTTGATGAAATTGATGCCGGAATCAGTGGCAGAACGGCACAGCGGGTTGCAGAAAAGTTATGCACGCTGTCGCAGAAACGACAGGTAATCTGCATTACGCATCTGCCACAGATTGCTGCAATGGCAGATGTGCATTTTATGATTGAAAAAGCGGTGCAGGACAATAAAACAGTTACATCTATTTACCGGCTTTTGGATACGCAGTGCGTGGAAGAGCTGGCAAGGCTGCTTGGCGGCAGTACCATTACGGAAGCGGTACGTGCCAATGCACAGGAATTGTGCCATCAGGCGGCAGCTTATAAAAATAAATAACCATAAAAAACCTATATTAGATTTTCAAATACGGCAGATACTAAGATTAAACAGTTGAGGGCATTTGCTTCAACATCATTAATAATGCCTGTGGAATGGAGCTGCGTATGAAAAAGAAAATTGTATATAGGTTTTTTATATTTGTTCTGTTTTTTATTGTGTCGGCATCGGGAATGGGAATTTACGCCCATATGGTTGCAAAGCAGCTGCCCGGAGAAATATATTTACAGAATAACCGTATCACCACACTACAGCTGGGGCTTCCGGTTACGGCGGAAAATGATACGCAGAAAGTGAATCTTAGCAGACCGGTGGCATTTGCAGCGGAGCAGACCGGCAGTTATCCCATGCAGATTAAACTGTTCGGTGTCTTTGATATCCGGACAGTTGATGTCAATGTTGTTGAACCGGATTATGTATATCCGTGCGGTTTCCAGATAGGGTTATATTTAAAGACAGACGGTGTGCTTGCGGTGAATACGCAGAGTATTACCGATATTTACGGGAATGAAGTCAATCCATGTGAAAATATTATCCGTCAGGGGGATTACATTTTAGCGGTGAATGCAGAAAAGGTATCTTCAAAAGGCACACTGGCTGAAGCGGTCAAAAAATGCGGCGGTACAGAGGTTGTTTTTACGATACTGCGCAATGGACAGCAGTTTGACGTCAGCGTGACACCGGTCATGGACGAGGGCGGAAATTATAAAATCGGTCTTTGGGTAAAAGATGATGCACAGGGAATCGGAACGATGACATACATTGACAGCTCAGGTGGATTCGGTGCCTTAGGACACGGTATCAGTGATGAAACGACAGCAGGACTTTTGACGATTCATGACGGAAGGCTTTATAAAACGAAAATCGTTTCAATTATAAAAGGAACAGAAGGTACGCCGGGCGAATTTATCGGAACGATAGATTATCAGGAAAAGAATTTTCTGGGCAGTATCAGAAAAAATACGGTCAGTGGCATTTTTGGCACATTGGACAAAAATCTGGCAGAGGAGTATGAACTGGAATATATGCAGGTCGGTTACAGCCATGAGGTAGAGAAAGGAAAGGCATATATCCGTATGTATACAGATAATTCCTATCAGGATTATCAAATTGAAATTGACCATATCAGTTATGGCGGTCAGAAAAAATCTGACGTTTACCGTCAAATCTCCGGAACTTCTGGCGATGACAAATGGGATTGTACAGGGGATGTCCGGTTCGCCAATCCTGCAAAACGGAAAATTTGTCGGCGCAGTGACCCATGTTTTTATCGACAATCCGACAAAAGGGTACGGAATTTTTGCTGAAACAATGCTAAAAGAGGGAAAATAAAAACTGTTTTGTCGAAAAATGTCGAAAAACGCGAAAATATAGGATTGCCAATTTTTGTCGCAGAAGATATAATCAGTTTTTGTAAGGGGAATGAGAAAAATCTTATGGAGGGGAAATGAATGGAAGCCTTAAAGGTAGCAATTGCAGATGATAATGAGAATATGTTGAAGGTACTTGGACAGGTCATCGGACAGGAACAGGATTTGTCCGTAGTCGGTACGGCAACGAATGGAGAAGATACATTTCACATCATTAAGGAGAAAGAACCGGATGTTGTTCTGCTGGATATTATTATGCCGCAGATTGACGGACTGACGGTGATGGAAAAAGTGCATAAGGATAAGGAGATACGAAAGACACCTGCATTTATTATTATCAGTGCTATCGGACGGGACAGTGTGACAGAAGATGCATTTAATATGGGCGCTTCGTATTATATCATGAAGCCGTTTGATAATGATATGCTGATTAACAGAATCCGGTATATCAGAAATGTCCATGCGGAAAATACGAAAGCAGGAGCAGCACCGGCGCTGGAACATGCGGTGGTCAGTGACCGGAATCTGGAAAGTGATATTACAAACATCATACATGACATTGGTATTCCTGCGCATATTAAAGGGTATCAGTATCTAAGAGATTCTATTATGCTGTCAGTCAAGGATAATGATGTGATTAACAGCATTACCAAAATACTTTATCCAACCATTGCCAAAAGATACCAGACGACATCAAGCCGCGTGGAGCGTGCCATCCGTCATGCAATTGAAGTGGCATGGAACCGTGGAAATACGGAAACACTCAATGGTTTGTTTGGTTATACAAATCAGCAATGGCAAAGGAAAACCCACAAATTCAGAATTTATCGCGTTGATAGCCGATAAAATCCGTTTACAGTACAATATTAAATAAAAAAGTTCTTTAAAAAATTTCACATATAGATTAGATTTATGTCTTGCGTAATAGTTTGTAATATATTATAATATTGAAAGCAAATTTTAAAAAATATGTAACAAATTTGTAATATATTATGAGGTTTAGAAACTTATGCGTAAAAGAATTGCAAAAACTTTTGTGGCAGCAGCTTTAATTACAAGCATTGCCGGCACGTCTGTATGGGCAGATGATGTAACAGATTTAACCAATAAAAAGAATGCGGCAGAGAGCCAGTTAAGCCAGACACAGTCAGAGCTTGCTTATCTGCTTGTGCAGATGGACGAACTTGAAGTCAAGATGCATGATAAGAATGAAGAGATTGATCAGGCAAATGCGGATTTAGCAGTTGCAGAGCAGAATATGCAGAATCAGTATGATGATATGAAACTGCGTATTAAATATATGTACGAAGACCAGTCAACATCGATTGCAGAGGCATTTCTTACAGCAGAAAGCATGAGCGATGCACTGAATAAAGCGGAGTACGTACAGCAGGTTTATGATTATGACCGTGGAAAGTTAGATGAGATGGCAGCAACCGCTTCACAGATTCACCATTTAAAGAGTACGCTCGACGCGGATAAGAAGGAGCTGGAAGCACTTGGGCAGGAGATGACAGATAAGCAGGCTGTTTTATATGCGGCAATTGCAGATCAGGAAAATACAGTGGCTGATTTGACAACACAGCTTTCAGAAGCACAGGCTGCCGCAGCAGAAGCACAAAGACAGCGTGAAGCGCAGGCCGCCGCTGCAGCAGCTAAGACAACGACAAAGACAAAGAGCAGTACGACGACAACCGTTGCAGCAGCCAATAATTCAGGCAGTGCTTCCGGTGTGGTCAGTGCAGCGTATAGCATGTTAGGTGTGCCTTATGTATGGGGTGGTACTTCACCGAGTGGATTTGACTGTTCCGGTCTGATGTATTATATTTTCAGACAGAATGGTATTTCCGTGCCGCATTCATCCAGTGCCATTGCAGGTGGTGGCTCATCAGTCGGAAGCCTTTCGCAGGCACAGCCGGGCGATATTATCTGCTATCCGGGCCATGTAGGTGTCTACATCGGTAGCGGTCAGATTATTCATGCACCGACAAGCGGTGATGTTGTAAAGATTTCATCGGCAAACATTTTACCGATTACAGCAATCAGACGTTACTGGTAATTTAAAATGAAATATGGTATAATAAAGTGTAGCTGAGATTCTTAGCTGCACTTTTGTACTATGTGGATAAGAAAAAATATGAGGCTCTTTGCTTCCGGGCGAAAGCGGGAGATATCCTCTTAAAAATAACTCGCTCAGAAATGGAGATAGGTATGAAGAATGTTTTATTTATTGCATCAGAAGCGGTTCCATTTATAAAAACAGGGGGACTTGCAGATGTTGTGGGAGCTTTGCCAAAGTATTTTAACAAGGATGAATTTGATGTGCGGGTGATGATTCCCAAGTATACGTGTATTCCGTGGGAGTATCGGGAAAAGATGGTCTATAAGACACATTTTTATATCGACCTTGCATGGCGCACACAGTATGTCGGCGTTTTTGAAATGGAATATCAGGGTGTTACATTCTATTTCATTGATAATGAATTTTATTTTTCGGGACCGAAGCCGTACAGCTGGATTCATGAAGATATTGAAAAGTTTGCGTTCTTTAGTAAAGCGGCGCTTTCGGCAATTCCGACACTGGGATTCCGGCCGGATATTATCCACTGCCATGACTGGCAGACAGGTCTGGTGCCGGTTTATTTAAAGGAGCGGTTTGCACAGGGCGAATTTTATCAGGGTGTAAAGTCTGTGATGACAATACATAATCTGAAATTTCAGGGAATCTGGGATTTGAAGAAAGTCAAAGATATTACAGGTCTTCCGGATAGCTATTTTACTTCGGATAAGCTGGAAGCGTATAAGGATGCCAACTATTTAAAGGGCGGTATCGTCTATGCGGATATGGTAACGACTGTCAGCTCAACCTATGCCGAGGAGATTAAGACACCGTTTTACGGGGAACATCTTGAAGGCTTGATGCAGGCGCGTTCAAACTGTCTGCGAGGTATTGTAAATGGCATTGATTACGAAATTTACAATCCGGAAACCGATGAGAATCTGGATGCAAAGTACAATCAGATTACCTTCCGGAAGGAAAAGTGGAAGAACAAAGTGGCATTACAGAAAGAACTCGGACTGGCACAGGATAAGGGGAAATTCATGATTGGCATTGTGTCCCGTCTGACAGACCAGAAGGGATTTGATCTTGTGGCTTATGTGATGGAACAGCTCTGTACCGAAGATGTGCAGCTGGTTGTGCTGGGTACGGGTGATGAAAAATATGAAAATATGTTCCGACACTATGACTGGAAGTATCATGACAGGGTATCAGCCAATATTTACTATTCAGAACCAATGGCACATAAGATTTATGCGGCATGTGATGCGTTTTTAATGCCGTCCCTGTTTGAGCCATGCGGACTCAGCCAGTTAATCAGCCTGCGTTACGGAACGGTTCCGATTGTAAGAGAAACAGGCGGATTAAAGGATACGGTTGAACCGTACAACGAATATGAAAATCTTGGAACAGGATTTTCATTTGCAAATTACAATGCCCACGAAATGCTTAGCATTGTCAATTATGCAAAGAGTGTTTATTACAACCATAAGCGTGAGTGGAACAAGATTGTTGACCGTGGCATGGCGGCAGATTTTTCATGGGATAATTCTGCAAGAAAGTACGAACAATTGTATAAAGATTTATAAAAAGATAAAAAGAGCCTGTATACAGTTATGAATTCTGTATGCAGGCTTTTTTGGCGGTGGTCTGCGGCACACGCCGTGGATATCCGAAAGTCTGACCGGACAATAAAAAAACTTCCCTGACCACTTACTGTCAGGGAAGCTGTATGCCGATGATGGGACTCGAACCCATACGATGTTGCCACCGGCAGATTTTGAGTCTGCTGCGTCTGCCAATTCCGCCACATCGGCTGAAATGCGTTTTTAATAACGCGACTATAGAATCATAACACATTCATTTTTTAAAATCAACACCTTTTTGAAAAAATATGGCAATGCAGGTGGAAAAAAAGAACGGATTGTGGTACTCTAATAGAGTTACGGATAAAAGATGAGAAAGAGCATGGATACCGCCGGTGCGGCAGAATGGAGTATAGACATGGCAGATTGTAAAAAAGTCCAGAAAATGATTGGAAAATTTGACCATGGTCAGCTGGATATAAAACAGGAGGAATTTTTTATACAGCATGTAGAATCATGTAAGGACTGTAGGGAAGAATTTGAAATTTATTACATTGTTGCCTATGGATTAAGTGAAGATGAAAATACGGCTGCCGTGGCTAAATGTTATCAGAAGTTGGTGGAACAGTATGATTTTAAAGGACTGGTTGAATTAAAGCTGAAAAACAGCCGTGCAAAACTGGAAAAATTGAAATCGTGGAATCGTTTTGTGCGGTTATGCTGGTATGCGGCAAACCTGTGCATGCTACTCACGCTGATTTTATGGATAATTATCCGGTATTACTAAGAATGTAACAACAGCAGGAGGCTATTTTGCGTAAAAAATTAATTTTAATAGATGGACACAGCATTTTAAACAGGGCATTTTACGGAGTGCCGGATTTAACCAATGCAGAGGGAATCCATACCAATGCGCTGTATGGATTTTTAAATATCATGTTCCGGTTTATTGATGAGGAAAAACCGGATTATATCACGGTTGCGTTTGATCTGAGTGCGCCGACTTTCCGGCATAAGGAATATGCGGCATACAAGGGAACGAGAAAACCGATGGCACCGGAGTTAAAACAGCAGGTTCCGCTGATTAAGGAACTGCTGCGCGCCATGCAGATTACCATTGTAGAAAAAGAGGGCTACGAAGCAGACGATTTACTGGGAACGATTGCCAAGAAAACCGCGGCAAAAGGGCTGGACGTTTCCGTTATCAGCGGGGACAGGGATTATTGCAGCTTGCGGAAGAACACATTAAAATCCGTATTCCAAAGACAAAGAAAGGTGTCACGGAAGTAGAGGATTATCTTCCGGCGGACGTGGAGACACTCTACGGTGTGACACCGCTTGAATTTATTGATATGAAAGCGCTGATGGGTGATACTTCGGATAATATTCCGGGTGCGCCGGGGGTCGGTCCAAAGACGGCTTCGGCGTTGATTACACAGTACCACAATATCGAAACAATTTTTGAACACCTAGACGAATTAAAGCCGCCGAAGGCAAAAAAATCCATCAGTGAAAATGTAGAACAGGTGAAATTAAGCAAATTCCTCGCAACGATTGATATTGACGTACCGGTCGATTATGATCTTGAAAATGCGGCAGTCGGCGGATATTACACGCCGGAAGCATATGAACTGTTTAAGCGGTTTAATTTTAAATCCTTTTTAAAGCGTTTTAATCAGGAAGATACCGGAATTACATTGGAAGCAGACAGGTATTTTACGTGTGTGACGGAATTTTCGGAAGTGGAAGAACTTTTTGCACAGGCACAGAACAAGGTACGTACAGATAAAAATGCGGTTATCGGTTTTGCGGCGGCAGTTGAAAAGGGCGTTTTATACGGCATTTCCCTTGCGGTCAGTCCCGAAAAAACTGCTTACATTCCGGTTTCGGGTTTTGTGACACAGGAATACTTAACAGACAAGCTTTCAGAATTGGTACAGCAGTGTCCGTCCCGTCAGATTGCGGTAATGGCATTAAAAGAAAAGCTGGATTTGTTCAGAAATTGTCCGGGGGACAGCAAGGATACCCGGTTAAAGGTATCGCAGGATAAATTTATTGATACCGCGATTGCAGCATATTTATTAAATCCGACAAACCAAGAATATACTTATGATACAATTGCAAAAGATTTCTGCGGGCTGACACTTAATTCAAGGGCAGAACTGCTCGGAAAAACAACCTTAGCCGAGGCGGCGGACATACAGCAGGAAACGCTCTGCAGACTGCTCTGCATGGAAAGCTATATTGCAATGACGGCGTGGAAACCGCTTTATAAGGCATTAGAAGAAGAAAATATGCGGTCGCTGTTTTTTGATATTGAAATGCCGCTCGTATTTGTGCTTTATGAAATGCAGGCAGAGGGAATCCGCGTGGACAGTGCTGCATTAAAAGAATACGGCACAATGCTCGGTGAAAAAATTGAGGTACTGGAGCAGGAGATTTATGCCGATGCCGGAGAAACGTTTAATATCAATTCGCCAAAACAGCTTGGTGTGATTCTTTTTGAAAAAATGGGCATGCCAAACGGAAAGAAAACCAAAAGCGGCTATTCCACGGCGGCAGATATTCTGGAAAAGCTGGCACCGGAGTATCCGGTGGTTCAGAAAATACTGGATTACCGTCAGATGACAAAGTTGAAATCCACCTATGCAGACGGGCTGGCTGGCTACATTCAGGAGGATGGCAGAATCCACGGCACGTTTAACCAGACGATTACAGCAACCGGCAGAATCAGCAGTACCGAGCCGAATCTCCAGAATATTCCAATCCGCATGGAGCTTGGCAAAAAGATTCGTCAGGTCTTTATTCCGAGGGATGGCTATGTCTTTTTAGATGCCGATTATTCACAGATTGAACTGCGGATTCTTGCACACATGTCCGGCGATGAGAAACTCATAGAAGCGTATAATTCCGCACAGGATATTCACAGAACAACTGCTTCGCAGGTCTTTCATGTGCCGTTTGACGAGGTGACGCCGGAACAGAGAAGAAACGCAAAGGCGGTCAATTTCGGCATTGTTTATGGTATCAGCTCTTTCGGACTGAGCCAGGATTTAAGCATTTCAAAGAAGCAGGCGGCAGAGTATATTGAAAAATATTTTGAAGCCTATCCGGGGATTAAGGTTTATATTGATGAGCTGGTGGCTTTTGCAAAGGAACACGGTTATTCGCTGACGATGTTTAACAGAAGACGTCCGATTCCTGAAATTAAGTCCAGCAATTTCATGCAGCGTTCATTTGGTGAGCGTGTTGCCATGAATGCACCGATTCAGGGAACGGCGGCGGATATTATCAAGCTCGCGATGATAGAAGTCTATAACCGGTTAAAGGAACGCGGCTTAAAATCCCGCCTGATTTTGCAGGTGCATGATGAACTGCTCGTAGAGGCGCATCAGGATGAGGTGGAAGAAGTCAAGCAGCTCATGACGGATGCCATGAAAAATGCGGCAAAGCTTGCAGTGGTACTGGAAGTGGATTTGAAAGAAGGAAGGAACTGGCTGGAGGCCCACTAGTGTGAAAAAATAACGCTGATGCGTTTATTTTTCACACGTCAAGTGTAACTTGACGTTGGCTATCTTGTGCCGCAGGCGTCACAAAATAGTTTTTATCGCAGAGCTAAATCTGACATTTAGCGCGCGATTCCTCCGGCATTAAAATGCCTGCGGAATGGGGAGTAGTATGAAAAAGATAATTGGAATTACGGGTGGAATCGGTTCGGGCAAAAGCACGGTACTGGATTTGCTGGAGAAAAATTTTTCGGCATATATTATAAAGGCGGATGATGTGGCAAAGCAGTTGATGGAACCGGGCGGGAAGGCTTTTATAGAAGTTGTGGACTTCTTCGGAGAGGAAATACTGCTGCCTGACGGCACGATTGACAGAAAAAAGCTTGCAGCCGTGGTGTTTGCCAATCCGAACAAGCGGATTGTGTTAAACAGCATTACCCATCCGCTGGTAAAAAAGAAAATTATGGAGCAGATTGCATGTCTAAAGGCAGAAGATACGTATGAATACTGCTTTGTTGAAGCGGCACTTTTGATTGAGGACCATTATCAGACGGTCTGTGACGAGTTTTGGTATATTTATGTGCCGGAAACCCTGCGCAGGGAGCGTTTGAAGGCAAGCCGCGGATATACGGATGAGAAAATAGATTCCATTTTAAAGAGCCAGCTGACCGAAGAAGAATTTGCAAAAGCATGTGCGCATACGGTTGACAACAGCAAAGATTTGGATTTTACGCTGTCACAGCTTGAGAAATTGCTTCAAATGTGATATTCTTGTAGCAGTTTGACAAAATTAGTCGAAATGATAAGTGGAGGTACCTATGCAAAATACAGCAGCTATTCAGGAAGATTTGGTATTTGGACTGGATATTGGTACAAGAAGCATCGTTGGCGTTGTGGGCTTTCAGGACAGAAAGGGCTTTCATGTTGTGGCAATGGCACAACAGGAGCATGAAACGCGGGCAATGCTTGATGGACAGATACATGATATATATAAAGTCGGAGATACAATCCGTAAAGTGAAAAATGATTTGGAAAGACAGTTGGACAGACAGCTTTCAGACGTCTGTATTGCAGCTGCCGGACGTGTACTGCGTACGGTCAATGCAACGGCAGAATATGCATTCGAGGAAGAGACGAGAGTACACAGGAACACATTTATTCTTTAAATCTGCTGGCAAGTTGAAAAGGCGCATATGCAGATTAACCGGGAATCGGACAAAATCCGCTTCTATTGTGTCGGCAATAGCCGGTCAATTACCGGATTGAACGGATTTGATATTACAAAGTCTTGAAGGACACAAGGCAGATAAATCAGCGTGGAACTGATTGCAACATTTCTGCCGGAAGAAGTTGTAGACGGCTTGTATGAAGCGGTAGGGTATGCCGGATTAAAAGTGGCAAGCCTGACACTCGAACCAATTGCCGCCATGAATATTGCAATTCCGGAACAGTACCGGCTTTTAAATATTGGTCTGATTGATGTTGGTGCGGGAACGTCCGATATCTGCCTTACAAAAGATGGAAGTATCATTGCGTACGGCATGATTCCGTTTGCGGGGGATGAAATTACAGAAATTATTGCAAAAACTTATCTTGTTGATTTTAACACAGCAGATAAAATTAAAAAAACTGGCAAGCGATAATGCAGAGGGTACAGTGACATTTGCAGATATTATGGGACTGGAACAGACCATTCCGTCGGCAGATATTATAAAGACAGCCAATCAGGTCGTTGATACCATGGCAAAAGACACAGCGGATAAGATTATTGAATTAAATGGAGGAAAGCCGGTCAGTGCAGTGTTTGTTGTGGGCGGCGGTGGAAAGATTGCCGGATATACACAAAAGGTTGCCGAGTATCTCGGAATACAGAAGGAACGTGTGGCAGTCCGTGGACCGGAAGTGCTGACAACCGTGGAATTTATGGTGGATAATTTTAAAAAGGATTCGCTGTATGTAACACCGGTCGGTATCTGTACGAATTATTATACACAGAAGAACAACTTTATTTTTGTCAATGTCAATAATGAACGCGTGAAGTTATACGATAATGACAAGCTGACAATCGTAGATGCGGTTATGCAGGTTGGTTTTCCGAATGAAAAGCTGTTTCCACGCAGAGGAAAAGAGCTGAATTTTACCGTAAACGGAAAGATGAGGCTGGTACGCGGACAGGCGGGAGAAGGCGCTGTTGTACAGTTAAACGGCAGACAGACCAATCTGAATGCGCGGATTGAACAGAATGATATTATTACGGTGCAGGAATCCGGCGTGGGTGAACCGGCGCATATGACGATTGAACAGCTGGAGGAATTTCAGGCAACGATAGAATTTATTGTAAACGGTAAGCGTGTGCCGTGTCCGAAATTTGCATACGTCAACGGCGAATTGAAATCGGGTTTTTACGATATTCAGGACGGCGATCAGATTCAGATGGAGAATTTCTATACCGTGGCACAGCTGTTTGAATTTATGGATTACGATATTACCGGATATGATGTGTATGTCAACAATGAACTGGCAGACAAAGATACAAAGGTTTATGAGAATTTTAGTGTCAAGACCTCTGCCATTACAGAACATGCGGGTTACGAAGAAACATCCGAAGAAAATGACGGATATGATACAGAGGAACAGACAGAAGATATAGCTGATACCGCAGGGAATTCACGGGCAGATGATGATACATCACTTTCGGGCGAAAATGCCGGAACGCAGACTGGTTCAACGGATACCGCCGCGCAGGAAGTGCAGGGTATGTCATCACAGGCAGTTCGGAATATTACAATTCTGATTAACGGACAGCCGGTACGGCTGACAGGCAAAAAGGATTATATTCTGGTAGATTTGTTCCAGTATTATGAATTTGATTTATCCAAGCCAAAGGGAAATATCGTCTTAAAGTTAAACGGACAGGAAGGCATTTATACGGCACCTTTGCATGACGGTGATGTCGTCGATTTATACTGGGAACAGTAAAGGAGAAGTGTGAAGAATCACGCGGAATGGAGAATACTATGAGAATGATGTCCATAGCCAGTGGGAGCAGCGGAAACTGCATTTATATTGGCTCAGACAATACGCATATCTTAATAGATGCAGGCGTAAGCCGTAAAAAGATACTGGAAGGACTGGCAGCGGCGGATTTAAGTGTCAATGACATTTCGGCCGTATTTGTAACCCACGAACACAGCGACCATATTAAAGGGCTGGGGGTGCTGACAAGAAAAGACAAGGTACCGGTCTATTCCACGAGAGGAACACGCGACGGCATTTTTGAGGCAGGGACGCTTGGTGAACTGCCGGGAGAACTGTTTCGGGTGATTGAGCCGGACAGTGATATCTGCATTGATGATTTACAGATTCATGCGTTCCGGGTATCCCACGATGCCAAAGAACCGGTTGCTTATACGGTGACGTGCGGTGAAAAAAAGGCGGGCGTGATAACGGATCTCGGATATTATGATGATTATATTGTAAATAATCTTACCGGTTCGCAGGCAATGTTAGTTGAAGCGAACCACGATGTGAACCTGCTGCAGGTCGGAAGTTATCCGTACTATTTAAAGCAGCGCATACTTGGAAATAAGGGACATTTGTCCAACGAAGTGTCGGGAAAGCTCATTAACGATTTGTTAAACGATAATGTAAATACCGTGCTGCTTGGACATTTAAGCAAAGAAAACAATTACGACAAGCTGGCATTTGAAACAGTGCGGCTTGAGATTGATATGAGTGAAAACGGCTATAAAGCAAAAGATTTTGATATAGAGGTCGCAAAACGCAGCGAACCTTCCAGAATCATCACACTTTAAAAAATACATTTTTTTATGCCGGAAGGCGGAATGGAGGAATTATGAGAAAGTGCGTTATTACAGTAGTAGGAAACGATACCGTAGGAATTATTGCAAAGGTTTGTACATATCTTGCAGAAACAAAGATTAATATTCTTGATATTTCACAGACAATCGTATCAGGTTATTTTAACATGATGATGATTGTTGATACCGGCGCTTCTGCAAAGACCTATGATGAAGTGATTACAGATTTAGACAAGCTGGGAGAAGAAATCGGTGTTGCAATTAAGTGTCAGCGGGAAGAAATTTTTGATATGATGCACAGAATCTAGTGTGAAAAAATCACACTGATGTGCTGATTTTTCATCGCATCTTCGCAGCAGGCTGCTCAGAAATGAGGATTAGTAACAATATTTTATGGGAAAGGCAAATACGCGCATGATTAATATTTTTGAAGTCAACGAAACAAATAAAATGGTAGAACAGGAAAATCTTGATGTCAGAACGATTACAATGGGTATCAATCTGTTAGATTGTGCCAGTGAGAATCTCGATGAAGTCAATGAGAAAATCTATCGTAAGATTACAACACTGGCAAAGGATTTAGTATCGACAGGTGAAGAAATCGCAAGAGAATTCGGTGTGCCGATTGTCAATAAGAGAATTTCAATTACACCGATTTCACTGGTCGGTGCAGCTGCCTGTAAGACACCGGAGGATTATGTAACGATTGCAAAGACACTTGACCGCGCCGCTCACACGGTTGGCGTTAATTTTATCGGTGGTTATTCTGCAATCGTGTCAAAGGGCATGACAAAGAGTGATGAACTGTTAATCCGTTCTATTCCGGAAGCACTTGCAAGTACAGAATTAATCTGCAGCTCTGTTAATGTCGGTTCAACAAAGACCGGCATCAATATGGATGCAGTCCGTCTTATGGGTGAAATCATTAAAGAAACTGCAGAAAAGACAAAAGATGCAGATTCTTTAGGCTGTGCAAAGCTGGTAGTACTCTGCAACGCACCGGACGACAATCCGTTCATGGCAGGTGCATTCCACGGGGTATCTGAAGATGATGCGATTATCAATGTGGGTGTCAGCGGTCCGGGCGTTGTAAAGTATGCACTTGAAAAGGTCCGCGGCGAAAGCTTTGAAGTGCTTTGCGAAACGATTAAAAAGACAGCATTTAAGATTACGCGTGTCGGTCAGCTGGTTGCACAGGAAGCTTCTAAGCGTCTTGGTGTACCGTTTGGTATTATCGACCTGTCGCTTGCACCGACACCGGCAATCGGTGACAGTGTTGCCGACATTTTAGAGGAAATCGGTTTACAGAGAGCCGGTGCGCCGGGTACAACTGCGGCACTTGCCCTGTTAAATGACCAGGTAAAGAAGGGTGGCGTTATGGCATCTTCTTATGTCGGCGGATTAAGTGGTGCATTTATTCCGGTCAGCGAAGATCAGGGGATGATTGATGCAGTGCTTGACGGTTCTTTATGCATTGAAAAGCTGGAGGCGATGACCTGCGTATGTTCTGTAGGACTGGATATGATTGCAATTCCGGGAGATACAAAGGCAACAACGATTTCAGGTATTATTGCAGATGAAGCGGCAATTGGTATGGTAAACCAGAAGACGACTGCGGTCCGTGTGATTCCGGTTGTTGGAAAAGGTGTCGGAGAAACCGTTGAATTTGGCGGTTTATTAGGTTATGCGCCAATTATGCCGGTTAATCAGTTTGACTGTTCCGCATTTGTGAACAGACAGGGTAGAATCCCGGCTCCAATTCACAGCTTTAAAAACTAAATGATTTAACAGATGACAGGCTGCAGGAAAAACAGTTGGGGATGCGTTCTGACCATAGTTTTTTCGGCAGCCTTTCTGTAAAAATGCAAAGACCGCAAAGAAATGCAGATTATGGCATGGATGAAAAGACAGTGGGCAGGAAAATGCCGGCATTTATATGCAGATAAGGTGGAACAGGTTATGAAATTGACAGAAATTTATCAAAATAAAAAGACGGTACTTTCATTTGAAATATTTCCGCCGAAAAAGGAAGAAGAATTAAAAAATATAGACCGCACATTGGAAGCACTGTGCGAGGTACAGCCGGATTTTATCAGTGTGACCTTTGGTGCGGGCGGAAGTGCCAATAAAAATAAAACAATAGAACTGGCAAAGAAAATCAAACAGGATTATCATATTGAGCCGGTCGTTCATCTGACCTGCCTTTGCTATGACAGACAGGAAATTGACGAATTTGCAAGACAGTTACAGGCAGAGGGCATTGAAAATATTCTTGCACTGCGTGGTGACAGAAATCCTGATATTCCCGAAAAGGAAGATTTTAAACATGCGTCAGATTTGATTACATATATGAAGGAAAAGGGCGATTTCTGCGTTGCAGGAGCGTGTTATCCGGAAGACCATCCGGAGTCGGAAAGTCATATGCAGGAATTAAAAGCTTTAAAAACAAAGGTCGATGCAGGGGCAGAACTATTGCTTTCCCAGCTCTTTTTTGACAACCACCTGTTTTATGATTTTGCTTCCGATTGTAAAAATAACGGGATTACCGTGCCGGTGACACCGGGCATTATGCCGGTTACCAGTGCCACACAGATTCAGCGCATGGTGAAAATGTGCGGGGCGACTCTGCCGGATTCCCTGCAAAAAATCGTGGAACGCTATGCCGATAATAAACCGGCAATGATGGAAGCGGGTATTTATTATGCGGTGAACCAGATTTTGGATTTGCTGGCAAATGATATGCATGGAATCCATTTGTATACAATGAACAATCCTGAAGTGGCGAAGAAAATCTGTGCAGGAATCCAGCATTTGATTTAGGAAAGGCATAGAAGTATGCAGGAATTTAAAAATATTACACATACATTTGAACCGGTTTTCGATGAGAATTCAAAGATTTTGATTTTGGGAACATTTCCTTCTGTAAAATCCAGAGAAAATCATTTTTATTACGGACATCCGCAGAACCGCTTCTGGAAAGTGATGGCGGCAGTCATGGATTCGACCCAGCCGCAAACGATTGAAGAAAAAAAGAATTTTCTTTTGGAAAATCATATTGCGGTCTGGGATGTGATTCACAGCTGCAGCATTGAAGGTTCGTCAGACAGCAGTATCACAGATGTTGTGCCGAATGATTTTACGGAGCTTTTTGCGCGTACACACCTTCTGGCGGTAGCTGCAAACGGTACAAAGGCATATGAACTGTATCAGAAATACGTATACCCGGTTACAAAGCGGGAGATTATAAAAATGCCGTCAACCAGCCCGGCAAATGCGGCTTGGAATCTTGCCCGGCTGACGGCGGCTTACCGGGAATTATTTGAAAAAATCTGTGATGGCAGATGAGAAACCGCCTTTGAGAATTTCTCATCGACCCTTTGAAACAGATTGCTTAGAAACGGGGATTAATATAAATTTTTTGATGAAATTCATCGGGAATTATTGTGCCGAATTTCCGGCAAACAGCCAGATTATAAATATTGGTACTAAAAATATCATCACCAAGCAGCGCTTTTGAAGCGGCGGTTTTGGTAATCAGCGGGACAGGGCAGCTTTTCTTGATAAAAGAAAGGTAGTCCTGTCCTTTTTTATCAAATCCCAGAATACGCACATAAGGCAGTGTGCGGTATCTTTCCGGCATACCGGCATCAATATTTAATACAATGTGCATCAGACAGCGGCAGACACGGGAATACGTATACTGACGGCTTTTTACCTTCAAAACCAGTTGTGAAAAAGTGTCAGAAGGTGCATGCAAACTGATAATGCGGCTTGCAAGTTCCGGCGTGATGTCGGCATAACCGCACAGCGCCCGGATGCAGTCGTCTTTAGCCGGATTTTTCATAAAGATTTCAGCCAGTTTGTACTGCAAAAATGTGGTAAAATCATCTAAAACAACCGGCATGTATTGATTGTGGCCGGCATGGAGTGCTTCAAGCATCGGCTGTGGGAGTGCCTGCTTTAAAGAATCCTGCATTGCATTATCCGATATTGTAAACTGCTTTCGGATAGCCGAGGCACTTGAAAATGCGGCACTTCCGGACAGTGTTTCTTTGT
>ENA-OQHF01000253-OQHF01000253.1-human-gut-metagenome-genome-assembly--contig:-NODE-253-length-34324-cov-2.958300_pt1 | contig 34324 bp, 26 predicted proteins | sample MGYA00242559_ERZ504709 | MGnify/ENA primary metagenome ERZ504709 (study PRJEB26092, sample SAMD00036203) | human gut metagenome | host: Homo sapiens | study: EMG produced TPA metagenomics assembly of... | reverse complement strand
TGTTAATAGTAATCTTTCCTGTACCTTCGCTTACGAAAACGCGAGCTACTGCGCTTTTACGTCTGCCTAATGCATTTACTACTTCCATTCTTTATTATTTAAGTGAATTAATATCAATTACTTTCGGAGTCTGAGCTTCATGCTTATGTTCAGCACCTTCGTATACATAAAGGTTGCCCAGCAACTTAGCTCCCAGACGATTCTTAGGAAGCATACCTTTTACTACTCTTTTCATCAATTTTTCAGCGCCGTTCGGTTTAGCCATCAAGCGAGCCGGAGTAATTTCGCGCTGACCGCCCGGATAACCGGTGTAGCTCAAGTAGATTTTATCATTCCACTTGTTTCCTGTAAATTTCACTTTGTCTGCATTGATGATAATTACGTTATCACCGCAGTCTACGTGAGGGGTGAAGTTAGGTTTGTACTTACCTCTCAACAACTTTGCAACTTTTGCACCGAGGCGACCTACCACCTGATCGGTAGCATCCACTACGACCCATTCTTTAGTCGCAGTTTCTTTGTTTGCAGAAATGGTCTTGTAACTTAAAGTATCCACTCTTAAATCTTTTTTAAAATGTTAACTACTAAAAAACAAATTCCTACAACTTACTCTTCCCGGACAAAGAAGATATAAAGCCTTCAGAATTAAACTTTTATCACTATTTGATAATAATCGGCTTGCAAAATTACTGCTTTTATCTGAACTGGCAAAGATTTTAAGTATTTTTTTCTACACACAAGCCTCTGACTTAGGGGTAATTAGCGAATGATATTTTCAGGATAAGCAGAAGGCATCTCTACCCTTTTCCATATTTCATGACACCAAGAGTCTATTTTATTTCCATTACGGTCAGTCTTCAGATAATACTTCACAAGCATCAGGTTACCATTTTCCTCTAATTCAAACTGCATTACATTTTTTTCTCCATTCAGCTGCGGCAAATGCAGATTCTTCTCTACATATTCTGTATATGAATTCTCGGACTCCTGCTTATATGTACCATAGCCGATAATGATAGCGCCGGTCTGCATCATTACCAAATTAATAAAGCGACCATCATCTGAAAGAATCTTAAGAGAATTACCTGTCTTCAACTCACCTACAACATTAGGAGAACTAGAGCGGTAAAAACACATTTGCCATACACCATTCAATGTAGAAGGAATTTTTTCCTGAACATCCTGAGCCAACAAATTTGTAACGCCCAAAAAGAGGGATACTACCCAAAGGAATAAAGAACGTGTTTTCATAACAAATAAATTTAAGAGGTTAAACGAGAAATGAGTTGATATACAAATATATAAAATATATCGCATTAAAAGTTGTAATTTCACGTTTTTATTTCACTATTCCTTACTACTTTACTTCATCCTGAAAAAACGGATTTTCACATGACAAGAAAAAAAACAAGAGACAGAATTCTGTATTCAGAAATCCGTCTCTTGTTGTATTATGAATAAAAGCTTTTTTAGAATTCAGCATTACGCGGAGTACGCGGGAAAGGAATTACATCACGGATATTTGCCATACCTGTAACGAACAGCAGCAAACGTTCGAATCCCAATCCAAAGCCAGAATGAGGACATGAACCGTACTTACGTGTATCAAGATACCACCACATATCTTTCATCGGAATATTCAGCTCCTGAATACGAGTCAACAGTTTGTCATAATCAGCCTCACGTTCAGATCCACCGATAATCTCACCAATTTTCGGGAAGAGCACATCCATTGCACGAACAGTCTTACCATCTTCATTCTGTTTCATATAGAATGCCTTGATTTCCTTCGGGTAATCTGTCAAGATAACAGGACGTTTGAAGTGTTCTTCCACCAGATAACGTTCATGTTCAGAAGCCAAGTCTACACCCCAATATACAGGGAATTCAAACTTGTGACCTTTAGCAACAGCATCTTCCAGGATCTTGATACCTTCTGTATAAGGCAAACGTACAAATTCTTCCTTCAACACACCCTGCAGACGTTCGATCAATCCTTTATCGAACATATCATTCAGGAATTTCACATCATCGTAGCAGTTATCAAGCGCCCACTGAACACAATACTTAATGAACTCTTCTGCCAAGTCCATATTGTCATTGATATCATTGAAAGCAACTTCCGGCTCAATCATCCAGAACTCAGCCAAGTGACGTGGAGTGTTTGAATTTTCAGCACGGAATGTCGGACCAAATGTATAAATAGCGCCCAATGCAGTAGCAGCCAATTCACCTTCCAGCTGACCTGAAACAGTCAAGCTAGCCTGTTTGCCGAAAAAGTCATTATCATAAATGATAGATCCATTCTCATCCTTTTTCAGATCGTACAGATTCATTGTTGTTACCTGGAACATCTGACCGGCACCTTCACAATCGGAAGCTGTAATAAGAGGTGTATGGAAATAGAAGAATCCACGTTCATGGAAGAACTTATGAATAGCTATAGCCATATTATGACGAATACGGAACACAGCTCCAAAAGTATTAGTACGTGGACGCAAATGAGCGATCTCACGCAAAAATTCCATAGAGTGTCCTTTCTTCTGAAGAGGATAAGTATTGTCACAAGTACCCAACACTTCTATTTCACGAGCCTGAATTTCTGCAGCTTGTCCTGACCCTACCGATTCTACCAGTTCGCCATTTACGCTGATACATGCACCAGTAGTAATTTGTTTCAGTAACTCTTCATCAAAGTTTGCCAAATCGACAACGACCTGTACATTATTTATAGTAGAACCGTCATTCAAGGCAATGAAGTTTACCTGTTTGCTACCACGGCGAGTACGAACCCACCCTTTCACATTGACCATTGTCCCGAAATCACGGCATTTCAAAAGGTCAACAATTTTTGTTCTACGAATTGTTTCCATTTTGATTCTATGTTTTATCAATTAATCTAAAAACACAGGGATGCTCCGTTTCCGTGTATCCCTGTGTTCTGCTATATTTATCATTATTCAAAAGATCCCATACGAAGCATGGCCACTTCCTGTTCTGTGAGGTAACGCCAGTCACCGCGACGCAATCCCTTCTTGGTCAATCCCGCAAAGTACACACGGTCCAGCTTAATCACACGATAGCCCAGCGATTCGAAAATACGACGTACGATACGGTTCTTTCCAGAGTGAATTTCAATACCCACCTGCGACTTGTCTGTATCCGACGCGTAGCTGATAGCATCAGCATGGATTTCACCATCATCCAGTGTAATACCCTGTACAATCTGATCCAAGTCTGCCTTTGTCACATTCTTGTCGCAGTATACATGATAAATTTTCTTCTTCAAGAACTTAGGATGAGTCAGTTTCGATGCCAAGTCACCGTCATTTGTCAACAGCAGTACACCTGTGGTATTACGGTCCAGACGTCCTACCGGATAGATACGCTCCTTGCAAGCACCTTTCACGAAATCCATCACCGTCTTACGTTCCTGCGGGTCATCCGAAGTCGTTACGCAATCTTTCGGTTTATTAAGCAGTACATATACCTTACGCTCAATATTTACCGGCTGATCGTGGAACTTCACCTCATCCGAACGCTTCACCTTTGTACCCAGTTCCGTTACGATTTCACCATTTACAGATACTACTCCTGCAGTGATAAACTCATCCGCTTCACGACGAGAGCAGATACCTGCATTCGCAAGGAACTTGTTCAAACGAATCGGCTCATCCGGATCAGTCAGCAGTTCTTTGTACTCGATCTGCTTCTTCATACTATATTTTGCATTCGGGTTGTAGTCGGCAGTACGCGGACGGTAACCTCCCTGTGGACGACCATATCCACCCTGCTGTCCGCCATTGTTGTTAAAACGAGGACGATACGGACGCTGTTCTCCACCCTGTTGTGCATTATTAAAGCGCGGGCGATATGAACGCTGTTCTCCTCCTTCCTGGTTGTTGTTGAAACGAGGAGTGTATGCACGCTGCGGACGTCCACCATTATTGTTGTTAAAACGAGGATTGTAAGAAGAACGCTGCTCTCCTCCTTCATTATTGTAGGAGCGGTTTCCGTATGAACGCTGCGGGCGATTACCGTAACCACCTCTCTGCGGACGGTCCTCTCCATTATTAAAGCGAGGATTATAAGAAGAACGATAACCTTCTCCCCCTTCTCTATTGTTGTTATACGGACGGCGACCGTAGCTGTTGCTTTTCTCGCCTCTACCATATTTGTTATATCCTTCTCTGTTGTAAGACTTGTAACCATCGCGGCCAGACTGGCTGTTTTCGCCATCTTGTCTGAATTCTTTTTCTGCCATAATTTTTTTGTTTAATGCTAATATTAATACTCAACACCCTCTCGGGCGATATTTATTTTTTTAAAGTTAGACTCCAGTATAGTTGTGCGGAGTAATCGCACGCAATTTCCTTTTTTAATATCCTCGCTGACGTTCAGTGTTTCAATAAAATCTTTGATTGAAGCTTCTGTAATAGCCTGGTTCGTACGAGTCAGCGCTTTCAACGCTTCATACGGATGTGGATAAGCTTCACGGCGCAAAATCGTCTGAATAGCTTCAGCCACTACGCTCCAGCAATTATCGAGATCTTCATAGATTTTATGTTCATTCAACAGCAATTTTCCAAGACCTTTCAGTGAGCTCTGGATGGCAATCACCGTATGTCCGAAAGGAACACCGATATTACGCAACACTGTAGAGTCCGTCAAGTCACGCTGCAAACGAGAGACCGGCAATTTGGAAGAAAGATGCTCCAATATTGCATTGGCCATTCCCAGGTTACCTTCTGCATTCTCAAAGTCAATCGGGTTCACCTTATGCGGCATGGCACTTGAGCCGACCTCACCCGCTTTGATTTTCTGCTTGAAATACTCCATGGAAATATACTGCCAGAAGTCACGGTTCATGTCAATCATGATGGTATTGATACGCTTCATTGCATCGAAGATGGCACCCAGTCCGTCGTAATTTGAAATCTGTGTAGTATATTCTTCACGTTCCAAACCTAATTTTTCAGCAACGAACTTATTACCGAAAGCCTTCCAGTCAAAATCCGGATAAGCCACGTGATGTGCATTGTAATTTCCGGTTGCTCCACCAAATTTCGCAGTCAACGGACAAGCCTTCAATACAGCCAGCTGACGGTTCAGACGATAAGCAAAAACCATGATTTCCTTGCCCAGACGAGTAGGAGAAGCAGGCTGCCCGTGAGTCTTTGCCAGCATCGGAATATTTTTCCATTCTTCTGCGTAGGCAGTCAACTGGTCAATCAGTTTCTGAATCTGCGGATAATAGACTTCTTCCAACGCATCCTTGATAGACAAAGGAACTGAAGTGTTATTGATATCCTGTGAAGTCAGTCCGAAGTGAATGAACTCTTTATAAGGTTCCAGTCCACCCAGTTTATCAAACTGTTCCTTGATGAAATACTCAACAGCTTTCACATCGTGATTTGTCACACTTTCAATTTCCTTGATACGTGCAGCATCTCCTTCAGAGAAATTACGGTAGATATCACGAAGAGACTCAAAACGAGTCATATCAAATGACGCCAGCTGCGGCAAAGGCAATTCACACAAAGTGATGAAATATTCAATTTCCACCCGCACACGATACTTCATGAGCGCATATTCTGAAAAATAAGCAGCCAAAGTTCCTGCTTTGCTTCTGTAGCGACCGTCAATCGGTGATACAGCCGTGAGTAAATCAAGTTCCATCATTATCGTAAAGTTTTTTTGGTATCTAAATTCTAAAGTTTCATTTGAATTCGCGAAATTAATGCTTTTTCCTGAGTTATCAGGGCATAGTCCTTAAACTTTAGTATTTATTTTATAATTAGGTTATTCACTCAGCAATTTTACAGCATCGACATACTGTGCGATACCCACTGCCACGCTCTTTGCTGCTTTCATAGCCATCACTACCGTTTGCGGACGATGCACCACATCACCTCCGGCAAATACTCCTTTACGGCTTGTCATACCGAAAGGACGTTCTTTCACCAGTACATACCCGTTATCATCGGTTTCTATGCCTTCCGTAGTCGACACAATCCGACTGGCCGGACGTGAACCCACAGCCAGGCAAATGCGATCGAAAGCATACTCCTTGACTCCCTCCGGCGTATTGGCACGTAGTCCGACAACCTTCCCGTCTTCATTTCCAAGGAACTCTGTCGTGGAAGTCTGCCATAAGAATTTCACACCTTCCTGCAAGGCAGCCTGATATTCTGCCTGTATAGCGGGCATATCGGCTTCCGTACGTCGATACACAATGGTCACACTGGCCGCTCCCATACGTACGGCCGTACGGGCCGCATCCATGGCTACATTTCCGCATCCCATCACTGCCACGTGCTCTCCTTCGATAACCGGCACCTTATCACGGCCAACAGTGCCTTCATTATAGATATTGGCCATATGCAACAGATAAGTCGCCTGAATCACTCCACGCAATCCGGCCCCCGGAATATCCAATGATTTGGGCAGAGCCGTACCTGAACCAATAAAAATAGCATCGTATCCCTGCGCAAAAATATCATCGATGTTCAGCTGCTTTCCTACCACACAGTTCAACAGAAAAGTCACCCCCAGTGCTTCAATCTTCTCAATTTCCTGACGAACCACCTGTTTGGGAAGGCGATATTCCGGAATGCCATACATCAACACCCCACCCGGTTCTGCCTGGCTCTCAAAAATTGTCACGTTAAAACCCTGACGAGCCAAGTCTCCGGCTACGGTCAGTCCGGCAGGTCCCGAACCAATCACGGCAACCTTTCCCCGTGTCTTCTGAGGTAGTTTTTCGCGAATCAGTTTCATTTCCGTATCAAAATCGGCCACAAAGCGTTCCAGCTTACCGATTTCTATTCCCTTCCCTTTCGGGTACAATACACAATGCCCCTGACACTGCTTTTCATGCGGACAGACACGACCACAAATAGCCGGCAGGTTACTCTTCTCATTAATGATTGCCATGGCATTTCCCATATTGCCTTTTGACAATTCATGAATGAACTCCGGGATATGATTTTCTATCGGACATCCTTTCTTGCAAGAAGGATTCTTACAATTCAAGCAACGTTTTGCTTCAGCTATGGCCTCCTGTAGCGTATAGCTCTCGTTTATTTCTCTAAATACAGCTTTTGGCTTATTCATCTTATCAAATTTGTCACATGCAAGTATTCCCTGCATACCTGTTTCATATTGGACGGCAAAGTTCGTAAAAAAATGCCATAAAGAAAGCAGAATGAGTTTATTTTATTTCTACGGACAAAAATATCCCAACAGACTCACCGTCCATGGGATATTCCACCTTTTAATACCTTAAGTCTTAATACGAACTGAAAGTCAATACGTAAAGTCAGATTTCTTTACATATACTTTGTAATCCTTTATCAAACCTGGTGCACCGGCTTCTGCACGAGGCAACATCCGGAAACCGGTCACATTATATTCCTTACCTAAATCTATGACAATCTGATGAGGATAAGCGGTATTGTCTACCGTCTGCCAGAAAGTACTTTCCTGCAAGTCGAAGACTTTATCTGCCGTGCGGTTTCCACTACGTGTTTCTTCACTGTCGGCATACACAATCTTCCAGTTCTCACGAGAAACAGGCTTTCCGTTATTATCCAGCACATCTAACTCTGCAATGGCTGCGATATTGTTTCCTTCATAGTTAGAAGTACCTTCCAGACAGAAATAGCGTCCTGCTGCAGGCTGCGCAAAACGTACTTCCTGCCAGCCGTTTCCAGCTTTGAAAGTACCTGCATTTACTACTTTTTCAGCTTTCAAGTTCAGGTTCTGTCCGTCTTTACGATGAGTTTCCGGTGCTTTTTTCACGCAGCATATCCAAAATCGGTTTTTCTACGCCAGCCACTTTTGCTTCAGCCGGTCCCTTCAGGTCGAGCACAATAATTTCATTCTCTCCTTCTTTCAACCAGCAACCCGGCATATACAAAGTCTGCTGCGGACCGATTTCCCAGAAACGTCCCATAGCATGTCCGTTTACCCAAACCATACCTTTTCCCCAAGTCTGCATATCCAGGAAAGTATCACCTGTCTTATCCAAACGGAAGGTAGCTTTATAATATGCAGGTCCGTCAACCGGCTTGCCTGCCTGATAGTTCTTCTGGCTGACAAATTCATAGAACGGAGGCAAGTTGTATACTTCCCAGCCTTTCAGTTCCTTCACCTGTTCGCCGCTTACCACTTCCACCTTGTTCGTAATACCTTTCCGGTCATGAATTGACTTATCAAAGTTCACACGTCCCATCGCTTCTACCAGAATATCCAGACGTGTACCTTTTTTCAAGGTTTCTTTCAGCGGTAAAGTGAACTCACCACGACGACGGTCTAAGCGGCCCAGCAATTTTCCATCAGCAAAGACCTGTGCCCAGTCGTGTACTTCATCAATATGCAAAATACCTTTTACATCTTCTTTCAATGTCGTACGATACAAGATACTTCCCCAGCCCTGGTCAAACTGCTCCATAGGCTTAGTATCTTCCGACTGTTTAGCCTGAGGCAGATTATCGAACAAGGGCGCGACTTCCCATTCTGTAATGGCCGGTACGGAAATCACCGGATACTGAGCCGGAGGTTCCGGCAAGGTTTCTCCCTCCGGAAGATACTGTTTCAGCAAGTCACGCAACTGGAAGTATTTCGGTGTAGTCCATCCAGCTTCACTGATAGGCGCATCATAATCGTATGAGCTGCACATAGCCGAGTAAGCCGGATTGTTGGCACCGCCCCACCAGCCAAAGGTTGTTCCTCCGTGTGTCATATAAAGACTGAAAGAGATATTACGGTCCAGCATATCTTTGATACCGCTCACCATTGTAGCCGCATCACGAGTCTCGTGCTTCCGTCCCCAGTGGTCGAACCAGCCGCTCCAGAATTCACTACACATTATCGGAGTTCCCGGACGCAGTGATTTCAGTTTCTTGAACTGCTCGTCAATGTTGGCTCCCGTACCAAAGTTTACGGTCCAAAGCAAATCATCCAGTGCGTTGTTGGTGAAGTTAGAACTCCAGTCGCACTGGAACAAAGGTACATCTGTAAAGCCGGCTTTTTTCACCAAATCACGAATGGCCGATACATACGGTTTGTCTATTCCATACGAGCCATATTCGTTCTCTACCTGCACCATAATAATATTTCCACCACGAGAAATCTGCAAGTCAGCCAACTGCTTGCCTACTTCATTCATGAAAATACCAACACGTTCCATATAATAAGGATCCAGCGTACGCAACTGCACATCGTCTTTCTTCAACAGCCACCAGGGCAATCCACCCATTTCCCATTCTGCACATACATACGGACCCGGACGTACAATAACGTACATTCCATGCTTCTGTGCCAAGCGGCAGAATTTGGCAATATCTTTATTTCCGGAAAAATCAAACTTACCCGGCTGCTGTTCATGCAAGTTCCAGAACACATACAGACAAAGGGTATTCATGCCCAAAGCCTTACAAGAAAGGATACGCTGTTCCCAATAAGGTTCCGGAATACGCGGATAATGCACCTCCGCAGCTTTCACCACAAAAGGCTTTCCATTTAACAGGAACGTATTTTTCCCCACTTCAAACGTTCCACCGGTTTGCGCACTTTGACACGAGCAGATAAAAGCCGTCATCAAAAGACAAACCACCCCTAATGACAATTTTCTCAATAATTTATTCATGGTATTCATTTTTCTCTTTTACAAAAATAGAGACTTACCACCAAACCGTAGAAATAGAAATCAATCAATTATAACCTAAAAATCATTCAAAAGCAGTGTTATTTTGTCATTTCGTCCGACTTTATACGAATCACGCTCAAAGAATAAGCCGGCATTTCATACTGCGACAATTCTGTCACGGATACATCTTTCTTCACCGGTCGTGCATTTTTGTCGGTAGGTTTTCCACTCAAGACCTGCAAAACTGCTTTTCCATTTTCAGTTTGCGTCAAGCCTTCCACTTTCGTCTTTACCGGAACTGGCAACAAGTTCACCAGCTTCACAATCCAATCTCCCGTCTTACTGTCACGTACCACAGAAGTACCGATACGTTTCTGCACATCCTGACGAGGATTGTCTATTTTCCGGTCGGCAGGCAAGTAAGTATCTCCGGAATTCTGTCCGTAAAAGCTGCTGGGTGTAATAACCTACGGTAGGTTTCACCTCACGGTTATTGAAATAAAATCAAATCGGGGTTCCACTGAGTGTGTCCTTCCTTGGCCAACAAAAGGCGCATAAGAAGTCATTGACACGATGTCACCATTACGTTCTACCGAAGTCAGATACAGCGCCTCAGCCAAAAGCTGTTTCAATGTTATTGGGACGTCCCGGCAAATGTGCGGCGTACTCTCCTAAATACACTTTAGGTTTTGTACGGTCATAAACGGTCGTAATAATCCTGATTATTATAAACCAGCCCGGTGTATTATAATAATGTTCATCCACCATCGGCACATTCAGGCGCGTAGCAAACTTCCATCCGGCTTCATAATCCGTACCTTCATAGAAAGGACCGACCGTACCAATCACCGTGATTTCCGGATACATTTTCTTTTACCGCCTTGAAATCATTTCAAAACGCTCCTCAAAAATATGGCGTAATCAAATCCTCGTTTCCAATGCCGATGTACTTCAAGTTGAAAGGTTTCGGATGGCCTGCTTCTGCACGCATCTTTGCCCATTTATTCGTTTTTCGGGTCACCATTGGCATATTCTATCAGGTCCAGAATATCCTGCACGTATGCATCCATCTCTTCCATGGGAATACCTCCCTGCTGTCCGCCGCTCAAAGGTTTTCCCGGAATACAAGCTGAATTCTGACATGGAACACCGGCCGCCAGCACTGGAAGAGGCTCTGCTCCTATATCTTCACAGAACTGGAAATACTCAAAGTATCCCAAACCTAATGTCTGATGATACCCCCACAAGTTCCCCATCGGTTTACGGGCTTCCAGCGGACCCACTGAGTTTTTCCAGCGATAAATATTATCAATTCCGTTTCCATGTGCCACACAACCGCCCGGGAAACGTACAAAGCGCGGATGCAAATCGGCCAAAGTCTGTGCCAGATCGGCTCTCAATCCATTTTTACGCCCCTTAAAAGTCTCTTGAGGGAACAAGGAAACCATATCCAGATGCAATTCTCCCGTCACTTCCGGTTCCACTGAAAGCACAGCTGCATCCACATCAGTCTGAGCCGTCAGCACAGCCGACTGCTTTTTCCATTTTCCGGCTGCTACCCGTACAGAAGATTTCGCCACTTCCTTTCCCTCATTATCCAGCAAGCGTACGATTACCTTTCCACCTTGCTTCCTTCAGGCATACGAGAGAAGACAGAGAAATCATACTTTTCTCCTTTCTTCAACGTAATTCCATCAAAGCCTGAATTACGGAGGGCCATTCCAGGCTTAGCCTGCAATACAACATAATGCGGATTGTTCTCATGCAAAGGATTTTCAGTTGACACCTTCACAGCCGACGACTGCCCGTTCTCCCATACACTCCAGGCATAGCCACTGTCAAATCCCTGATGTGCATTGTCCTTCGGAGAATACTCAAAGTCACGATTCTGTACCAGTTCCGCATAAAGTCCACCATCTGCTCCGTAATTAATATCTTCAAAGAAAATACCAATCAATTTATCACTGATAGGCTTCGCCTCTTCCGGACGTACCGTCAATTGCAGGGATACAGGAGCCAGTCCGGCAAAACGTTGTGCATCCTGTTCTGTACGCTCATTGTGCAACTGGTCTCTGTAAGCCCGATAGTCCACGAACTTCAACAGACGATCCACGTCTTCCCAGGCCACTTTCTGCACATATCCTTGTTCCAATACACCTTCCACTACAGCTTTCTTACGCGTTTCACTTCCTCGTTTTACGGTCGGGACCTGTTCACCATCCCGAGCAGGCTGCATATAATAAGTCTGCGGATTCCACTTCATTAAATCCGGCGAAGTGGCATGTCCCCATTCTTTTCCACTTTCGTTCAACTGCCAGAAGCAGTGCCATACTCCCTTTTCATCACGCACCAGATGAGGATTAAACATACGTTTCTCGGCTCCCCAGGCGCCATAATCACATCTCACGTATCCATATCCGTTGCCGATACTGAACCAGCGTGTTGCATCTGTACTCCAGGCTAATTTCAGGCCACTACGCCCCGCATCGTTCACGGTAGCATACGAAAACAGATATACTGAATCCGGTTCATTCATCACTTCCTGCACATGCGCTGATACAGGAAAACTGGTAAGGCACGCACATAAGGCTGCCAAATGTGTCAGGTGTTTCATAGGTAAGAAGGTTTTATTTAAGATTATTATTTGGAAACTTTCACCCGCTGAATCGTGCCGTCCGCATTAAATTCCATTCGGTCGATACAAACTTCGCGGTGTACACCAGGAGCTTTGTCTTTATCCAGGTAATTTTTATTGATACGATGGTACACGATATACCATTCATCTGTACCCGGTTTACGGACTACTGAATTATGTGCCGTACCGTAAATTTCTTTCGACGGGTCTTGTATCATTACAACCGGGTCCTTAGCTACCTTAATCGAGCCTAATGGAGAATCCGATGTACCGTATGCCACATGATAGTTCGCTGAACCCGTATCATCTACCGACCACAAGAAATAGTACAATCCCTGACGATAGAACACGTATGGCGCTTCACGATACGCATAATCTTTCAATGTACCTCCTTTCGGAGTCATCACCTTCAATGTTTCCTTTTTGATAGACACCATGTCATCGTTCAGTTCAGCGCCGGCCATATAGCCATTACCCCAGTACAAGTAAGATTTACCGGAAACCGGATCGGTAAACACATCCACATCAATCTGCTGTCCGTGTCCGACCGGAGAATCTGTAATAATCGGTTTACCCATATCCTTGAAAGGTCCTATAGGAGAGTCTGCCACAGCGACTCCAATCTTCTTGCCCGAATCATCGTTCGGGTTACCGCTATAATAGAAGAAATATTTATATTTTCCATCAATCAGTTTCTCTTCAATAGCCGGTGCCCAGGCATTTCCATTCGCCCATGGAACCTGCGGAGAACGTAAATCCAGCATCACTCCTTCGTAAGTCCAGTCTTTCAAGTCAGCCGAAGAGAATACGGTAAAATACCATCCTCCCCATCCCGGTTGTCCGTCTGTAGTAGAATAAATGTAATAACGTTGAGTTTTCTGTGAATACAGCACTTCAGGGTCTGCATGGAATCCCGGCAATACCGGATTTACCGGCAGTTCACCCAGTTCAGCCGGTTTTCCCCATTTGTCTGTAATGCGCTTCAATTCTGCACGGGTAATAGGAATGATGGTACCATGACGAGGATGGAAATTCATCTGCACCGCATGATCTATCACTTTGAAGTTTTTCAAGTCGGTTGTTTCCGTGAACTGATAAGCTCCCTTCATGTATACATCGTACATCAGAATGTACTTGTCCTGTCCAATCAGTTTGAACGTACCGGCTCCTTCCACCGCTTCCTTTGTCTGCTGTTTATAGTCCGGTTGTTCTTCCCATTCTCCGGAAGTCAGCGAACGAGTGGTTGCCACTTTAATACCGTTACCGTGTCCTCCGTTTTATAGAAAAAGATGGTATAGCCCCGTCTTTATACACGATATCACCGTCTATACAAGACTTTTTTGTCCTTCGGGATAAAAAAGAGGTTTCGGTTCTCCTTCCAAGTCCGTAAAATCTTCATTGGCATACGCATAATAAATTACGTCTACCCCACCGGCATACTGCATAGACCAGTAGACCATGTACTTCCCTACTTCCTTATTATAAATAGTCTGAGGAGCCCATACACGTTTCAGCTTTTCCTGCCCCGGATAACGTTTCTGTATATTAATGACAGAGTGCGACCAGTTTACCAGGTCAGTAGATTTCAACAGCACCATTGCCCGGTTAGAATCCCAACCATTATCCGACACCATATCGGTCAGTACCATATAAAAAGTCTGACCGTCTTCTCCTCTCAGGATATGAGGGTCGCGCACGCCACCGGTAGAACTGATTACTTTTGAATCAAGCACCGGTTTGTTATTATTCAGGGCATAATAGGTATATCCATCCATACTTACCCCATAACATACGGCTTCTTCACTGATATGATTCCCCGTAAAATAAGTAAACAAATAAGCTACATAATCTTTTTCTTCCACCAAGGCGGCAGACACTGATTCCGAAATAAACGGAAGTAAGAATAACAAAGACAGGATTCTGTTTCTCATATACTTTATATGTTAACGTTTGATGCAAAGATAGGGAATTAGTGTATCACATACAACTATTAATCATGCAAAAAAGGAGGAGAATCGTGCATTTTATAACCTATAAACCGTTATTACCTTGGAAACTTAAAGTAATTTGTATATTTGCACTTACTGTAACCGTAAAAAGAGTTGTAATATATGCAGTATAAGCCTATATCACTGCATTATAAACAAAAACATATCACCATGAAAAAACAAATGAAACAAATTGCCTTACCTCTCTTTCTGGGAGGTTTGATAGCATGCAGTCCTAAGACTGCCGTAAACGAAACTGACTTGTTGGGCAACTGGACAGAAATACTTCCTACTTCATCCAACTTCGTACAAGGAATGACACTGGCAAAGGAAGGAAAAGCCTCCTCCATCGGCATGGCCACTCTGCAATATGAAAGCTGGCAACTTCTGCCGGACGGACAGCTCATTCTGAACGGAAAAAGCATCGGAAACGGACAGACAATTTCATTCTCAGATACACTGGCCATCCTGTCTTTACAACAAGACACTCTCACCCTTCGGAAAGGGGCCGATTATCAGATAAAATATGTACGCCAGCCGGAATCAGCACCTTTAGTCGGAACAGACAAGGCTTCTACGGGATACACCTGGTCGGACGTATTACAAAAAGACATCCGGATTTTTGAGACAGGACAAAAAGTACTCTCTTCCACCGACAGCCAGGCAACCCAAGCCGGCTTCTTAGTGTTTGCAACTGATTCTTCAAAGGTAGAAGTGTTCTTACCTGATACCAAAGTCATACTCGACCGCCGTGTGCGTCCTGACGGCATTGCAGTCTGGAACGTAGAAGACGACGACACCTATCAGGTGCAAGCCTGTGCAGACTCCTGGATTGTATCCAGAAGAGGACGGCTACTTTATAACACGCACGGAACCGATAAAAAAATAGAAACCTCCTTCCTCACCGAGGAAAAGACAGAAATCCCTGTGGCATTCTATCCGCATGAAGCCCTCGCTGAAGTCTGTCTGGACGGACAATACATGTTACTCTCGCAGTACCGCACAGCCTCAGGTTACGGTTACAAGAATACCATTCTCGATTTGCGTGGCAAAGGAAAAGAAGCTACACTGACACGTAGTACAGACGGAAAAACCTTCCAGCTAACAGAAAAGGACTAAAAACAGTATCGTATGTGGATGAATCTACTTTTATTAATCGGCGGATTAGCTTTGATTTTAATAGGAGCCAACGGACTGACCGACGGAGCAGCCTCTGTAGCCAAACGCTTTCGTATCTCCGACCTGGTTATCGGATTGACCATTGTAGCCTTCGGGACCTCTGCTCCAGAACTGGTTATCAGCGTACTCTCCTCACTACAAGGAAGTGCTGAAATGGCTATCGGTAACGTGGTAGGAAGTAATATCTTCAATGTGTTGATGATTATCGGATGCACCGCTCTGGTCCTCCCCATACAAGTGGGGCAGGGCACTATGAGTAAGGAAATTCCGCTGGTCATTCTTTCTGCACTGGTACTCACCTGCTTTGCCAACGACTGCATACTCGATGGAGGAAGCCGGGACATCATCAGCCGGATAGACGGACTGGTACTATTAGGCTTCTTCCTGATTTTTATGCGTTATACTTTTGCCATCGCCCGCAACGGAAACGAAGATGGTGGCGAAGAGCAGAAGGTGAAGGAACTGCCGGCATGGAAATCAGCCCTATATATTATAGGAGGACTGGCCGGATTAATTTTTGGCGGACAATTTTTTGTAGACGGTGCCTGCGGTATTGCCCGTTCATTAGGTGTCAGCGACTCTATCATCGGACTTACACTGGTGGCCGGAGGTACCTCTCTGCCGGAACTGGCAACTTCCGTCACGGCGGCCTTGAAAAAGAATCCGGGTATTGCCATTGGTAACGTCATCGGCAGCAACCTGTTCAATGTATTCTTTGTATTAGGATGTAGTGCAAGCCTGTCTCCTCTCCCTATGGGAAATATCAACAACATCGACATGGCTGTACTGGTAGGCTCTTCCATTCTGTTCTGGCTGGTGGGTTGGTTCTTTAAGAAGCGGACCATCACCCGCATAGAAGGAGGACTGTTAGTAGTATGTTACATTGCTTACACGGCCTTTCTTATTTCACAACAATAAAGAACCTTGTTATAAATATTAATCATGAAAAGAATTCTTATCCCTTTGGCAGGCCTTTGCTTATTGACAGCCTGCAATCCGTCGTCTAAAAAGCAAGCCGGAGATTCCGACATTCAGACGGAACTAAGTGAAGTATTCCCCGAGAATCCCTCCAGAGAAGGCTATGAAGGCTTCCAATGGCAGACTGTCACGGGAGCCGGTTTACGGCTGTGGGCACAATGCAACGAAAACCTACGTATCGTCACCGACGCTTCTATTCCGGGTGCACGCATAGAACGTATGGAAAATGGCCACAAACAAACTTCGGACCCGGTTATTCAGATATTGGATATACCGGGCAAGGACATCCATTCACTTATCCCGTTCCTGCAGTCTCACCCACGTATTTTCATGGATAAAAACTGGGCGGACAGCCTGACCTGCGATTTCCGTGAAGTAAAATCCAACCGTGCTGGAGTAACCCGCTACATTCTGGAGCCCACCGGGAAGTCAGCGAAAAAATCTGGCTGACCGCGGCCAGCACGAACCTGTACCCTTTACTTGCTATGGATGGGGAGTAGGCAACAGCGGAACACGTTATTTCGAGGTATTCCACACCCATCCCCAGAAAGCAGTCTTCGTTGAGGTGGGACAAGATATGCCTTTGTTTGATGAGCAGAGCATCCAGCTATTCGATTCCATTCAGGTACTCCACGGACAACTTATCATGGGACACGAAGCCTACAGCTTCACTCCCGATGCAGACACTACGGCCTATTGGATTGTTGACAAGTCGGGTGAACTGAAGAAACGCTATGAAGCAGCTCTTCCTTCCGATGCAAAACCCTATACAGCCATACCAGCCAAACTAAAAGTCCGCATCCAGGGCCCTTCTTCCGAGGGTTTTGCAGCTGAGTATGCAGGCGTAATGGAAGTAATGGAAATTAAGGAAGTGAGAGAATAATACTTCTCTTGACAAGAAACAGTCTTTTACACAAAAAAGGTGAAAAGACTTCACAGCCTTTTCACCCTGCCTATTAAAAAGAGAGATTTTATTTTTTATAGATGTGTTTTCCTTCGGTTACTACCTGAGAGGGGTTACCGGTATAGCTAATACTTCCGCTGCCATACGTTTTTGCCGTAATGGAACGAGAGGCACGGCAAGACAAATCACCCGAACCATATACAGCCGCATCGACTTTAACGGCTTTCAGGTTATCTGCCGACAAATCACCGGACGCATTGTCACGAAGTACGGCTTCCTGGCAGCTGCCTTTTATGACCATATCGCCACTGGCATTGACCGTAGCCGTCACCACTTCCTGACATTGCAAATTAGGCACCATCAAATCGCCGGATGCATTGATGGTCAAAGACGCATGCTGACATACGGCTTTGTGAACCGTCATATCTCCGCTGGCATTGATACTGGCCTGTAACTTCTGGCAGTTGACTTGCTGTACATCAATGTCACCACTGGCATTGATTTCAGACTGAAAACTACTGCACTGCACCGTAGGGCATTCAATATCACCGCTGGCATTCGTCTGAAAACGTATGTCTCCCTGTGTTTTCAATCCTTTGGGAATAGATATATCACCGGAAGCCATCGTGGTAAAACGACTGACAGAGGGTGCATATACATCTACCCGGCAACGGTTCTCACCCTGGATGCTGGTACCGTCCTGATAATAAACCCTCAGTTCACCTTTTGACTCCTTCAGTACCACATAGGGCATGACATTGTCTGAAGCATAGATTTCTGCATACGGACTGCCGGAAGTCTGATGATACACCACATCGATGGAAGAAAGTGTAGACACTTCCCGTATATCACCCAAAGAACGTTTTTCCGTCTGGTAGTTTTTACTCGGCTGAATAGTATGAGCAGTTCCTATACAGCTGAAACAGGTCAAGGCACAAGCCAATGTGAGTATGTTCATTCTGGTTTTCATTATTCTATCTCCTTTATTTTTATAGTTATACATTCTATTTATTCTGTTTTCAGATTTTCAGTCGGATTGGCCCGTGCCGCTTTCCATACCATCCCGAAGGCTACCAACCACACTACCAGACATACGATAAGGATACATCCGGCAAACAGGTACCACGTGAGGTCTATCTTGACAGCAAACAATTGCAAAAGCTGTTCACCTACCTTCCAGGCGCACAAAGCACCTATCACTACAGCCGGAAGAGCTATCTTCAATAAATCAAGCAGGAAGATTTTCTGCACGTCGGCCATGGAAGCTCCGTGAATAAAACGGATGGCAATCTCCGAACGGCGGCGTGACACTTCATCGCGCACATACGCCACCAGTCCTGTCAGAGCAATAATCAGGATACACAAGCCCGCAAAGAGTACACTGTTGCGTACATGCAACACGGCATTATAAAGATTTCCCATCTCGAGCGACAAGCTATATACCTTCAACTGTTGGGAGGAAATGGTACGGTCGATTACTTGCTGTACTTCTTTCATCGCTTCAGGTGACATCCGGTTCAAGGCTACATACAAATAACTCGAAGGTTTATTTCGATAGAACATCACCGTAGGACGCTCGTCATACTCTTCCATCACTTGAGAGCCTAAATGAATATCTTCATACACCCCACAAACAATAGCAATGGTTCCATGATCCGCGTGTTCGGTAATATATACCGTCTTCCCAATGGGAGAGCCCGTCCATCCGGCCAATGTTTCCATGCGTTCCACGAACCGACGGCTGACCATTACCTGCTGCGACAAAGTATCCGTCAGTGTAGGAGTAAATACATTACCTTCGACAACCGGAATCTGGAAAGCCTTGTGATAATCGGGACCTACATAATACATGTCGGCAATGTTCATGTATTCTTCTCCTGTGTCGGGATTGTACACATTATTTCCACTACAATGATCCGACAGGAGCTGGTAACCCCAGGTAACCGCCTTTACCTCCGGCAGTTTTTTCAACTCCTGCACACAGCGTTCCCGTTCCACCATCTCGGTGCCCGACAAGTTGGTATACAAAGTGTTCCGGTATTCAAATCCAGGGTTGAAATTCATCAAAGTGTTATACTCCAACCCTATGACCGTCAGCAGGCAGACAAAGAATGTGGTCAACGCAAACTGCAAGCACAGCAGTCCCAGTTTCCACCTCCGTTTGTTTTCCGTGTAACGACGATAAGCGTAAGTCACCGGAATACGGGTGTAAAGATAACCCGGCATCACTCCGCAAAGCAGAATTACTCCGGCCGTCACTGCCAGACAAACCCATACAGTGGACAAGGGGAAAAGCGACTCCAGACTATGTCCTATCTGTTCCTGCAAGAAATCCTGCAAGCCGAAAATAATCAATACAGCAAGTGCCAGACTAATCAGTCCGTGCAGCAAAGATTCCGAAAGAATCATCCGGTAAATGTCGCCACTTCCTGCCCCATAGCAACGATAGGTGGCAATTCCCTTGGCACGGCTCACCATGGACGAAACAACCAACAGAATATAGTTCAACACAGCCACCAGCAGCATGATAATCGCAAAACTCAGAAAGACGATGTTCATGATGCGGTTATAATCAGACGAGGTAAATATTTCGGCTACCGGACGGAGAGAGAGCTCAAAACCCGTACCAGACTGAGCCATCTCTTCCGTCACATGATTCACTTCCAGCATACGCTCCATGCCTTCCTTCAAGTCATCCGGAGTAGTTCCTTCGCGCAGGCGGACATAGGTCTTGTAGCGGTCATTTCCTAACCAGTTGCTCGTTCCATCATAAGCCACCTGCCCGATGGTCGGCAGGGCAATGAGTACATCCATCTGCGGAAGGTGGGTATTCTCAGGAAAAGCCTCGAACACCCCGACTACGGTCACATGAAATTCGGGATATTGTTTCCACGACAATGTTTTCCCGATAATCTGTTCGCCTGCCACCTCCAGCAGTTTGGAAGAGATATAGGCATTGTTGGCCTTTTCCAACCCCCGTATAAGGCTCCTCGCCCATCAGCAATTTCCGCGGAAAGACCCGAAAGAAAGTACTGTCGCAGAAATAAGCCTGTCCATCCAGTTCTTTATGGTCTTCCGTCGTCAGCGTCATCGACCCAATTCCCGTAAAACGGGTGGCCACTTCCACCGCCGGACAATAGCGCTGCAACCCCGGTCCGATGGCACCAGGAGTCTGCGCGTGCTCTCTCCAGTCGGTGTCTTTCTGTTTGTAGCGTTCTTCCACCCGGTAGGTTTCTTTCAACCCCGGCAGAAAGTTATCGTACGACCGTTCGAAAATGACCTCCGCCAGCATGACCAGACCGATGGCCAGTCCCACGCTCAGGCAGACAATCTTGACCACATTGGCCTCTCCTTTTCGAAACAGTCCTTTCCATGCACGTTTCATAAGGTACTATTTTTACATTTCTGCAATAGAAGCTACAATCTGTCCGTCGAACAAATTAATTACACGACTGGCAAAACCGGCATCGCGCTGGCTGTGTGTCACCATCACAATAGTTGTCCCTTCCTTATTGAGTTCGGTCAACAGTTCCATCACTTCCTGTCCGTTCTTGGAATCCAGGTTACCGGTCGGCTCGTCGGCCAGAATAATCTTCGGTCCGGAAACCACAGCACGGGCAATGGCCACACGTTGCTGTTGACCACCCGACAACTGCTGCGGATAATGCTTTGCACGATGGCTGATGTTCATCCGTTGCATGATTTCATTCACCCGACGCTTCCGTTCGTCAGCCGGAATCTTCAAATAAGTCAACGGGAGTTCAATGTTCTCAAACACGTTCAGTTCGTCAATCAGGTTAAAGCTTTGGAACACGAAACCGATGTTTCCCTTGCGCACATTCGTACGGTCTTTTTCTTTCAGACTGCCTACTTCCTTTCCATCCAGAAAATAACTTCCGGAAGTCGGATTATCCAACAGCCCCATAATATTTAATAAGGTAGACTTTCCACAACCGGAAGGTCCCATAATTGCTACAAATTCTTTGTCTCTTACCTCCAAGCTTACTTTATTCAGTGCCAGTGTCTCTACTTCCGTGGTGCGAAAAGTTTTTGTCAGGTTTTCAATCTTAATCATAATCGTATTGTTTTATAGAGTTTGTATTTTACATTTCGGATTTTCATTTCCATCAAATTCTATACAAAGTCCATGCCAGCACGTTAAGCACCTGGTTATCAACACAAATCAGATTTACATAAAAAAACAGGTGTCTAATTTTTTAGACACCTGCTGTATGATTTTTTTGACAATAGTCAAACGTATATACACGAAAACGAGAAATAATAATCATGATTCGGCAGTAAGAATTTTTCTGTACGCTCTTGCATAAAACGAAAAACTTCAAGGCAAATTCTCTGTTTCACACTGTGAAATACAAAAACCACAGTGTGGGATACATATTTCACACTGTGGGATACAAATCCCGCACTGTGAAACAGAGAATTCTTTGAAGCGTTTCAGGAAATATTTTAAAGGATATTGAAAAATATCATGCCTTGACACACTTTATCACCACATGCCGGTCACCATCCAGTGTCGTGGCAAACAAATACACGTCTCCTCCTTCTTTCAGCTTCCACTTTTTTCGGAGTTCTGCCACCGAAGTCGGGAAGTTACGTACCGTGAGATTGGCCTTATCCACTCCCTGCAACAACTGTTTCAGTTCTTTTTTCCCAAAACCTGACACCTCCAGTACCCGGAAACGACGCCCCGGAAAAATCAACTAATGCATCGGAAGTATAAAGATGACTGTTTGCATGTAATTTTTTGACACCGAATCGTGCACCCAACAACCGGTAAGGCCCCGCCTTCAGCAAGGAAGCGCCCGGTTCATAAAGATAATTTTCTACCTCGTCAGTCAACGGACATTGTGCTTCTTTCTCCTGTGAATAAGTGAAGACAAACGGTTCCGCTAAAAAGTTATTAACAGCCTGTTCACAACTTATCCACACCTCTCCAGAGCCTTCTGAAGGGGATTTTGTCTCTTTTTGTAGCACAACCAACAACTCTTTACACTCGTTATTCACAGCTACTACGTGAATCTGACGGATGTATTTCAACTCCCGTAAAGAAGAAAAAATATCTAGCATGGGTGAAAGTTTCACCACTACGGTCCGGCCTTTTTCTACTAGCAACGGCTCCAGTTTCTGCACATCGGGTTCGCAGTCGGCAATGGCCACTGTTTTTCCTCCCTGACTGTCGCGACGGGCAGGGTCCAAGAACAGGCAATCCACCGGTTCCATCTTTTGCAGGTATTCCACGCCGTCGGCACAATGCACTGTTACCTGTGGCAAACCAAGCAACGGAAAATTATGGCGGGCCAGTTCACACAACACTTCCTGACGTTCCACGTAATCCACCTTCCGAAAGTTCCGTGCCAGGAAAGAACAGTCAACTCCCAATCCTCCCGTCAAATCGGTCATCGTATCACCTTGCAGCCACGAGGCCTTGTAGCGGGCCGTAATTTCCGAAGAGCACTGCTCCATGGACAAGTGAGCCGGATATTGCACTCCTTCCGTCTGTGCCCAAAGGGGAACCTTTTTCTCGGCAATCTGCCAGCCGGCAATCTGCACTACTGCTGCCGCCATATCTACCTGCGGATACTTACGAGCCTGCAAAGCTAATGTACGTACATCTTCCGTACGATGTGCACAGATAAACTGCCATGTGTCAGGTGAAAGTATTGCCATTTCTCTATTCTTTACTATCTGTAAACAAGGGGGTATTTTTCTTTTGCTTAGATAAAGACATAAAAAAAGGAGTTCCGCTGAACTCCAACCTTTGTTAACCTTAAATCTAATACTATGAAAAACACGTTGCAAAGGTACAGACTTTCTGGAATTATGCAAGTATTGTGCACGTTTACACATGTTTTATAACATAGATTAAGGAATAAATAAACTTTTTTGATCAATCTAAAAACATTTCACTTCGTCATTTAACCTTTAATTGCAACATCCCAGCATTAATGCCTGGAGATGTAGCTTTCACCTTAATATATCCTTCCTTTTTGCCAGACTGCACTATTAATGTCAACATTCCATTAAAAACATGCATCTGGGGTAAATGGAATAAATCCAAACAAGTAGGATCTCCATTAGCGGCTGCACGAAATCGTCCTTCACCATCTACTTGAAAATACACGAGTCGCCCATCCTGCGGACATAAACGACCATCCTTATCAACTATTTTAAGAGTCACATAAGCCAAATCTTTCCCGTCCGACACCAAAGACTCTCGCTTTGTAGACAATTCTATATGATGAGGTCTTCCTGCCGTATGTATCATTTTTTCTGCTACGGGCTCTCCGGCTTGATTGTAAGCGACCACTTTGACTTCTCCGGGTTCATAGATGGCATGAGGCCACATCAAGCGGAAACGGTTCTCCGGAGTTTCTCCGTGTTTGGTTTGTTTGCCGAAACTTTTTCCGTTTATGAATAACTCGGCGGAAGGATAGCTGGTATATACAAACACAGGCACTTCGGTTCCTTCATGCCCTTCCCAGTTCCAATGGGGAAGAATATGTAAGGTCTCCGCTTTTTTGTTCCATACACTGCGATACAGATAATAGCGGTCTTTGGGAATGGAAGCCAGGTCGATGATGCCGAACATGGAACTGTGGTTGGGCCATGAATCTTTATCATACGGACTAGGTTCTCCTAAATAATCAAAACCAGTCCAAACAAATTGTCCCAGTGTCCAGTCGTGGTCTTCTGCCAGTGCCAGGTCAATATCGGGGATATTAGACCATACACAAGCTTCCAAATCATAAGAAGAACATTGATGATCATCATAAAGTACACTAAATCCCTTTTGTACGGGTAATTTATATACTCCTCTCGAACTCACAGTGGAAGACGTTTCAGATCCCAAAATAAGATTTTGCGGCAAACGCTGATATGCTTCCTCATAACGAGAAGTACGATAATTCAACCCAGGAATATCAATCATTGCAGCAAATCCATTATCTAAAACACAGCTCACCTGGTCCATTCCGCAGGTGACCGGCCGGGTAGGATCTTCTCTGTGGCATATATCCTGCAGGAATTTAGCCACCCGATACCCTTCAGGGCTACATTGGGTGGGCACTTCGTTACCGATGCTCCACATAATCACGCTGGGATGGTTGCGGTAGTGCCGGAGCATATTGACCATGTCTTTTTCGGCCCATTCTTGGAAATAGCGGTGATAGCCGTTTTTACATTTGGCTATATCCCATTCGTCAAAAGGTTCAATCATCATCATGAAACCCATTTCATCGCACAGTTCCACCAGTTCCGGAGCAGGCATGTTATGGGCAGTCCGGATAGCGTCGCAGCCCATATCCTTCAGGAGTGAAAGCTGGTGGCGGAGAGCTGATTTGTTGACTGCAGCTCCCAAGGGGCCCAGGTCATGATGGTTGCATACCCCTTGAAACTTCCGGTGCTGTCCGTTCAGGTAAAAACCTTTATCGGCCACAAACTCGATGGAACGGATGCCGAAGCGGGTTGTATAGGTATCCGTCAGTTTCCCTTCACAATAGATTTTGGATACGGCCTGATACAATGCCGGAGATTCAGGCGACCATAAGGACGGATTCGCTACAAGGAAAATTTTGTGTGAAAGGCTGTCCGTGGTTGATGTGGCCTTTATTTTCCTTGGATGCGACCACTTTCCCTTCCGGGGAAAGAATGTCCGTAACTACGGTCAGTTCTTTTGTGCCGGCTCCTTCAATCTGAGTGCGCAGGCATACAGAGGCAAAATCCTTGCCTACGTGGGGAGTCGTAATCTGCGTACCCCAGACAGGCACATGTATCTTTTCGGTAGATAACACGTGCACGTTCCGGTACAGTCCGGCTCCCGGATACCAGCGTGAAGACTGGGGCTTGTTCTCCAGTCTTACGGCCAGCATGTTTTCCTTACCGTCTGCATGGACCACATCAGTCACATCACAGTAAAATGAGTTGTAACCGTAAGGCCAGAAGCAGACTTCTTTTCCATTGACATATACACGTGCTTCGCTCATTGCCCCGTCGAAGACCAAGGTGGTATGCTTTCCTTGGGGAGCCTTGAATGTAGTCCGATACCAGCCGGTTCCCACATAAGGCAGCCCTCCGGTACGTCCGGTTTTTAACGAAGTTTTTTTTTGCCAGATTCTGTACGACAGTCACATTTTGCAAATCATTGTTTCTATCAAACGGACCATAAATAGCCCAATCATGAGGGACGGAAACTGTCTCCCATTTTGTATCATCATACGTAACCAACTGAGCTCCAACGACATCTTCTTTTATAAACTTCCAGTGCTCTTCCAATAAACATTCAGTACGCTGAGCATACCCAAATATCCAATTAGCACAGGCCAATATCATGGCCATCCATTTTAACCTCATACTCACAATTTAATCAATTAATTCAATCTTTACTTTTGATCTTTGACCATAATATAGAAGATACCATTCTCCAGCAAACGTTTCCCATCTTCATTCACAAATCCTAAATCTCGTTCCAGATTTATATCGAACGTAAAGATTCTACTTTCCCCCGCAGGGATTTCTTTTTTCTCAAAATATTTCAACTCCTTTACCGGACGAGTTATCGAAGAAAAAGGATCAGCAACAAACCATAACAGGGTCTCTTTCCCATCATAATTCCCCACATTTTTCACTTCGATTTCTGCCCTCAATGTATCTCCACGTCGTATTTTACTAGACGACAACTTCAAAGTTCCATATTCAAATTTAGTATAGCTTAATCCATGTCCGAATGAATATAATGGTTCGCTTGTAATATTCTGATATTTACCTTGATGTGTTCTTCCACTTTTACGATGATTATAATAAATAGGAATTTGACCTGTTGTATAGGGGAAAGTTATAGGTAATTTCCCTGATGGGTTATATCTGCCGGAAAGAATACCTGCAACAGCAATTCCAGCCGTAATACCTGGTTGCCATATTTCCAACATAGCATCAGCCAAAGGCTCTATACGTGACAAATCCAAAGGACGTCCGCTTGAAAGTAATACGACCAATGGTTTTCCCGTTTTTTTCAAGTTCTCAAGCAACTCCTCTTGTATCCGTGGAAGTGCTATAACAGAACGGGATGCATTTTCTCCACTCCAAGTTTTCTTTTCACCCAAACAAGCTATTATTATATCTGCCTGTTCCGCGACTCTAATAGCTTCAGCAAAACCTCTCTGTTCATTACCATCGAAGCCACATCCCTCGGCAAACAATATATTCTTTGCTAGAAATCCTTTTTCTTTCTTCACGCCATCAAGGATAGATATCACATCTTTCTCATCTCCATGTGCAGACCATGAGCCCAACAGATGCAAACGATTATTAGCCATTGGTCCAATAAAAGCAATCTTCTGTTCTTTTTTCAAAGGGAGTACACCTTTATCATTCTTCAATAGTACCATCGACTCTTGAGCAAGCTGTTCAGCCACATTCAAACTTGACGGCAATAAGAAACGCTTGTCATCCGGCAATATCTCGGTATATGGATTTTCGAACAGCCCTAACTCAAATTTCAACCGTAATATTCTCCCAACAGCATCATCAATTGCCTCCATAGAGACTTTTCCTTCCTTTACCAGTTTACCCAAATGTTTTTGATAACAATTGTCTGTCATATCCATCTCTAGTCCAGCAGAAAAAGCATACCATGCAGCTTCTTTTTCATTTGCCGCAAGTCCTTGTGTAATCAACTGTTTTACTGCATCCCAGTCTGACACCACAAATCCACGATGTTTCCAACGTTTCTTTAAAATTTCTGTCAAAGTATAATAGTTGGCTGATGCAGGAATTCCACTAATATTATTAAACGCACTCATCACAGTTGCAGCACCAGCTTTTATGCCTACCTCAAAAGGAGGCAAATAAGTATCCCAAAGAGTCTGTTTTGAAATTTCTGTTGGAACATAATCACGCCCAGCTTCAGAAGCTCCATAGCCCACATAATGCTTTAAACAAGCTGCAACTCTATTTTTTGCTGATAATGTATCCCCTTGGTATCCTCTGACTGAAGCAGCTGCAAAAAGCACCATTCACATAAGGATCTTCCCCATAACCTTCAGAGACTCTTCCCCAGCGCCCGTCACGTGCTACATCCACCATGGGAGAGAATGTCCAGTTTACTCCAGATGTAAACGCTTCCTGAGCCGCTACCCCACATGCATCCTCTACGAGTTCTGGATTCCAAGAGGCAGCCTGTCCAAGCGAAATTGGATAAATGGTACGGAACCCATGAATTACATCATAACCAAACAAAATAGGAATTCCCAAGCGAGACTCTTTTACAGCCTTTTTTTGTACTGAATTTCTCAAATCCGAGGTCGTTTCAAAATAAATCAGTGAACCAATCTCTGCAGGAATGTTCTTTACAGCCTCTCCAATATTGTTTACATTATTATTCCTTCCCAATGTATATTGATTTAGTTGATATATCTTCTCTTCTAACGTCATACGCGATAATAAATCATTCACTCTTATATCAACAGGAATAGAAGGATTTTTATATAACGAGCTATCTTTTATATAAGACAGATCTGTGATTTTATCAGGATGGCAGACAGCTTCGTGTGCTGCCCGTTGTGCTATATCACGATACTCATCAGAAACATTTTCAGGTACAAACTTATTGCCTATTACATTCTTTCCGGTCAATACTTCAAACCAAGTACATGCAGCAATATAACGTCCGACATTTACATCCAAATGATATCCGTCACGATTCAAATGATCTCCTATAAAAGAGGTACGGGCATTTTGTATAGCTGTTCCGGAAGGAATTATCCGATAAAAATCCACAAGCTTATCGGCTTTCTTTACCGTTTCCACAATAGCTTTATACATTGTTATCTGATTGTTATCATATTTCTTGAACCCAGTATTCCTGCAATCTTTAGCATAAGCCCAAGTCTGATGAAAAACAATCTTACAACGCTTATCTATCCTTTCCTTGACATATTCATACAATTCTGGAAGATATGTTTCATACGTTTCGTACATTCCTGAGAAAGGACTAGCCTGTTGCAAACTCACGTAATCCCATTTTTCATCGGCCAATGCCCTAGAAATACTCATATTACAATAATGAACTTTCTTACCATCAAGCCCAATTTTACGATAATCATACGCAGCCGCGTCTTTCCTAATATTGTCTACATGACGTTCTAAAGAGCAGCCACCAATAAAAAGGTTTCCTATTACAAGTTCATAACCTTCTGCCTCTCCCAATTCATGCAGATACTGCTCTACCGCATCTTGTGAAAAACTGTTCCCTATTGAAAGAATCTTAATTATCTTAGAATTTTCTGTAATATTTTTTGAATAACCATTCTCTACCAATAATATGCAAAAGCATAAAACGGTACTTAATAAAACTTTTATACTTTTCATCATTTAATATATTTTTTCTTTTGATAATAATCATGCATGATGTACCATGCCTTTTTACGTAATCCCTGATCGGAAAGCAATCCTTTTCTATTCCATCCACTCTGATTAGTCGGATGAAAACGGAAAGGAGAACGAAAATCAAACAATATCCATGGAGAAACTCCACAAAGATTCGGAATATGATTAAACATCTCAATATTATCTTTATACAACTTAGCCTGATATTCTTCACTCCATGAAGAAGCCACTTCTTCATCTCCATGTTGACCATACAAGGCTTCTCCACCAAATTCCGAAATAATAAGCGGCTTGTCTGGAACAACATCCCCATACTGCTTCTTCAGGGCTTAGAGGCCACGGATGATACCATCCCATATATTTATTCACAGCCACCACGTCTAGATTTGCTGTAAAAGGGTCATCCATCTCGAAATGACGGGTATTCTTATTGAAATAAACAAGGTCAAATGCCGCCACATAAAGCCTACTGCAATCCATCGAACGCCCCATTTTCAGTAATGATAACAAAAACGCGTTTCTAGCATCTGAAGGTTTAGTTTCATTCGCCACACCCCAAAAACATACCGCACAGCGATTCTTATCCCTATTTATCATCTCTCTAAGCATGGTCCGAGCCTTATCCAAAGTACCTCTGTCCTCAAAATCTATTCCCTGCCAAATAGGAATCTCCTGCCATAAGATAATCCCCATCTTTTCAGCCATTCGTACTATATACTCATTTTGCGGATAATGTGCCAACCGAATCATATTTACCCCCAAAGCCTTAGCCTCATTCAAAAGCATTGAAGCATCAGCCTCTGAGAAAGCTCTTCCCATACGTTGTGGTATCTCTTCATGAAAAGATACACTACGCATAAAAACAGGATTTCCATTAACCAAAATACTCGTTCCATTCACAGTTATCTGTCTAAATCCTATTTCTTCCTCTATTTTATTTTCTTCAGAAGTTATCACAACCTTATATAGTCGTGCCTTTTCAGGTTCCCATAATTCCAATTTGCGTACTTTTAACGAGGCCCGACCTACACCTTCCTCATTTGTCTGGAGTGTACGTTCAATATTCAATTCTGGGATTTCAATCCGTACGTCACGAACTCCTTTTGCAGATAAAGTAACAGTAGCATGTATCAAATCTTTTTGCACACTATCCAATCGTACAAAATAATCACGGATAAACAAACGTGGAGTAGTCACCAGCATAACGTCACGTGTTATTCCTCCGTAATTCCACCAATCAAACGCCATCGCTGGAATAGCATCAACCGAACGGGTATTGTTCACTTCCACAACCAAAAAATTATCACCTTCTAATAATACATCTGTAACCTCCACCTGAAATGGAGTAAATCCTCCCTCATGAGAAGCAACTTCTTTTCCATTCAAATAGACACGACATCGATAACTTACTGCACCAAAATACAAGAACTGTCTCTTATCAGGAGAAAGGTTTGCCACAAAATGACGTCCATACCAAACTGTACCTTCATAATATTTTAGTTCTGATGATTGTGAATTCCAGTCTCCAGGCACATTCAACCTAATCCCGTTTTCAAATGAATATTCATAAAATTCTTCTTTAGTTTGAGGAACTCTATTTTTATAAACTTCCATACGACGTCCCTGATCATATAAATCCACTATGACATTCCATTTTCCATTCAATAAATGGAAATCTCTCCCATAGACATTTATCATAGCTTGTTCTGAAGCTCCCAAGCAAATAGAAAAAGTAATGAAAAACAAGCTAAAGAATATTTTCTTCATTCCCATATCATTTATTATTTACTTTCAACAAATCCATCATCCACTTCCATGCTTTACTTGTCTGTTCAGGATACGCATAATGTCCCGTATTTTGCGCTAAAACCAATGTTTTTGGAGCTTTTATAATGTTGTACGCAGAATATACTGAAGTAGGAGGACAAGTTGTATCATTATATCCAAAGGTATAGAATCCTGGGACTTTTATCTGACGAGCAAAATTCACCACATCATAATAACTTGCGGTGTATATTCGTGCCGAAGTACGGTTCTTTTCATCTTTCAGGAAATGAGGCCATCCCCCTGCTCTTCCATGTAAATATCCGACCATATCACACAATGCCGGATAATAAGACACAAGTCCTTTGACCCGATTATCCAAGGCTGCTGTAATTATAGACAAAGCACCTCCTTGACTTCCCCCGAATGTTCCCAAATTCTCTCCATCAAATTCAGGCAATGAATACAAGAAATCAATAGCTCTCACACACCCCATATAGACACGTTTATAATAATATCTGTCTCTGTCGTCAAGATTAAAAGAATGATAATTTCTCAGAGCACCCATATAAAGATTTGTATATACCGGACCTTCCATATTTACCGGAATACCATGTATCCCAATCTCCAAAATTATAACTCCTTTTTCAGCCCTTTCTACTTCTCCAAGATATGCCCTTACGCCAGCCCCAGGAAGTTTCAATACCGCCGGATATCTGCCTTGCGCCTTTGGGATACACAATATTCCATAAATTCTTGAAGCATAAGAATAATTACCGAAACTTACATGATATACATTAACTTTAGATGTACACCTTTCAGGCATTAATGTCATTTTCGGATTCATTGGTTCTTTTGATGCTTCCATCTTAGCCTTCTCCCAGAACTCCCAAAAGTCTTCAGGATAATTTACAGTTGGAGTTATTTTTTCAGGTTCAAACCCAACAGTAGCCATGCCTTCATACTTACGTCCTTCAACTTCGGCCTGTACCTTACAACGCAAGAAGCCTGAAGTTTTCATAGTACCTAATTCCAATTCTGTTTCACCGGACTTTAAGATTTTCTTTCCCTCGGCTATTGGAGGCATCATGTCTGGTGAAATAGAATAACTTATTTCTGTTTTATCCAAAAGAGAGCCGTTCACAAACACCATAATCTTAACCTTAGCCTTTTCTCCTATTTTATATACCCAAGAATCATGGTTTGGAACAACCTTTATATTTACCATTCTTTCCGCAGGCTGTCCGAAAGCTGTCATAAACAGACTCAATAAGACAAACAGCCATACATCACGTAATTTACTAATCATATTATTTCCTTATTTTATATTTATACATTACAAAAGAGTTTTTTTTAGGCAGTTCTATTTCTAAAACGCCATTATGTTTCACAAGAGAATCTTGTGTTTTGCCATCCCCTAATACAAGAGTGCATTCAATATGTTCGCCCTCTTTTAACCATGTTTCTATTTTACCTATATTGTCCTCATTATTCTCACGAAATAAAAGAAAATACCCCTCACCATTTCCCTTCAACGATTGAAATCCTGTCCATGACGTTCCGGAAGGTTCTTCACCAACTGGTAGGATTATTCCGGAATGAAAATCATAACTGATATCCTTATATGCCTCTACAAGACTACTCAATCCATAGGCTTCTTCAGGAAGATTTGCTGCTTCCATCCAAGCCAAAGGCTGTCCTGCCATAGAAATTGCAAACAGATAATCAAAAGAATAATGAGAAGGTGCAAATATATCATCACCATACTTATCAGAATTTCTCCATTTATTCAGGAATTCTATCTGTAGTTTTTCGGTTGGAACATATTTGGATAGCATCCATAAATTTCTCAAAGTCCAATACGGATAATAATTGCCCCAATCCGTGTAACGGTTTTCCAGGAAAATATTTCCGTATTCATTAAATAAATGATATCCTCCTCTTCTTCCGGCTGTAACATCCAAATTGAATACAACAGCATGATTGGTATCCTCCCATACTTTCTCAAACAAACACCGGAGATTTTCCTCTGCTCTCTTTGTGGGAATATTCACACCGTCAATTTTAAAAACTCTTATCCCGTATTTCCGGTATAATTCGGTTATGGCCTGTGCATCTTTTTCCCATTCGGCAAAATCATTCTGTACACTCGGATTAAACCACAAACAAATTTCTACTCCAAACTTACGTCCCTTTTCAACTATCGGTTTTAATCCGTGAGGATATTTTTTAGGGTCCGGTTTCCAATAATCAGGGTTGTCCCATATATTCTTGAAAGAACCTTTTGCCAAAGCTGAATTAGGACTTTTCCCAACCTGCCATCCGTCATCTATTTGAAAATGCGTAAAGCCTAAACGAGCAGCCTTTTCTATCTCTGACAAACAAAACTCTTCGTTCACCTTGGTGTCCTGGCTTCTGTCCCCCCATGTATTCATCATCACCATCTCATCACGTCCTTTCGTCAAAACCCTTACATTCTTCTGATATTTCCTTAACACCTTCAAGGCATCCAATTCAGTACCGTCATAAACGCCTAAAACACAACTGTATGTACGTGTCCATTTTTCAGGTGAAATATCTTTTTCTGTTATTCCAATACCTGTTACCATAAAATGGCCGAATTCCGCAATAAAATCAGCACCTTTATATGCCAATTGAACTCCCGAACAAGGAGCTTCTTTCAAAACAAAAAATCCCGATTTACTCTCGCCGTTTTCAGCAAACAATATATTTCCACGATATGATAATTTCCTATAAGGAATAAAGTCTCTTGTCCATACTAAATTATTATTCCAGTCTGTCACATCAGTAAACTCAACTGTCTTTGTATGCCAATGCTGTCCTTTGAATGCAAATCGATCAAGAATTGCGGTCACCTGAGACGATTTCATATCTTTAGTAGATTCAATATTCTTATTATCCGCAACGTTTCCTTGCTTTTCACCGAAAACGCTGTTTACAGTTCCACGCAGATAAGTATCACACCCAATGACCGGACAATTATCATAAACCCTGTACACACGTTGCACATCCAACTCACCTAACGAGAAAGAAACCGTCACTTTCAGAAAAGCCGGATTGATTATAGTCTCCTTAACCCATTCAGTAGAAAGTTTTCCATTGCTGGCCGCATCAGTATTACGGGTAATAATCAAATCAGGCTGATTGGAATAAGTATTTTCACACCATCCGGACAGTTTATTCTCCAATCTGAGTGTTTTCAGGTTTCCACCGTTCCAAAGGAAAGTTCTTTCAACACATTGGTTTCCTATATATAGAGTATCATTTTTTAACAAACCATAACAATTTTCAGAAGAAGCATAAACAAGTACATTATTATGTAAAAAGCCGCAAAATAAAGCGACAAAAACTATGCATTTTTTTCGTTTCATTATATAACAATATTAATATTTATAAATAACGATATTCTATATTTATTTAATACCTATGAATTTTATTCTAATGCACTTGGCTTTTCCAATAATTTGTTTGGTAAATTGAAACGTTGATTATCTGGCAGTTCCGATTTAACTCCTGCCCCTTCCTTCATCATTTTCTTCAACTCCTGTAAGTGATGCTGATAGATTTCGCGTGGTAAAACGCCATATTGACGACACAATGCAGCCGCCATACCTACAACTTCACCCATCATACCTGTTGTACGCATTACACGAACTGTTCCCAAACCTACATGAGTAGTACTGATATTACGTCCGGCCATAAATAAATTGTTCACATTACGCGAATACAGACAGCGATAAGGTACTGCATAAGGATGAATAAACAGATGCTTCGTAGCAGCTGAACTCTGTCGGAAAGTC
>ENA-OQHF01000251-OQHF01000251.1-human-gut-metagenome-genome-assembly--contig:-NODE-251-length-34383-cov-10.328089_pt1 | contig 34383 bp, 26 predicted proteins | sample MGYA00242559_ERZ504709 | MGnify/ENA primary metagenome ERZ504709 (study PRJEB26092, sample SAMD00036203) | human gut metagenome | host: Homo sapiens | study: EMG produced TPA metagenomics assembly of... | reverse complement strand
GCAAGTTTCCCTGATATTCTTCCAGACTTCTGCAATATTCTTTGTCCTTAATCTGCGCAAGCGCACCCTCTGCTGTTTTGTCCCATTTCAGTTCTACAACCAGCGCCGGTTTGTCCTGGTATCTTTTCTTGGTACGAAAACAAGATCCGCAAACCCTTTCCTCAGTAATCCTGGGGTTGCGTCTGTCTCAGAGGATGGAACCATTCAGGGGAATGGTTATGGTCAGGCAGTAATCACTGCTTCTGCCGGAGATTTTCAGACCCAGTGTCAGGTGACGGTAAAGGTATCTGAGAACAACACACCACTGACAAAACCGGTGCTGAAACTTTCCCAGAAATCTGCAGATCAAATACATTTAACCTGGAAAAAGGTTCCGGGTGCCAAAGGATACCAGATTTACTGCAAGACAGATTCCCAGTCTTCTTATAAGCGGATAAAAACCCTGGAAAACAGGAGCTGTCAGTTTCGATGCAGCTGTAGTACCGGGAGTAACCTATTCATTTAAAGTCCGTGCTTATGGAACCAACGCAAGTGGAAAAAACAAATATTCTAAATTTTCAGCGGTGAAATCAAGAAAAGCTGCTGTCCCGGCTCCATCTAAGGTTTCATGTAAAATGAGTAACGGTGGTACAGAGGTTTCCTGGACAAAAGTAGCCGGTGCTTCCGGATATGTGATTTACCGCAATGGTTCCGCTGCCAAAACAGTGAAGTCCTCTGTCTCAACCTGGAAAGACACAAAGGCTTATGATTCCCAGACAGGCATGTACTGGGTTTATAACTATTATGTAAAAGCTTTTAAGACAGTAAACGGTAAGCGAATATACAGTAAGCCCACAAAAACGATAAATCTTTACTCGTAAATTATAAAACTACAAAAAGCACTATCACTTTGGTAAATAAAGTATAAAACAGGGCAGTCTCATCGGCAAAATTTTTGCCGGGAGGCTGCCCTGAGTATTTGTCTTATTTCACTTCTACTAATTCAATCTTGAAGTTAAGTTCTTTTCCAGCCATTTCGTGGTTTGCATCAAATGTGATATTTTTCTCATCTTTAGCTGTTACTTTAACAGGGAATGGCTGACCGAACTGGTTTGACAGGTATACCTGCTGGCCAACTGTCAGGTCTTCGGAACCTGGAAGCTGGGCGATTTCCATAGTGAAGATAGCGTTTGGATCTGCCATACCGTATGCTTCTTCAGGCATAAGGTGAACATCAATGATCTGACCAACTTCCATGTCAGCTACAGCAGCATCAAACCCTCTGATCATCTGGCCTGCACCGCAGATGAATTCCAGCGGTTCGCCACGGTCGTAAGAAGAATCAAACTGTGTTCCGTCATTGAAAGTTCCTCTGTAATGTGTGCGGCAGGTTTTTCCTACATTGCGTCCTGTAAGCTGTGGCTGTGATCCGCCACATCCACCGCATCCGCCACCGCAGCTGTCTCCACAGGAGTGTCCCTCCTCATGGCTGCCACAGGAATGACCTTCTTCATGATGGTGATGGTCGCAGTTAGCTCCGGAAGACACTAATTCGCCTTTTAAATAACTTTCAACTGCCTGATCAGTATTTCCCTGGGCTCCGGCGCATAATTCGATTCCTGCTTCTGTGAGAGCTGTCTGAGCACCACCGCCGATACCACCGCAGATCAGAACATTTACACCCTGCTCAGCAAGCAGACCTGCAAGTGCACCATGTCCTGTACCGTTAGAACCGATCACTTCACTGGAAACTACTTTGTTGTCTTCCACTTCATAAACTTTAAAAGACTCTGTTTTTCCAAAATGCTGAAAAATCTCTCCATTATCGTATGTTACTGCAATTTTCATTTGAAAAATCCTCCAAATTATTTTTTATACCCATTCAGTCCAGTATAAACTGTCTGCGACTCAAAAGCAAGGCTATTTGATCAGGTAATTCTCAATTCCATTTGCAATTCCCCGTACCATTTTTTTCTGATAAGAATTCTGCTGCATACAGCGGTCTTCGGAAGGATTACTCATATATCCCATCTCGATAATCGTTGTCGGAACTTTACTCCAGTTATTTCCGGTCATAGAGTCTGTTTCCCAGACGTATTCTTTTCTGCATCCTGTAGCTGACACATATGCATTGAGCACAGCCTCAGAGAGAGCTTTGTTTTTTCTGTACATAGATGAAATATAAGGACTGTTTCTGGTTGTACAGATAGTCAGTGCTCCACTGATAGAGGAATTATCACTTCCATTGGCATGGATACGGATATACGCATCTGCTTTTGCCTTATTTGCCACTTTTGCACGGTCAATACAGCTGAGAGCTACTTTACTGTTGGTTCTGGTCATTATTACCTTAAACCCTCTTTTCTGAAGAAGGGTTCTTAGCTGAAGGCCAATGCTCAGATTGAGCTTATATTCCTCCACACCTGTAGCAACACCCTGGGTTCCGGACGTATCTTTCTCTTTCAGCTGGCTGGAACCAGGCCCAAGAGGTTCATAACCACCGGCAACGACAGCAGAATGCCCCGGATCCAGTACAACAACAGGAGTCCAGACACCTTTACTGTTGATCTTTCGTCCATTTACAGTCTGATTGATACGCATTCTTCCGGTCTGTTTGCTAAAATACCTGAAACGATTATGAATACGGTGCCACCCTGTAAGCATGGAACCGTCTGCGGCAAAACAGTAATAATACTTGCCGATTTTGTGCAGGTCTGTCAGCTTTTTGCCATTCTTATAATAGTATTTTTTTCCACCGTAGGTTTTCCATCCGGTGAAAGTACTGCTGACAGATGCTGCCTGGACATCTGTAAAATATACAGCAGGTAAAGCTGTGACCAGGAGAAGAATACACAAGAGCCAGATAAAACATGATTTTCTTTTCTTCATACATGACTTCCTTTCATTAGAGATGTTTTAAGTAAGGGTTCTGTATGTTGATTATATCATGTAATTGTCTGGGAGTGTAGGCAAAAAGTTCCTAAAAAGAAAGACTCCGGTCGCAATGACCGGAGCTTTCTTTTTAGGAATCTGTATTAATTACCCAAATGGATTATTTAACAGTAGCCTTTTTCAGGTTTGACCATGGGCTGAAGACTTTCCTTCCATTTTCGGATGTTCTGTTGAATGCATGCATTCCTACAGTCCATGTTCCTTTTGGTACGTTCTTGAATGTTGCTGTTACTGTACCTTCTTTCAGGTTCAGTACTTTGTGAGCACCATAGTTGTATGGTCTTGTCTCACCGTTTTCTTTCTTGGAGGATGTTCCAAGTACTACATCATAACCAGTTGCGTTTGCAGCTGCTTTGTATGTTACTTTGATAGTAGATCCGCTTACTGTTACGTTTGTGATAACTGGAGCGTCCGGTGTGATTGCGGATACAACGAATGGATATGCGTTAGACCAGTCGCTGAATACTTTCATACCGTTTTCGTCACGTTTCCAAGCGTGGCAGTATGCGTAGTAGGTTCCCTGCTGTACATATTTAAATGTAGTAGAGGTGCTAACCTGGTTCTTGTTTACAGAAGCATAGTCTTTGTTTTTGATGCAGTCGCGGTCTGTGGAGATTACATAGTCGTAACCTGCAGCACCTTCTGAATCACCGGAAAGGATTGCTGTTGCCTGATTGCCAACAACTTTAACGCTGCTAATCATTGGAGCATCCGGTTTTTCATCTTCTGCTTTACCATCAGCTTTGACAGTCTTAGAACCTGTATAGTTTTTAGATGTGCTTACAGCTGTTACTGTATAAGTTCCATCTCCATTGTTCTTAGCGGTATATTCTGTAGATGCAACCGGAATATAACCGTTTAAGACAGAAACAACACCATCTTTTACAGTTACATTACAATCGTTAAGAGCTTTCTTATCAACACCCCATCTTAATGTCTGAGCATATGCATCACCAGTCTTTGTATTTACAGAAGATCCAGTGTATCCATTAAGACCTTCGATTGATACACCATAAATATTTCCAACAGTTACATCTGTAGGTGCTACAGTTGCACCAGTTTTAGCATCAATTAATTTCAGTGTATAATCAACACCTTCTACCAGAGTGCTTCCTCCAATCTGGATTAATACTTCTGGTTTTACAGGAAGTCCTGCTGCATAAGTAGCATTCTTTAAGCTTACGTTCTTGGAAACAAACTGTACACTCGCGATACGGAACTCAGCTTTTGCTACAACACCTTTGATGATAGTTCCATCTGCAGTTACAATATCTTGTGTTCCATCTCCTGCAAATCCTGTACCTTCTTTTGCTACAGCATATACATAGCCGACATTATAAGTATTACCACCTTTTGTTACTTTCTTACCAGCAACATTATCTACATATTTGATTTCAAAATCATCAGCTTTGGCAGTGGTTTTAGTTCCGTCTGCTTTTGTAATATTTGATAATACTTCTTTTGCAAACTTATGTTCATTTCCATCAAACTGGAATACAGACGTTCCAGCAGCAAAAGAAGATGTTACATCGAAGCCTTTTGAATCGTATACTTTTAATTCTGCTTTAACTTTTTCTTTTACAATGTTAAATTCAGCAGTTATATTGTCACCTGTGAAGTTTTTATTTCCGTCTACAGGTTTTAAAACAACAGTGCCTTTTCCTGCTTCAACATTCTCGCCATAAGAAACAACTTCAAACTGTTTGGAAACATCATTACCATTTAATGTAGCCTTAAATTCACGAGGTCTTACCTGTCTTCCGGTATAGTCCTGATCATCAATTTCAACTTTAACGCTAGAAGTGTTTGCAGCTGTAATTGTAAATGTTCCGGTTGCTTTCCCTGAATAGCGAGGAGAAACACCTTCAACAGTAACTTTACCAGTACCAACATTTACAGCATCAGTAATGCTTACTTCTTTATATTCTTCTTTTCCACTGGCAACTTCGCCCATTTTATACAGAACGGTTACACCATCAACTACCGAATAAGTAGGCACAATCTTACCACCTGTATAAGTATATGTAGATGGGTTGATGGTTACCATGGCATCAGTTAATTTTCTTGCGACAATCTTAGTGGAACCATTAGCAGCAACAGTCACAGTTTTTGCATTATCTGTATTTAAAATATAGTTCTTATTTGTAACTGTAACAGTTGCTTTAATATAATTACCAAGTTTATTTCCATTTGTGACATTTGTAAAATCATATTTTACTGTAAAATCATCAGCAGAAAGGGTTTTCTCTACTTTTTTACCAGTTTCATCTTTAGCAACAACAGTTACTGGTACATTATACTCAGAAGCCTTGGTATAAGTGTCATTAATAGAAACATCTTCCGGTACAGTGATATAAGTAGCTTTCACCTCTAATGGTTTAATTAAAAATGGAACAGATGCAACCTGACCTTTATATGTTCCATCTGTAATTTTAATATTTACATAGGCATCAGCTTTGGGCTGTAATTTATTGTTTACTGATTCATATTTAGTTGTTGCATTCACATTATTCGTGTAACCTGTGATCTCATATGCAGCGGTGTCCACAGAACCCGGAACTAAGTTACCAGTACTATCATAGTATTTGATTGTTAATTTTCCTAAATCTGTTTTGGTCGGCTCTATGGCATCTCCGGTATAGGAAACTTCATATGGTTTGGTGGAAGCAACTCCCTGTAATGCAGCACTTGATGCAACAACAGTAAATGTTTGTTCATTTTCGCAGTTACCAGATTTTGCTCTGATAGTAACTGTGTATGGACTTCCATCTGTAAATCTGTTTACATCATTTCCAGATGCATCTTTTACAATTACTGCATAGTCTACATTGGCTACCAGTTTCAATTCTTCACCCTCAGCACCTTTAAAAGTCAGGTAATTAGCCAGTGTTGCTGAGTTTGCTGTAACAGGAATGTATCCGCTTGTAGTATTAACGGAAATATTAGTTCCATTTGTAGATAAATCACGTTTTACAATTTCAACAGTATCTGTAGAGGTTAAAGTTTCTTCATCCTTCAGTGTATTGGAAGTAGCACCTTTGAAATTTGTCAACTTAGTTCCATCAACTGTTACTTTCACCTTTCTATCACCAACATATTTACTTTCTGTAGTAGCATTGATAATAGTGGATGAAAGATCAGCACCGCTAAGTTTCTTATCAGCACCATTATTGGTGGATTCAGACTCTTTTACAGTAACCTTGTCATTTGCAATTCGAATCACATCACCTGTATACTGATATTTCAGACCTTTTTCTGGTGTTGCAATAATATCTGTATTAAGATTAGCAACTTTTCTTCCAATAGATAATTTTGCACTAATACTTCCTTTATACGGAGAATTTGGCATCTGATCTGCAGAAGCTGTGATTGTTACAGTATCACCAGCATTTGTTGCACTAGAAGATGTAAGCTGATAATTGTCAGCACTTGCGATATCAGCACCACTTGAAGACTCTTTTACTTTTACACTAGCAACGTCAGCCGCCTGAGCAAAACCATTATATGTTAATGAAGGAACAGATGTAATGTCTAAATATTTATCTGCTAAATCCTGTTTTTCAACAGTGACTTTAATCTGAGTGTTGATATCATATAATGTCTGATTACTTGTAGCATCATAATCGTATACATAAAGAGTCAGAGTTTTTCCAGCAACTTCTTTTTTTGCTTTTAAGCTCATTTGTGCAACGCTATGAACACGACCATTTGTATCGCCAACACCTGCATCCTTACTAGACTGTACTACAATACCATTTTCATCTACCCAACGGAACATCCACTGTGAGAGAGTACTTCCGTCAGATTTTGCGATAGTACCTGTAATTGCATCTGTAACGTTAGTTCCCCATACAATACTGGATTTAGCAGCAGTTAAATCTAAAGAGATATCTGCCTCATTAACTTTTATAGATGCAGAAGCAGTATCTTCTGTGTTATCTACAACCGGAGTTTCTGCAACATTATCAGAAAATTCTGTAGTTGTTTCCGCAGCCGGAGCTTCTGTAGCAACTGCAACGTCAGAACCATCGCTGAACTCAGCAGCCCATACCGGCACATTAGAAGTAGCAAGCATTGCAACAACAAGTGACATACTTAATGTCTTTTTTGCCATGCCCTTCTTTGTGTTTTTAATCTTTGTCATGATTATAGTTCCCCTTTCCTTAATATAACTATTTCTTTTTGGGTAAAGATTCCTAGACATAATCTGTCTGTTATGGTTAATAATAGTGCTTTCACCACTTTTTGTCAAGGGTAATGCTCAAGAATTTTACGATTTTTTTAAATTTCATACACTTCAAAAGCATTTATTTTCCTTGATTTTTCATACTAAAAATCTATAATTTGTTACAAATGTGGTGAGTTGTTCGTTCTAATCACAAGATGATGTATCAACCCCTGTATGGTCAAATGGCAGAGAACCCTCTATAATTCTCTGCCATTTTCTCATTTTATAACTGTTGTTCTTTTTTTATTCTTTCAACCTGCTCAATCGGCATCTGTGTATCTGCAGCGATTTCTTCCAATGTACTTTTGCCTCTTTTCAGCATACAGATTACTATTTTTTCTTTCGTCTCTGTTTTTATTTCTTCTTTCACTTCTTCTTTCACGTCTTGCCTTATTTCATTTATCAGCTTATCTGTTTTCAGCTCTAATACTTCTCCGCCCATGGCTCGATCAACTCCCTTCTTTGTTTTTTCTGAATCTGAGAAAATGTAGTCTGCAATTTTTAGGATTACTTCCACAAGGTAACGATACAGTGCCTCTTTTCCATTTTCAAGCAGACTTTCTTCCAGTCTTCTGGAAATTGTCACATATTCATCCAGCAGTTTCTGAAGTTTTTCCGGATCTTTCTCTATATCTTCTCTGCTTTTTTCATATCTTATGACATAAAATGGCAGGAGAAAGAGCAGTTTCTTCTGAAAGATTACATCCTGTGTATATCTTTCTATGTAAATAGCCGGCAGTTCATATTTTATTACCCGCCCGTCTGGCATGATAATATCCATTCCGAGAGTATCTTTTCTGCCTTTTCCACGTAAATATAATACACAGGAATGAGGAAAATATATTTTGTACCGTCCATTCTCAATCTGCTTTGTTTCCAGACTGACAGCAAAATCATATTCTATCATTCGGATTACCATTTCTGCATCTCCGGTACTCTGACATTCTATATGATAGATCTTATCTGCTATTTTCAACCGGGAATCTGTAATCTTTTCTCCGTTCTTTGTCTGGTGTTCGTTTCTCTGCTGCTCAACTGCTATATCTGCGGGATAATTTGTGCCAAATACCTCGTTGATCAGTGGAACCACAAGCTCTGGCATTTTCTCCAGCATTGTTCTGAAAACATTATCAAATATGGTGTTATTTGCCATCTGATACACCTTTCCTGGCTGTTAGTTATCGTTCGCTTTTGTATTTTGATCATGTTTTCGGATGTATTCTTATTTCCAGGTGCTTCGCATCTATGAAATTTTATCTTTTGTGCAAAGTATTTTTGTTTTCGATCACCCTCTTTGCACTCTGTTTTGTATTTTCTATTGTAACAGATGCCTTCTCATTTTTCCAGTCAAATCTCTGCTCTTAAGAACTTTTTGTTCTTTTGCATTATATGTCTGTACACAAAATTTCCCGTACAAATGGATTAATATATTATGCCACTACTGCAACAAAAAGCCCCTGCAATACAGTCCTGATAACTGTACTGCCAGGGGCTTTATTTTTATTCAGAAGCAATTACTTCTATAAATATAGCGTATTATTTCTTTCTGACAATAACCTTATCCAGATGCCAGATATCATCTACATATTCCTGGATAGTTCTGTCGGATGTGAACTTGCCGCTGCATGCTGTGTTGAGGAGTGCTTTCTTAGCCCAGCCTTTTTCGTCTCTGTATGCTGCTTCTACACGTTTCTGTGCGTCTGCATAGGAACGGAAGTCTGCGAGGATGAAGTAGCGGTCTGCTCTGTCTGTGTTCTTTGTGTTGAGAAGTGAATCGTACAGGTCACGGAAGAGTTCTGTATCGCTGGAGAAGGTTCCGTTGATGAGCTGCATCAGTACCTGACGGATTTCTTCGTCTGTGTTGTAGATTACGTTTGGATCGTATCCGCCGTTGTTTTCGTAGTTGATTACTTCGTCGGAGCTTAAACCGAAGATGAATGCGTTTTCTGCGCCAACTTCTTCTACGATCTCTACGTTGGCACCGTCCATTGTTCCAAGTGTAGGAGCACCGTTGAGCATGAACTTCATGTTACCTGTACCGGATGCTTCTTTACTTGCTGTGGAGATCTGCTCGGAAACGTCTGCTGCTGCGAAGATCCACTCAGCGTTGGATACTCTGTAGTTTTCGATGAATACAACTTTGATCTTGCCGTTGATGGAAGCGTCGTTGTTTACTACATCTGCTACTGAGTTGATGAGTTTGATGATCTTCTTGGCTGTTGCGTAACCTGCGGATGCTTTTGCACCGAAGATGAATGTTCTTGGATAGAATTCCATTTCCGGATGCATCTTGATCTGGTTGTACAGATAGATAACATGCAGGATGTTCAGGAGCTGGCGTTTGTACTCGTGAAGTCTCTTAACCTGTACATCGAAGATGGAGTGCGGGTCTACTTCTACGCCATTGTGCTCAAGGATATATTTAGCCAGACGCTCTTTGTTCTTGAACTTAATGTTCATGAATTCCTGGAGTGCTTTCTCATCATCTGCATAAACTGCAAGTTTCTTTAACTGCGGAAGGTCTGTGATCCAGTCCGGTCCGATATGCTCTGTGATCCAGTCTGCAAGGAGTGGATTTGCGTGGAGCAGGAAACGTCTCTGAGTGATACCGTTTGTCTTGTTGTTGAATTTCTCAGGCATCATTTCATAGAAGTCTTTTAATTCCTGATTCTTCAGGATTTCTGTATGAAGGCGTGCAACACCGTTTACAGAATAGCCTGCTGCGATTGCAAGGTGAGCCATCTTAACCTGTCCGTCATAGATGATCGCCATCTTTTTGATCTTCTCATAATTTCCCGGATATTTTGCCTGGATGGCGAGAATGAAACGACGGTTGATCTCTTCGATGATCTGATATACACGCGGAAGCAGTCTGGAGAAGAGCTCGATCGGCCATTTCTCAAGTGCTTCGGACATGATGGTATGGTTTGTGTAAGCAACGGATTTGGTTGTTACTTCCCATGCTTCATCCCATCCAAGTCCTTCTTCGTCCATGAGGATACGCATTAACTCTGCTACTGCTACAGTCGGATGTGTATCGTTCATCTGGAATGTTACTTTTTCATATAATTTATGGATATCGTCATGTTTCTTTTTGTATTTGGCAATTGCTGCCTGGAGGCTTGCAGATACAAAGAAGTACTGCTGTTTCAGTCTCAGCTCTTTACCTGCATAGTGGTTATCGTTCGGGTAAAGGACTTCTACGATATTGCGGGCAAGGTTCTCCTGCTCTACTGCTTTCTTGTAATCACCTTTATCAAAGGAATCAAGCTCGAAGTCTACGATCGGCTCTGCATCCCAGATACGAAGTGTGTTTACTACATCATTGTCATATCCTGTGATCGGCATATCATAAGGAATGGCTTTTACAGCCTGATATCCTTCGTGGATAAATTTGTTTCCGCCCTTTTCAGGATCGTACTCTACTCTTACATATCCACCAAAGTGTACTTCCTTGGCATATTCCGGACGACGCAGTTCGAATGGGTAGCCGTTCTTTAACCAGTTATCCGGTACCTCGATCTGATAACCGTTCTGGATTTTCTGTTTGAACATTCCGTAGTGGTAACGGATTCCGCAGCCATATGCTGCGTAATTTAAAGTTGCGAGAGAATCAAGGAAGCATGCAGCCAGTCTTCCCAGACCACCGTTTCCAAGTGCCGGATCCGGTTCCTGATCTTCGATACAGTTAAGGTCAAATCCCAGCTCTTCGAGAGCTTCTTTTACTTCACCGTAAGCGCAAAGGTTGATCAGGTTGTTTCCGAGAGCACGTCCCATCAGGAATTCCATGGACATATAGTATACGATCTTCGGATCCTGTTCGTCATAAGCTTTCTGTGTTGCAAGCCAGTTATCAATGATAACGTCTTTTACAGAGTAGCTTACTGCCTGAAAAATCTGCTCCTGTGTAGCTTCTTCAATTGTTTTTCGATAGAGGAATTTTACGTTGTCTTTTACGCTTTTCTTGAATGCCTCTTTCTTGAACATTTCGTTTGTCATTTCATACCTCCCGTAATGGTTTCACTGTTCACTTTATTCTCAGCAATACACCTTGCGGATATTGCCGGTGAACCTCTTCATTCCGTCAACTCTTCTGTTTTCTCATATCAGAGAAATTGGGGGCAAAGAATCTCCGCCTCCAATTTCCTCTCTGAAATCAGACTGTCAAGGATAATGATACTCTTTTTTCGACAGTCTGTCATGTATATAATTGCCGAATTTTATAACATTTTTTTGTTATCGTGCATTGCGAAAGTAGTATATTTCCTGTGAAATACCTGTAACTCATCAGTACCTTGTCAGTAATTGACCGAATGTTGTCAATTACAGTTTCTTAACACCCATAGTTACTGCTTCTTTGTTGATGTTCCACTCTTTCACATAACCATCGGTCTCTCCAAGTACCATTTCGTCTGCAAGTACTTCTGACTTGATCTCATCTTCGTGTGCTTTCATGACATCCTGGATCTTGTCGTTTCCGTGAGCGTATACTACGATCTTGTCCATAACTTCGAAGCCGGCTTCCTTACGCATGGTCTGGATCTTGCTGATGATCTCACGTACGAATCCCTCTTCGATCAGTTCAGGTGTCAGGTTTGTATCAAGGACTACGGATGTTTCACCGTCAGATTCGGATACATAGCCTTCTGTCTGTGCTGTTTCAATAAGAAGGTCTTCTTCTGTAAGTTCTACATTGTTTCCGTTGATATCCAGTTTCAGGACACCGTTGGTTCTCAGCTCGTTCATTGCTGCTGTTCCATTGATGTCTGTGAGAGCCTGTCTGATTCCTCCAAGGAGTTTACCATATTTCGGTCCTACTGTACGAAGCTGTGGTTTGAAACTGTAGGAGATAAAGGATTCTACATCATCTGCGAATTTTACTTCTTTGACATTCAGTTCGTCTGCGATGATGTCAGTGTAGAATTCACTCATTTTCTTCTCAGCTTTTACATACATGGTTCCGATCGGCTGACGGTTCTTGATGTTTGCTGTATTTCTGCAGGCACGTCCCAGAACTACGATCTCCAGAAGCTCTTTCATGTCTGCTTCCAGATCTTTGTCGATCCATGCTTCATTTACAGTCGGGAAGTCGCAGAGGTGGATACTCTCAGGAGCATCTTTGTCCACGCTTCTTACCAGGTTCTGATAGATGTCTTCTGTCATGAACGGGATCATCGGAGCTGCTGTCTTGGCGATGGTTACCAGTGCATGGTACAGAGTCATATAAGCATTGATCTTATCCTGCTCCATTCCCTTTGCCCAGAAACGTTCACGGCTTCTTCTTACATACCAGTTACTCATCTCATCTACAAATTCCTGGAGTGCTCTTGCTGCTTCCGGGATCTTGTAGTTTGCCAGATCATTGTCTACAGCCTGAACAGTTGTGTTTAATCTGCTGAGCAGCCATTTGTCCATAACAGGAAGCTGGTCATAGTTCAGTTCATATTTGGTCGGGTCGAAGTTGTCGATGTCTGCATATAATACGAAGAACGCGTAAGTATTCCACAGTGTGCTCATGAATTTACGCTGTCCTTCCACAACTGCCTTGCCATGGAAACGGTTCGGAAGCCATGGAGCACTGTTGATGTAGAAGTACCATCTGATAGCATCTGCGCCGTATTTGTTCAATGCATCGAATGGATCAACTGCGTTTCCTTTGGACTTACTCATCTTCTGTCCGTTCTCATCCTGGACATGTCCCAGAACGATTACGTTCTTGTATGGTGCTTTATTGAAGAGCAGTGTGGATTCTGCAAGGAGTGAGTAGAACCATCCACGAGTCTGGTCTACTGCCTCGGAGATAAAGTTTGCAGGGAACTGCTGCTCAAATAATTCTTTGTTTTCAAATGGATAATGATGCTGTGCGAAAGGCATTGCTCCTGAGTCGAACCAGCAGTCAATAACCTCCGGTACACGATGCATTTCTCCACCGCACTCCGGACACTTCAGTGTGATCTCATCGATGTATGGGCGGTGAAGCTCTACTGTCTTGGCTCTCTCATCACCGCTCATCTCGAATAATTCCTGACGGCTTCCGATGGAATGCATATGTCCGCATTCACACTGCCAGATGTTCAGTGGTGTTCCCCAGTAACGGTTACGGCTGATACCCCAGTCCTGAACATTTTCAAGCCAGTCGCCGAAACGTCCTTTACCGATGCTCTCAGGGATCCAGTTGATTGTATTGTTATTTCTGATCAGGTCATCCTTAACTGCTGTCATCTTGATGAACCAGGATTCTCTTGCATAGTAGATCAATGGTGTATCACATCTCCAGCAGTGTGGATAATCATGCTCGAATTTCGGAGCATCGAAGAGCTTGCCTTCTTTGTCCAGGTCTGTGAGAACCATAGGATCTGCTTTCTTTACGAAAACGCCTGCGTATGGTGTCTCTTTTGTCAGGTTACCCTGTCCGTCTACGAACTGTACGAATGGCAGTTCATAGTTACGTCCGATTCTGCTGTCGTCTTCACCGAATGCAGGTGCGATGTGAACGATACCTGTACCATCACTCATAGTAACGTAGTTATCACAGGTTACGAAATGAGCTTTCTTTTTCTGTTTTGCTGCTGCCTCTCCTGCACATGCGAAAAGCGGCTCGTATGCTTTGTATTCCAGATCTGTTCCTTTGTAGGTTTCCAGAACTTCATATGCTTTCTCGCCTTCTTCTTTTGCAAGCTTGCCAAGGACTTTGTCAAGGAGTGCTTCTGCCATATAATAGGTATATCCGTCTGCTGCCTTTACTTTGCAGTAAGTCTCATCCGGGTTTACGCAGAGTGCAACGTTGGACGGAAGTGTCCATGGTGTTGTTGTCCATGCAAGGAAGTATGCATCTTCACCAACAACCTTGAATCTTACAACTGCGGAGCGCTCTTTTACAGTTTTGTATCCCTGGGATACTTCCTGTGCGGAAAGAGGGGTACCGCATCTTGGACAGTAAGGAACGATCTTGAAGCCTTTATACAGAAGCTTCTTGTTCCAGATTTCTTTTAATGCCCACCATTCGGATTCAATATAATCATCATAATAAGTTACATATGGATGTTCCATATCAGCCCAGAAACCAACAGTAGATGAGAAATCCTCCCACATTCCTTTGTATTTCCAGACGCTTTCCTTACACTGTTTGATGAATGGCTCCATACCGTATTCTTCGATCTGCTCTTTGCCATCCAGACCAAGCTTCTTCTCTACTTCCAGCTCTACCGGAAGTCCATGAGTATCCCATCCTGCTTTACGTGGAACCATGTAGCCCTTCATTGTACGGTATCTCGGGATCATATCCTTGATAACGCGGGTAAGTACATGGCCGATGTGCGGTTTACCGTTTGCAGTAGGCGGTCCGTCGTAGAATGTATAGGTTTCTCCCTCTTTTCTGTTCTCCATACTTTTCTCAAAGATATGGTTTTCTTTCCAGAATTCTTCTACTTTTTTCTCACGGTCTACAAAGTTTAAGTTCGTATCAACTTTCTGGTACACAGTAATTTACCTCCTGTTTAAATTATTTGTATCAGACACCTGAAAATATGCAGGACGTTTATATACGCTGAAAAATATTTCCAGTGTCCTTTAAGAACGAAAATAAGCCCATAAAAAAATCGCCCTTTTGTAAAAGGACGAAGGTTTATTGACGTTCGCTATACCACCTGTTACATTGTACGGGCATCCTCTGCCGATACATGAATCTTTTAACGGGGATTTCCGTCAGCTCTTACCTGTCTGTACACCCTTCAGAGCTGCAACTCCGGAGTGATCTTCACTGCATTTACTCACCACCGGGCTCACACCCTCCCCGGTTCGCTGTCTGCTTTCCCCTGCAGTTACTCTCTCCATCAACGTTTTTGTGGACATATCATTTATTTAACTATGCGGATTCATTATAAGGTCACAAAATTCACTGTGTCAAGTATTTTTTTGAATATTAGGGTAATCCTGTTACTGTTTAATAACACTGGTTACTGTCAAACTCCCGAACAGTAACACACTGTTAACATACTATCATATAAATTTTACACAGGCATTGTAATTAATGATATAATAAGGTAGAATATTTTGTCCGAACGTCATTTAAAACGATGTACTAGAGCGTGTCTGAAAAAGGCTTTCTGCAAGATGTACGTCACAATTTGTGGGATATTTTGCCCGGATGAGGGCGCCGTAGCGGGCTACGGCAACTGAATTCGGGTGAAATATCCCGCAAAGTGGGGCGTGCAGATTGCGGGAATGAATTTTCAGACACGCTCTAGGATATGGAAAGCAACTACTATGTATATTTAATGAAGGGTAATTTCAAATGTTTAAAACAAAATTTCATAAATTAATGAAACGTTTCCTCACCGGAATGCTTTGTGCAGGGATTCTGACCTCCCAGCCTGCAGTCACTTATGCTGCCGAGACCTCTGCCACTCCTGAAGTCGGTCATTCAGAAACCTATTCACAGGCCTCAGATATCGATTCTGTCAAAGGATGGCCCGCAGGTCCTAATATCGAGGGACAGTCCGCAGTACTGATGGATGCAGTCACTGATACTATTCTTTATTCCAAGAATGCCAAAGATAAGCTATATCCCGCCAGTATCACTAAGATCATGACCGCTCTTCTGGCCTGTGAATATCTGGATATGGACGATACAATCACCATGTCGCAGGAAGCGGCTTATGGGATTGAGGCCGGAAGCTCCAGCATTTACGCAGAAACAGGAGAGGTTTTCACAGTAGAGCAGGCCCTGATGGCTCTGATGCTGGAATCTGCCAATGAGATGGCTCTTGCTCTGGCAGAAAAAACAAGCGGTTCTGTAAAGAAGTTTGTTGAACTGATGAACCAGAGGGCAGCTCAGCTGGGCTGTAAAAACACCCATTTTAATAATCCGAATGGTCTTCCGGATGAGACGCATTATACCACCGCGGGTGATATGATGAAGATTGCAAAGGCAGCCTGGTATAATCCCAGATTCCGTAAATTTGTGACCACACAGGTTTATGAGATTCCTCCGACTAATAAGCAGTCTGAAACCCGTTATCTTCTCAATCACCATAAAATGATGCCCGGACAGTCTTATGCATACGATGGAGTTCTGGGAGGAAAGACCGGATACACCGATGCAGCGGGAAGTACGCTTGTCACCTATGCCAAGAGAGGAAATTCCATTCTCATTGCAGTTGTGCTGAATTCTACAAACGGTGCTTTTCCTGACACAACTTCTCTGCTGGATTACGGCTTCGACAATTTTGAAAAAGTAGACTTGAATATAGATACCGATCCGGTACCGGCAGCATTTCTTCCATGCGAAAAACACCTGTTAAAGGACTGGAGTAATCTGTGTTCCTTCTATTATATGAGGCATGTGTACGTAACTGTCCCTGCAGGAACTGATGTGAGCCAGCTTGTAAAGAAGCAGAAACTTCTGAACAATTCTGTCGGTCCAAAGCGGATTAAAAGTAAATATTATTTAGACGGCCATATGGTCGGATATGGAATGCAATATGAAAAGGAGATCCTTTCAGATCTCCTTCTCAACACTTCTTTTTAGTTTTCGCCTGAGGCGGAGGACTTCTTTTCTTTCACGAAGTTCCTCCGCTTCTTCTGTATCTGTGAAACGCAATGTCTTCACAGCGAAATATTTCTCATCTTCTGTTTTTCGGATACGGATCTTGCCTTTTATCAGTCCATGCTCTTCACAATTGGATATGCTGTAATAAACCTTTGGATTATTCATAAACCATCGGAGTTTGCGCTTTGCAGGCAGATGACAGACCGGACATCTGGTGCTGGTCACCTCGCGGTCTTTCATGATTCGCTCTCTTGTGGCAAATTCTCTGGATACATATTTGTCATGATCCGGATAGGAAATATGTATTTCGTCTTTTTTCTTCTTTGGATTCTGGTAAACATCCAGTGACGGATGATTGATGATGATTACGTTATTTATTTTCTCCAGGACTTTCGCTGTATACCAGGCATCTGCAAGCGCCCGGTGAAATCCCCTGGTTTTCTCTATTTTCAGTTCATCGATTGCATGCTCCAATGCACACCTGTGTGTACCGTCATCGTAACTGATACTGTATAATTTCTGCACATCATAATAGGTCACAGGTCCGGGAAGCAGATCCAGCAGGCCATAGAACTTCATATTCCTCTGAAGTTCCATCACGTCCTGATTTCCCCAGGTAAAAAAATACCAGTCTTCTCCGCACCAGTCAAGAAATTCCCTGACTGCCTGCTCAAATGGCACTCCTTTCATAAGATCTTTATAATCTACATGAATTACCTCATGGATGCTGTCATGAATCCATTTATAGACCTGTGGTTTGATCAGTCGGTGAAAATGATCCGTTATTTCTTTTTTGCTGTTTACTTTTACAGCCCCAATCTCGATAATCTCAAATGGAAGCCTGTCGTTACGTGTTTTCTTTCCCGAAGGATTCTGATTCCATTCCAGGTCAAAGACAATATAGTTCATTCATCCGGTCCTTTTTGTTTATTACTTTTTCGCATTTATTTTCCATTGCTGATAAATATATTATTTCACGATCTTCAGTTCATACTGTCTGGTTCCCAGACCAATCTTCTCTGCCTGATCCAGTGTTGCCTGCCATTCAATGTTCGGGTTGGAATCTTTGAAATGGTCGTGGTGGCAATGCCAGTCAGGTTTTGCCAGGTGTTCTCCAAGCTGGCTGTTCTCGATCGGAGTTGCTTTCAGACAGGCATCTGCGCAGGCCTGGTCCAGAGCAACCGGGTCAAAGCTTGCAAACATTCCGATATCAGGAAGGATTGGTGCATCATTTTCGCCATGGCAGTCACAGTTCGGGCTGATATCCTGAACAAGCGCTACATGGAAATGCGGACGGCCATGACAGACTGCCTGTGCATATTCTGCCATCTTACGGTCAAGAAGTTCATTCGCACTGCTGTTTGGATTGTATACTGCATCAAAACCGCAGGCTCCGATACAACGGCCGCAGCCTTTACATTTATCATAATCAATGACTGCTTTTTTATTCGGATATGTAATCGCATCACTTCCGCACTCTTTCGCGCAGCGACGGCATCCGCGGCAGAGTTCTTCATTTACTGCAGGTTTTCCGCTGGCATGCTGTTTCATCTTACCTGCGCGGCTTCCGCATCCCATTCCGATATTCTTCAGTGCACCGCCGAAGCCGGTTGCTTCATGTCCTTTGAAGTGGCTTAAGCTGATAAAAATATCTGCATCCATGATCGCATGTCCGATCAGTGCAGTCTGACAATATTCACCGTTAACTACCGGTACTTCTACTTCGTCTGTACCGCGTAAGCCATCACCGATGATGATCTGGCATCCTGTTGAAATGCTGTTAAATCCGTTGAGATTTGCGCACTCCAGATGCTCCAGTGCATTCTTACGGCTTCCCGGATAAAGAGTGTTGCAGTCTGTGAGGAACGGAAGTCCTCCCTGCTCTTTACAGAGATCAGCTACTGTTTTTGCGTAATTCGGGCGCAGGAAAGCCAGATTGCCAAGTTCTCCGAAATGCATTTTAATAGCCACGAATTTTCCATCCATATCAATGTCTTTGATTCCGGCTGTAACGCAGAGTTTCTTCAATTTATCAAGCTGGCTGGTGCCAACCGGACATCTGAAATCAGTAAAATAAACGGTTGATTTTTCCATCGTTTTTCCTCCTGTTTTTATTAATCAAAATTTGATTTTCTTTTTTATTTTATCACAAGATGCAGGTTCTTTTCGAGATATTTTTTTGCTTACATCTGTTCGTAAAATTTTGTCACCTTTTTGTATTCTGCAGGCAAAGTGATCTGCTCTACCACAACATCTCCATCTTCTGCATTGTGGTAACGGTAAATGTAAACGCCCTCCTGGATCTCATCTCCTTCGATCAGAGAAACTGCCAGATATCCCTGTCCTTCAAATTCAAAGGTATCCATGATTGCAAAATCCCGTTCTGTTCCGTCAGATACCGGGATGCTGATTACTTCATATTCTTCCATCGTATGTTTTCCTTTCATTCATAAGCAATCTTATTCTTATTTTCGCTGTTTTTTATTGTAGCAAAGAGTGTTAATTATATCAATCCTATTTAACCGAATCAAGTAAGTCGTTACTGTTCACTCGGTTCACAGTAACAATAAGGCCCCTGCGGGTTACAAAAAGAAAGACTGCACCTCCAATGAGCACAGCCTTTCCGGTTTGGTATATTTTATTCAGTTCTGCTTACAATTGCTTATGCCATAATCGGTTTTAATGCTTCTGCAAGCTTCTCTTTCTCAGCTTCTGCCTCTTCCAGGTTCTTTCCGAGAGTTGTGTAATAAATCTTGATCTTTGGTTCTGTTCCGGATGGGCGGACAACTACTGTCTCGCCGTTATCCAGCTTGTAGATCAGTACGTTTGCTGCAGGAAGTCCTGTTTCTTCCGGTTTCTGGTAATCTGTTACTTTTACGATAGTATGACCTGCAATCTCTGTGAGAGGTTTGTCACGAAGTCCCTGCATCAGAGCTGACATCTTATCCATTCCGCTTAATCCCGGGAATTCGAAGCTGTCTACCTTATTCAGGTAACGTCCGTACTGTGCATAGATCTCTTCCATTCTCTGTTTCAGGGAACTTCCGATGCTTCTGTAATATGCAGCCATTTCACAGATCAGCATAGATCCGATAACAGCATCCTTGTCACGTACATATGGTCCTGCAAGGTATCCGTAGCTCTCTTCAAATCCGAAGATAAATCTGTCTACTTCATCTGCTGCTTCAAGCTGTGCGATCTGATCGCCGATCCACTTGAATCCTGTAAGTACGCTTCTGAGTTCTACTCCATAGTGCTCTGCCACTGCATCTGCAAGTGGTGTGGAAACAATGGATTTCACTGCTACCGGGTTCTTTGGCATTGTGCCTTTTTCAATGCGGCCTGCACAGATATAATCAAGAAGGAGTACACCTACCTCATTACCTGTTACCAGCTCATAGGAACCATCCGGGCATTTCATTGCGATACCAACACGGTCTGCATCCGGGTCAGTTGCAAGCATTAAGTCTGCACCTGTTTCTTTTGCGAGGTTTAATCCAAGCTCCAGAGCTGCAAAGATTTCCGGGTTCGGATAGCTGCAGGTTGTGAAGTATCCGTTCGGATATTCCTGTTCCGGAACGATTGTGATATCTGTAATTCCGATATCTTTTAATACCTGAGTTACAGGTACAAGTCCTGATCCGTTTAACGGGCTGTAAACCAGTTTCAGTCCTGCTGTCTTGCAGAGACCCGGACGAACCTGACGGGATTCGATAGCTTCATAGAGAGCCTGCTTGCAGTCATCTCCTACAAAACGGATTTTTCCCTGTTCTACGCCTTCTGCGAAGGACATATATTTCGCACCTGTAAGTACGTCTGTTTTCTGGATCTCTTCATATACAATGGCAGCTGCATCATCTGTCATCTGGCATCCGTCAGGACCATATGCTTTGTATCCGTTGTACTTAGCCGGGTTGTGGGATGCTGTTACCATAATACCTGCATTGCATTCATAGTAACGTGTTGCAAAGGAAAGTGCCGGTACAGGCATCAGTGCGTCATAGATTCTGACATTAATATCATTTGCTGCCAGTACGCCTGCTGCTGTTTTTGCAAATACATCACTCTTGAGACGGCTGTCATAGCTGATGGCTACTGTCTGATTACCGCCCTGTGTTTTTACCCAGTTCGCAAGTCCCTGTGTTGCCTGGCGAACTACATAAATATTCATACGGTTGGTTCCGGCTCCGAGAACTCCGCGAAGTCCGGCTGTTCCGAATTTCAGCGCTACTGCGAAACGATCTTTGATTTCTTCATCATTTCCTTCGATTTTGGATAATTCCGGATTAAGATCCGCATCCTGCAGATCTGCTGCCAACCAGCGTTTGTATTCTTCCTGATACATTTTGACCACTCCTGCCTTGTTTTTTAGATTTTTTAAGATGTTTTCATAATATCATAAATCAGACAAATCAGCAACAAAACAGCGAGATTTCGGTCAAATTTTAAAAATTACTTTCTTTTCTGTTTGTCTGTGCTCTGCAGGCATTTCCTATATTGGTCAGGCAGAGCACTGTGGCGATCAGGAAAAGTCCGGGAATCAGAATGATCCACCAGGAACCTGTCATTAATGCTTTATCTGACAGAGACAGCATACTTCCCCATGTGATAACCTCTATCGGAAGTCCAATACCCATAAAACTTAAAGTAGCTTCAGATATCATTGCAGTTCTTACATTCATGACTACCATAAACATAATGGATGAGAAAAAATTCGGCACCAGATGCTTCCACAAAACACGGAAGAATCCGGCTCCCATACATCTTGCTGCGATGATATACTCACTGTTTCGTATCTGTCTTACCTCTGTACGTACCACTTTCGCAATACTGGTCCAACTGGTCACACCGATTACAAAGGACAGACTCAGGATATTGGCATTTCCCATAATAGCCTGCAGCAAAATGATCAGAAGCAGAGCTGGTATACTTAAGAATATCTCTGTAAATCTCATGATCAGTTCATCAAGCCAGGCAGGTGCCACTCCACTGAAGGCACCGACTACCACTGCAATAAAAGTAGAAATAACTGTGGCTAATCCACCGATCAAGATCGAGATTCTTCCTCCATACCAAATCATGGAAAAAATATCCCTTCCCATAGTATCTGTTCCAAAAAGGAACTCCCTGTCAGGAGCTTTATTATAGTTTAACAGATCCATATAAGCAGGATCCTTTGTCATGATCAGTTCCGCACACAGGCAGCCCAGTACGATAAGAATCAGGATTGCTGCTGAAACAACGGGTTTTCCCTGATACCACTTTTTCTTTGATTTGGGAATTACTGTTTCTGTTTTTCTGTTTCCTGCCAGTTCAAATAAATGATTGGTCATACTTCTACCACCTCCGATTTCTCGGTTATTACTTCATCCTTCATGCGGGGATCAATCTGTTCATTGATCGTCTGACTGACGATATTACAGAAAATAACCAGGATTCCTGACATCATGCAAAGCAGCATCAGCAGATTGTAATCATGGTATCTGGCACTCTCATAGGACAGAGCTCCGATCCCTGGATAGGAAAATACGCTTTCTACCACATAGGTTCCTCCAAGTACATGGGGAACCGCAATGGCCATAATACTTAAATAAGCAGGCATTACATTTCGGACACAATGTCTGAACATAAGCTTTTTCTTATCCAGGCCTTTTGCCTTTGCCAGAAGTACATAATCTGCGCGAACCTCTTCCAGGATTTTATTTCGGATCATGTAAGCGTAATACCATAAATGCTCCATGACCACGATGGTCAGCGGCATGATCAGATGCAGCACTCTGTCACCGATATCTCCTGCATTTCCTGTACTGTAAGCTCCACTGCTTGGCAGAATCTTAAAATTTACGGAAAAAACAAGGATCAGGACCAGAGCCAGCCAGAACTCAGGAATACAGCTGGATATGGTTCCCAGCTTACACAGAATCCGGTCTGCCAGCCGGTTTTCGTACCAGGCACACAGGATTCCCAGGAGCAAGGCTCCGGCAAACATAATGATAAATCCGATTCCTCCAAGTACAAGTGTATTGCCAATACGGCCGCCGATCACTTCTACCACATCCTGTTTATATTTAAATGAAATTCCAAATTCTCCATGAAAAGCATTTTTTACCCACTTCACATACTGTACAGAAATTGGTTCGTTCAGCCCCAGTTTCTCCATAGCCCATTCACGTTCTTCCGGACTCATCTTCTCTGTGCGGTCGCCATAATAGGAGATCAGCGGATCTCCCGGTGCAAGACGGGCTACATAAAATACAGCTACAGACAATATAAATACTGAGATCAGAAATATCAGGCATTTTTTACCATAGTAGACTAACTTTTTTTGTCTCATTATATACTGCACCCCTTTCCTTCAGCCGGAAGCATTGCAAAATGTCCGGGTGACACTTCTGTCCACACACTGTTTTCCATTCCTTCGCCATCATAGTACTGCAGAACTCTTTTTCTTTCCCTGATCGGGTCAGGAACAGGAATTGCAGACAGCAATGTTTTTGTATAAGGATGCACCGGATTGGAATACAATTCTTCTGATGGCGCCAGTTCTACCAGTTTTCCATGATACATAACTCCCACACGGTCACAGAGATACTCAACCATAGCCAGATCATGGGCGATAAACAGAAATGTAAATCCATGCTCCTCCTGCAGATGACGGAACAGATTGACGATCTGTGCCTGTATGGACACATCCAGGGAAGCTATCGGTTCATCAGCCACCAGAAATTCCGGTTCCATACACAGAGATCTGGCTATGGCCACTCGCTGCCTCTGTCCCCCTGATAATTCAGATGGATAACGATCCAGGAAACTGTTCTCAAGTCCTACATATTCCATCTGAAAAGCAGCTTCCTTCACAAAGCTTCCTCTCGGAGGTGTGATATGCTGGATTCTCATTGGTTCCGTAATAATATCTGACACCCTCATTTTCTGGTTCAGACTGGATGCGGAATCCTGAAATATCATCTGGCGTCGGGTCTGCAGCATTTTTTTATGCTTTTTGAATTCCTTTTTGTCGCAGATATTTACATCTTTATACCAGATTTCTCCCTGAGCCGGCTGATATATATTCATCAGACATCTGGCAACTGTGGACTTTCCTGAACCGGATTCCCCTACCAGACCAAAGATCTCACCTTTATGGATCTGAAATGAGACATCATCTACAGCCTTTACCTTGATCTTTTTTGTCAGATGAAACTGCTGAGTCAGATGCCTGACATCCAATAAAACTTCTTTACTCATGCGCTGTTCCTCCCACAGGTGATTTGATCTGCGGTGCTCTTGGATCCAGCAGCCAGGTTGCCGCATAATGAGTATCTGTTATCTTAAACATAGGCGGCATTTCTTCATAATCAATATTCAGGGCATATTCATTTCGACATGCAAAAGCATCACCTTTCGGCGGATCTATCAAAGTAGGAGGCATGCCGGGGATGGTGTACAGGCTTTCTTTTCCATTTGCAAATGCAGGCAGTGATCTCATCAGTCCCCATGTATATGGATGTCTGGGATCATAATACACTTCCTCTGCTGTACCGATCTCTACGATCTTGCCTGCATACATGACTGCCACTCTGTCTGCCACACGTGCAACCACTCCCAGATCATGGGATACCAGTATGGTAGCTGTTCCAAGCTTCATCTGTATTTCCCGCAGAAGATCCAGAATCTGTGCCTGTATGGTCACATCCAGTGCAGTAGTAGGTTCATCTGCAAATAAAATATCCGGATCTGCTGCCAGAGCGATGGCCATAACACATCTCTGACGCATTCCTCCGGAGAACTGCCACGGATACTGATGATATCGTTCCTTTGGATGGGAGATACCTACCAGTTCCATAAGCTCCAGAACCTTCTTATTTACCTGTTCCTTCGTGTAGTTCTTATTGTGGATCACCACTGCTTCCCCAATCTGTTTTCCAATTTTAATAGTTGGATTCAGGGATGTCATAGGATCCTGAAAGATCATAGAAAAAACTCTTCCACGCAGTTTCTGCATCTCCCTTTCCCTGTAACAGGTGATATCCTGTCCGTTCACACAGATGCTGCCCTCTTTAATCTTTGCACTTGGCGGCAAAAGCTTCATAATACTTTTGCAAAGCACACTCTTCCCGCATCCGGATTCTCCAACTATAGCCAGCACCTCTCCCTTTTTTAATGAAAAAGACACGTCTCTTACTGCCTGAACTTCTCCGGCAGGACCGTCAATGCTGACTGAAAGATTTTTAACCTCTAATAAATGTTCCATTTTTAATCCTTTTTCCGCTCGTGTAAAAAGGGGGCACCTTTAGTGCCCCCGTCACAACCTTTATCTTTTTATTCAATAGTCCAGTCTGCTACATTCCAGAAGATTCCAACTCCATGATGTCCCATAATTGTATCAGAATCAATTCCTTTAATATTGCTGTCAGCAACATAGTTGGCATCAATATAGCAGATCATTGCATAAGCCGGATCCTCTGCCAGAGCTTTCTGGAAATTAGCATAGGCTTCTGCACGAACTTCCGGATCAGCTGACTGTCTTGCTTCTGTCAGATACTTGTCAACGTCTGCATTAGAATAGCCGGAGTAGTTTGCTCCCTTATCTGTTCCGAATACTTTGTATGTATGGTCGTCAGCGTCAAATGGGCTTCCCCATCCGATCAGGAATGCCATCTGTCCTGCCCAGTCTGTCTGTGCAGGGATCTCTACTGATACATCCATGCCGATCTCTTTCAGTTCCTGTGCTGCGATCTGAGCCATATCAATACGTACCTGATCTCCTGCACTTACGCTGATTACAAATCCCACTTTTTCGCCGTCACGATAATAGAATCCGTCATCACCCATCTCGCATCCTGCAGCTTCCAGAATTTCTTTTGCTTTTTCAGGATTGTAATCATAATGCTCTACATCTTCATAATTGTAGATATTTCTCTGAAGAGGTCCATAAGCCGGCATTCCCTGTCCAAGGATAACTGCGTCGATGATCGCCTGACGGTCAAGCCCATAGCATACTGCCGGGATCAGATCACGGTTTTTCTGCCAGTATTCATTTTCAAAGTTAAACATGATTCCACGATAGTCAGAAGTCTTCATATCGTAGCATGTATATGCCTCATCATCAGCAAAAGCAGCTGCATCCTTTGGTGTTAATAATGCCAGATCAAGTTCTCCGGATTTTAACTGAAGTGCTTTCGCATTGTCATCCGGTACGATCTTGAATACAATTTTATCGATGGAAGGCTCACCCTTAAAATAATCTTCATTCTTAACCAGTGTGATCGCCTGTCCCTCATCCCAGAATTCGATCTTGTATGGACCTGTTCCTACCGGATTACGGAAGAAATCAGAGGTCTGCATATCTTCGCCCTCAAGCAGATGCTTAGGAAGAACCGCCATTGTCATATAGTCAAGGAATGCAACGTTTTTGTCCTCAAGCTTGAACGCAACCGTATGATCATCAATAACATTAATCTCTTCTACGTCCTCGTAGTTGGGTGCATTCTCAGAACCATTTTCCGGATCCATGATCGCTTCAATAGTAAATTTAACATCCTCTGCTGTCACAGGTTCGCCGTCCTGCCACTTGGCATCTTCTGCCATATGGAATGTATAAGTATTGGTTTCATCATCAAAATCCCAGCTCTCTGCCAGTCCCGGAACTACCTGATTATCTCCGTCATGTGCAGTTAAACCGTTGAAGATCAGAATATTGATCTCTCCATGTTCATCCATAGCAGGATTGATCCTGGTATAATCTCCGCTTCCGTATACCAGTGTTGTTTCTTCTTCTGCCAGTACAGGCACTGTTGTTCCGGCACTGACCAGTGATACAGTCAGAAGCACTCCGGCCATTGTCAATAAACCCTTTTTCATTTCATGTTCCCTCGCTTTTTCTTTATTGGTAACTGGCTTTTATGATATCAGACAATTCTGACATCAGTAAGCCCTGCGGGGGGATATTGACATATTCCTTTTTGTGCCTTATATATGCCATATATGGCATACCTGCAGCAGTATCATTACTCTCCATCGCAGTGCGATCCTGCCCGGAGTGTTATTTATGTTATAGGAACATTACAGAGTAATTTCCTATAATATAAATAACACTCCGCCTTTAGTATTTCACTAAAAGCGAAGTGTCCTGATATTAATATAATTTTGCACCAGCCGGAATATGGTCATCTACCATCAGAAGATGAAGTTTTTCTTCGCCCTCTTCCTCATGGATTGCACTAAGTAACATTCCACAAGATTCAATTCCCATCATTGCTCTAGGTGGCAGATTTGTGATAGCTATAAGAGTCTTACCTACCAGTTCTTCTGGTTCGTAGAATGCGTGAATACCGCTTAAAATGGTACGTTCTACGCCTGTTCCATCATCCAGAGTAAACTGTAAAAGTTTCTTTGACTTCGGCACTGCGACACACTCTTTTACCTTTACTGCACGGAAATCGGACTTGCTGAAAGTCTCAAAATCTACCTCATCTTTGAACAATGGTTCGATTTCTACCTTTGAAAAATCAATCTTCTCAACTGGCTTTTCTGAAACCGTTTTAGCCTGCGCAACGTTGTTTGCTTCGTTCTTAGCAGCGCCCTGGGACTTCATTGTCGGAAAAACTGATTCGCTTACCACACTATCCCGTATTGTCGAGTATTATACATTATTTTCAAAAAGTCTGCAACTTATTATAACGTATTATTCAGTATGTATTTGTTGTATTTCTGTTGCACACCACATAATTCTGTTGCACCTCATAGAGTTGAACCCACAAGGGCTCTTTCCTAGAATATGTTCAAATTATGTGATAATTTTTCTATTGCTTCTGTTTTTTTCATATCAGTGACTTCGGCATATATATCCATCGTTGTCTCAATATTTGCATGTCCCATAACTGCCTGTATCACCTTAATATTAGTTTCATTTTCGCAGAATCTCGTACAAAAAGTATGTCTCAAATGATGGCAGGAAAAATGTGGGATAATAATCGGATCTCTTTTTTCCTTTTTTGCTTTCAGAATTTCTTCTGCATTATAGTTTTCCCGGATACGTTTGATTGTCCGGTTAATTGCCTGCGGATTATGAAGATTACCGAACCGATTTGTAAATATAAATCCCTCCATACCATCCAATGTAACAGTACTGAATCCATTCTCTTTCTGATATTCGCACTCTTCCATAAAAGCATTATATACAGGCTCCATCATCGGAACTGTACGAATACCTGCCTCTGTTTTAGGTAATGAAACAGCAAATTCACATCGGGTTGTTTCTGCTCTGCGTGGATAATATGTAACACTATGATTGATATTGATCAGTCGTTTCTCTAAATCAATATCTTCCCATCGAATCCCAATAATTTCACCTATACGGCATCCAGTACCTAAAAGAACGGTAAATAATGGTGCCCAATGATTAAATACCGGACTATTCGCTGTATAGTTCATAAATGCTCTCTGCTGTTCAACAGTCAACGCATGTCTCACTCCATGATTCCTCCCTGGTTTCTTTTTTATTTCTGACATTACACCATGAGATGGATTGTTTCTGATAATATCATCTCGCACTGCTAACTGAAATGTTGGATGAAGTACCGTATGAATCGTTTCCAGCGTATTAACCTGTAATTTTCTTTCATTTATTAAATGATAATAAAAGTACAGTACATCTGAATATTTGATTTCTCCGATTTTCTTCTTCCCGAAACTATCTCTAACGTAATGATCATACATGTACATATAATTGGTATAGGTTGTTCGCCTCAACTCTGTTTTCGTAGAAATATATCTATCAAATACAAAATTAAGGCTGGCATTTCCTGCTGCATACACATCAAGACCATCTAACTGATCTTTCAACAATTTCTGCTCTTTTTCCCTTAACTTAACTAAATCCTTGGAATATGTATATCTTCTTTTTCCAAATGGATCTGTATAAGTGTATATGTACATCAGGTCGGATTGACGTTGACTCTCACCTTTGCGTAAGGCTCTGCCTCTGTTATCTTTTCTTGCTTTTGCCACTGTAACTCCTTCCTAATGTAGCAAGGAGTCCTTGTGTTACTTTTCTGGCATCTGATATAAAAGATCAATACCTTTTTGTATCGCTTGTGTTGTAGTCAGCTCATGCTTCGCTGCATACTCTGACAATTTCTGATATTCTTTCTCCGTTAATCGGAAACTTACGTTTTTCTTTTTCGGGGATTCTGCTCTCGGTCTCCCCATTTTTGCCACCGTATGCACCTCCTTCATAGCTTGATTACATTATACTTTTTGTCGTGCAAAAAGTCAATACTTTTCGTAGCACAAAAACTCTCGCAATATTATTTATCACTAAATACCAGTTCGAAACGTTTCCAGATATGCCTCAAAAATATCACAGTTCACAAGTACCAATTTATCCAGCTTGTAGACAGCATTTGCTTCCTTTGCCATTTTTTCAAATTTACTTTGACACATGCTGTACATTTCTGCACCTTCTTTATAACGAACAAATCTTTTCCTATTTATAATATGTCTTTGCATTCTTTCGCTCCTTTTCCAATTTATAGCAATCCCACAGGTAGCTGTCGGGTAACAGCCTCATTGGTATTTCACCATCTTTTCAGACCGGGCAGCTTTCCCGGAAGTATCATTATCAAAAACAGTATCTTCGCCACAAAAATCCCACTTTCTGATCACAGTCAAATATTTATCGCTCATGCCTTTGCTTCCATATCATTTTGATACCATTTCCACTTTGCGTCACGATGTCGCAAGGCAATAATGCAGACAGTCCTGGCGTATTTGCTGCACAGCTCCTCTGTTTCATACGTCCTGCAGGATAAATATTAAATTTTCAAGGTACAAACAACGCTAAATAGCTTTTCCAGCAGAAAGGGATGCTCTTAAATGTTTTTTAGCGAACTATTTTAAATCCAATAATTGTTTTTATCAATTTTGTTTCCAGACGTCTGCGAAGTGTTTCATCTACACAATAATGAACACAGCCATACTCATCATACATTTTTCTGACCGATAATTTTGCAATATATCCCTCATAATGTTTCAGAACTTTATTTATTGCCTGAATGTCACCCTCCAATGCTTTTTCGATTACCCAAAACGGTATCAATTTTTTATTATTTACACTTTTTTCTTCCGTTTTCATCTGCATTTTCCTCCAGCATAATCTTTAGTATTTCAAGCGATCGTGTACGATGCTCATGTACCGTACTTCTGACAAGGTTCAGTTTTCTTGCTATATCCGCATCATTCATTTCCATAAAGTATGACAAAAGAATAATGTCCCTTTTTCTCTCTGTCAGTGTAGTTAATGCTTCTGCCAATAGAGCATTTTTTACCTCCACATCATAACCACCTGCCCGAAAATAGCTTTTTTCCAATTCATACTCATCAAATACAGAAAGACTCTCCATCTCCTGTTCAGATAATTCTGAAAACAAAATTTCATGTTTTCTAAGATAAGCTAAATGTCTTTCATAATCCACAGTTTCGCCCTTTAATGCCAATTTGCATTTTCGATCAAACTGGTGCATTACCGTTTTTTCATCATAGGAAGAAGATTGCTCCATAGAGTTCACCTCCTCCCCGACCATCAGATATGAGCAAAGGTCTTTTTCCCTTTCACCCTTATCCCGATTGGGAAGCCCCCATTGTTCGGGTTTAAAAGAAAAACTCTATAAAAAGTTCTTATGATATACAAAAAAACGTCCCTATGGATTGAAATCCATTGGACGTTTTCATATAAATAATCTAATATTCAAAAATAATTTTCTCCCTCCATTCCATATAATAAAAAAAGCGGAAACAATTTTTTATCATCTCCGCTTATTCTTGCTCTTTTCAATTTTATATTTCAAAATACCAACATACTGAGAGATTAAAATTATAAAGGAAGTCAGTGCAACAAGGGAAAGCATGTCTGATATTCCTGCAAGTGTACAACAACCAGCAAATGCAATAACAGCAATTAAGACTTTCATGGTTACTTTTTTGCAGTGTTCTTTTTCAGCATCATCAAGTTCTCGATTAATGCATTCTACTGGTGCAGCTTTCAATATCAGTATTGCACTTACTAATATAAGAAGCCACGCTGTACCTACCGTAAACTTATATTTACTGTTAAAATACATTGTTATTGTCTGCACAGTGACCGAACATATGAAACATGATCCAAAACTGTTAAGATGTACACCTCCTGCATAAGTCCGTAATAACATAAAAATCCCAGTAAATATTATAAATTCCGGAATCATATGCATATATATTGCTATGCTCAAACAAGTTACGAAACAACATAACATCTCAAGTCCAATCTGAAAGCCATATTGATATATGTCATATGATTCCGAAGAAACTGCACCGGTCTTTACCACATATTCCGTTAATTTTTCTGATAACCGCCTCATTTTAAATCTTTTTAAGTTTTTTCAAGTCCCTCGGAACTTTCGGCTGGTGAAAAATATAGCAACATGCGCTATCTGCAGACACTTTGCCAAGTTTTAAAGATACATTTGCCAGAGCCTTCGCTGACTGAGCTTTTACATTTTTCATATTCATGGTAGAAATCTCCTTTCATTTTCTTTTTAAAAACAATACTACAAAAATACATTCTATTTCTTTTTCTGTAAAAAAAACGAGTATTCATGTAACTTTTTCCTGGGCACTACAAACATCAATATTTCATTTTAACACTAAAAAAGGTTGCAATGAATTCATTGATCATTACAGCCTTTTTGAGAACCATATTTTTTCAAATACCATACCCACAATAATATCTCTTCTATTTTTTTTTGATATTCCTGTAAATCCTCCACATTCTCCAAATAATCATACACTCCTGCCTTCAATGCCGAAAAAATATCCTGCTTTGTCCCATTTTCAATCAACGCAAGAATTGGAATTGTATTTCCCAACATTCCTTTTACTCTGATAATAAATTCAAATGTTCCTTTTTCAACCATTTTTTTATTAAAATACATAATAATAACATCTGGATTAAAATGCTTATCATAGTTCAACCAATCATAGGTACACCACCTCAATTTATATTTTCCTTTTGTTATTTTACTTGTAGTTTTAAATATTTCTCTATGGTCACTAAATAATAATATTTTTTTCATTTTACCCTACCATGACATTCAAATCGTAAAATTATTTTTATATTTTATCATGTTATTTCAAATATTATTTACGTGGTAATAATTCCGGCTATTCATGTAATTATTCCTTTTCTCCATACAACACAACTCTCACTAGAAATCTTTCTGGTATAGAATCGTCAACTGTAACCGTTCCATTGTACTTTGCTACAGCTCGGTAAACCGACGGCAAACCAACACCATGATTTCCAGCATCGGATTTCGTAGATTTCAGTCTCTTATCCTTCATTTTGATTAATCGCCCCTGGTAACTATTCATTAAAAATATCAACAGATTACCTCTATCATATTTCATTTGGATTTTTATGTACTTCTTCTTTTTTGCCTTTTCAGCCGCTTCTACAGCATTTTCTAATAAATTCCCAAGTATTAGACATATATCTGCACCCTTAAACTCCATCTTCATAGGAACCTTTATGTTCAAGGAGAAATCTATCCCTTTCTTTTGAGCTGTTACATACCAATATCCAAGTAGAGAATCAATTACAATGTTACCACTATTTGCAACCTCCGATATTGATAAGCCACTTTCTTCCATTATATCTTGGATAAATTCTATGATTTTCTCATCTTCTCCTTTCTCTGCATAAGCAAGAATAGATACTAGATTATTTTTCATATTATGTTTTATGTCCCTTAATTGCAACATAGAAAGTTCTCTTTCTTGTTGATGACGTTCACATAATTCCAACTGTTGTTCATAAACAGAAGTCATTCGTCTTAGTTGTAAATCATCCATCAATTTTACATAAATATAAAAAATCAGTACATTTAAGCACAGCAAAATAATTGCTGCAATTGCCTGCATATTCCGCAAGAACTGCGCATCCGTTCCAGAGGAACGGAGCGCCATTCCGCTTCAAACTGAGCAAAGCTCAGCACGTTTATTAGTTACCATTATTTACTCTGCGATCCCTGCCAGGAAATTCAAGACGATATGCCTTGGATGTCATTCGGCTTAAGCAGGCATCCGCATAGGTGGAATCCCCAAAAAGTTGATACCATCCGGATACTGGAATCTGAGAGATTATAATAGTTGCCTTGCGGCAGTCTCTGGACTCGATGATTTCAAACAAGTCGCGGCATTTTTCAATGTCCAGATCCATTAAACCGAAATCATCTATCACCATGAGATCATAAGCTGCCATTTCATTCGAATACTCAAAGTAAGTACCTTCCTGTCTGGCATGATCGGATTCCTTTAAAAGTGTGTTCGCACGTATATATTTAACAGTACGATTCTGATGCATTGCTGTGATACATAAGGCGCAGGCGATGTGCGTTTTCCCAGCACCAGCCCCTCCGGTCATCAGCAGGTTATTCGGTTCATCGATCCAATCACACTTGGCCAGAAGTTCTATGACGTGTGTATTCAGCTGACGTTCTGGATCATAGATTGAACTGTCAAGATCAGCTGCAGGATATTTCAGAGATGCTTTCTTCATGAGACGTTTAAACTTTTTACTCTCACGCTGATCCCACTCATGATTTACAATAGCAGCAAAGCGGACTTCAAATGGTTCGAGACCTGTGTTTGGTTCCAAAAGCTGCTTTTCAAATGCTTCAGCCATACCGGACATGCGAAGTTTATACAGCCGATCCATGAGTATGTTCTGTTCCTTTGTGAGTTTATCGTTATAAAGATAGTCTTTTAATCTGTATGCCATAGTACGTCACCCTTACTTATAGTAGTCCTTTCCTCTGATATTTTCATGATTGGGCAGTGTTCCTGGTGAATGCTCGGGGAGTTCCTTCACATCCATCTTTTTCAGCATCTGCTTGAAGGTAAAATACTTACAGGAATTGATCTCTATACATTTACGGGCAACTTCTTCAGCAGCACCTTTCGGGATTGTTTTTACTTTATGCAGGATACCTGCACAGGCATTATAGGACTGCTCTTCATGTTTTGATGATTTAAGGAGTCTGTCAATCAGTTCTGACATCGCAGGACCAATGGCAGAAGCCCAGCGGCGGTAATAATTACCATCCTTTGAATTGACTTCTTTGTAATAAAGGTGTTCTGGCGGCATATGTTCATCTACCGTGATATACAGCGGAAACTCTCTATAAGACCGCTTATGTGTACAGATCAGCCGATTATACTGATCACAGATCCTGATCTCTGAAGCGGTTGCCTTCAGGATTGCAGGCTTGCCACAGTAAGAGTACAATACGGAGTAGTAGTGGCCGTCATACTCGATGTGGTAGTTGTTGGGAACTTTTAGGACCGCTTTATAGTCGCAAGCCGTGTAACATCCGCCTGGCAGTGGTTTCATACATGGTTTGTCATACTTTTCGAAAGCATCCTGTCTTGAGAAGTCCTTGCCTTGAAAAGATCGTTTATTGAGGACTGCTACTATTTTTTTGATTTCAGCATTTAGGTCTTCAAATGATACATATATCTTTTCTTTCAGTTTCTCAACCAGGTGTATTTCAAGATAACGTACATGATTTTCAACTGTAGGCTTGCCTTTCGGCTTTCTAGCGGGTGGTGGAAGAACTATAGTTTCATAGAAATCTTC
>ENA-OQHF01000250-OQHF01000250.1-human-gut-metagenome-genome-assembly--contig:-NODE-250-length-34418-cov-5.415240_pt1 | contig 34418 bp, 34 predicted proteins | sample MGYA00242559_ERZ504709 | MGnify/ENA primary metagenome ERZ504709 (study PRJEB26092, sample SAMD00036203) | human gut metagenome | host: Homo sapiens | study: EMG produced TPA metagenomics assembly of... | reverse complement strand
AATTATAGGACTAATTAATCGGAGGTACCTATGGAAGAAAACAGAGAAATTGAAATTGATTTAAGAAAAGTATTTATGATGCTCAGCAAAAAAAGCGGCAATAATACTTATTATTTCATTTATCGGAGCAGCACTTTCAGGCTGCGTTACAAATTTGCTTATCAAGCCGAAATACACGGCAGGTGTAAGTTTTTATGTAAACAAACAATAACGACAACCTTGTCGGCTCAACAGGAACCATAACGTCAAGTGACCTTGATGCTTCAGAAAGACTTGTTAATACATATATGTTCGTTGTAAACAGCCGCACGTTTTTTAAACAAGGTTGCAGACAAGCTTGCAGACGGCACAACGGCAACTCAGCTTTCAAAAATGATTTCCACCTCTCAGGTTGAGTCTACTCTTGCTTTTCAGGTAAATGTAACAACCGAAAACAATCAGTTCTCGGCTGATGTTGCAAACATTATTGCCGAGCTTGCACCTGATGAAATTGTAAGAGTTCTTAAGGTCGGCGGAGTTGAGGTTATTGACTATGCTTCTGCGCCGAGCAAGCCATCATCGCCAAATCTTAAAAAGAATGTGCTTATCGGCTTTGCTGTTGCATTTGTTGCAGCATTCGCAGTATTCTTTATCAAAGAATTATTTGATACAAGAATTATGACCGAAAGCGATTTGACAAGAGATTTTGATATTCCCGTTCTTGGCACCGTTCCTCGCCTTTTACCTGTTGACGAAAAGAAGTCGTTGCACAACGGCGCCACTATGGAGGACGTTGCAAATCAGATTTCAGGAAAGAAGGGAGAATAAAAAATGGCACTTTCAAAAAAGAAAAACAACGAAAGCAAGAATATGCACTTTTCAAGAGAGGACCAGAAAAAAATTCTTTCCTCCTCTTCCCCGTTTATTGTTAAAGAGGCTTACAGTTCAATTCGTACAAACCTCCTTTTCTCGCAAAAGGGCGATGAATGTCCTGTATTCATCGTAACAAGTCCTACTGCCAACAACGGTAAATCAATTAACAGTGTTAATATGGCAGTATCTTTTGCTCAAATGGGTAAGAAAACACTTCTTATTGACGCAGATATGAGAAACCCGACCGTTCACAGATTATTTTCCATTCCTGTAAAAAACGGACTTTCGGAGATTTTGGCTGGCCTTACTGACAACATCACCGTATCGAAAACAGATATTGAAAATCTTTCTGTTCTTACGGCCGGCAAAATTCCGCCAAACCCGTCAGAGCTTTTATCAAGTGAAAGAACGGATAAGCTTTTGGCGTTTGTTAAGCAACATTACGATTGCGTATTTATTGACACACCGCCTGTCAATCTTGTAACGGACCCGACCGCTTTTGCGACAAAGAGTACCGGATACATAATGATTGTAAAAGCAGGAATTTCCGATACGCAAAGCACGAAAAAAGCAGTTGACTCTCTCACCTCTCTCGGTGCCAACATAGTCGGCTTCGTATTAAACGATGCTACAGAGTCAAACGGAATGAAATATTACAGCTACGGCAAGTATCGTGGCTACAAATACAAATCAAAATACGGCTACAACTACAATTATCATTACAACTACCGTTAAAAATCAAACAAGACAGGGTGTATTTTTGTGAATCAGCAAAAGCGCTTTCAAAGCGGAATAGAATTTATTATAAATTTAATATCTCTTTTTGCGTCACACGCTGTCGCTTACTTGATTTTCGGCTTAATTATTCCGAAAATTCAGAACTATGAGCGAAACGACAAGGTTGAATATACTATTGTTTTGCTTCTTTCGGCAATCATAGTATTTCTATACTTCTCGGTTGAGATTAATTTCTCCGTCAGAAACAGAGAATTTGAGCTTACTTCAACGCTGAAAAACTGTTTTCTTACATACGCCTTATTCGGCGTGATGCTGATTTTGACTAAAAATCCAATTATTGACTCACGTTATCTGTTTTTATCATCATTTGCTTTTTACATTGCGTTTTCTCTTTTGGGAAGATATGTTTTTAAGCATTATATGATAAAGAAATTTTCAAAAAGTAAATTTGCAACAAGAGTAGGTGTAATTTCCAACTATGGAAGAGCGTGTGAATTTATACCTAAGCTTAAAGAAAATTGGACCAACAATGTTATTGCAGTTGCACTGATAGACACCGATTTTAACGAAAACGGTTTTATTCTTAAAAACGGTAAGAGCATTTTTGATATCGACGGTGTTCCCGTTGTTGCCAATGCTGACAGCATTATCGGCTGGATAAGGACTGCGTCCCTTGATGAGGCTTATATCAATGTTGAGTCAATGGATATGCTGCCCGAATATAACGAAATTATTGAAGAACTTGAGGATATGGGCATTACGGTTAATGTGAATATCCCGTCGCTTGAAAAAATTGTTACCGAAAGTAAATATAATAATTTAAACTGTGTAATTGAAAGCGACTATCCTATGGCGCAGTTTGCACCTACGGTTATGAGCCCCGGCAAACTTGCTTTAAAAAGATTTGTTGACATAATCGGCGGAATAGTAGGAACTGTTTTGTCGCTTCCTATTATTTTAATTGTTGCAATTCCGCTTAAAATAGAATCACCGGGTCCGCTGATTTTCAAGCAGCAAAGAGTCGGCAAAAACGGACGTATATTTAATATATATAAGCTTCGTTCAATGTATCAAGACGCAGAAGAGCGCAAAAAAGCATTGATGGAGCAAAACAAGATGGACGGTCATATGTTTAAAATGGACAATGACCCGAGAATTACTAAAGTCGGCAAATTCATAAGAAAGACAAGCATTGATGAATTGCCGCAGTTTTGGAACGTTTTAAAGGGCGATATGAGCCTTGTGGGAACAAGACCGCCTACGGTTGACGAGTTTGAAAAATATGAGAGCCACCACAAGCGCAGGCTTTCAATGAAGCCCGGCATTACAGGCAAATGGCAGGTATCAGGCAGAAGCGACATTCAGGATTTTGAAGAGGTTGTTAAACTCGACTGTGAATATATCGACGAGTGGTCGCCGTTTCTTGATATTCAAATTCTGTTTAAAACAGTCGGCGTTGTGCTCACCCACAAGGGCGCAGAATAGATTATAAATTAACAAGAGTAAGGTTTTATTATGAAAATTGCTATGTTCGGTCACAAAAGAATACCGTCAAGAGAGGGCGGTGTCGAAATAGTTGTAGAAGAACTTGCAAAAAGAGAAGCGGAACTCGGCAATGACGTTATTGTTTATAACAGAAAAGGTCACCACGTATCGGGCAGCAAATTTGATGTTGATAACAACAGCATTAACTTAAAAAATGTAAAGATTAAAACTGTTTTTACCTTTCAAAACAGCAAGCTAAATGCAATAGTTTATAGTTTGCTCTCTGCAATAAGGGTAAGCTTTTCAAGATGTGACGTTGTTCATATCCATGCAGAAGGTCCTGCCTCAATGTCGTTTTTGCCAAAGCTTTTCGGCAAAAGAGTTGTTGTTACAATTCACGGGCTTGATTGGCAAAGAGCTAAATGGGGCGGTTTCGCAACAAGATTTTTAAAATACGGAGAAAGAAACGCCGCAAAATATGCAGATGAAATTATAGTTCTTTCAAAGAATGTTCAAAACTATTTTAAAGAAACGTACGGCAGAGATACGGTTTTTATTCCAAACGGAGTTGAAAGACCTGTAATCAAAAATGATAACGAAATAAATAAAAATACGGATTAAAAAGAACGACTACATATTATTCCTCGGCAGGATAGTGCCAGAAAAGCAGGTTAAGCATTTTGGATTGAGCATAAAAAAATCTTGAAACGGATAAAAAGCTTGTTATGCAGGCGGTAGCAAGCCACAACAAAGCGATTATTTTAACGAGGTCAAGGAATGTGCAAACGGCAGAGATGATATTATCTTTACCGATTTTGTTCAAGGTGAAGTGCTTGAAGAGCTTTATTCAAATGCCTATATTTACGTTTTACCAAGCGACCTTGAGGGTATGCCGCTAAGCCTTTTAGAGGCAATGAGCTATTCAAATTGTTGCCTTACTTCCGACATTGCGGAATGTACCGAAGTTTGCGAGGAAAATGCAGTTTATTTCAAAAAAAGCGATAAAGAAGATTTGGAAAATAAATTACGCTTTCTTCTTGAAAATGAAAATATTGTAAAAGAATACAAGGAAAAGGCTCAGGATTATATTTGCAAAAAAATATAATTGGGACGATATAACCGAAAAAAACATTATCACTATACAAAAAGTAACTCGGAGATGCAAATATGAAAATTTTGATGGTAAATAAGTTTCTCTACCCTAACGGCGGTTCGGAAACATATATGTTCAAGCTCGGCGCTTACCTTAAATCAATAGGCCACGAGGTTGAATATTTCGGTATGGAGCACGAGGGCAGGATTGTTTCAAACAGCCTTGACCTTTATACCGAGGCCATGGATTTTCATAACAGTTCGGCATTAAAGAAGCTGAAGCTTTCCCTTAAAACCGTTTATTCAAGGGAAGCAAGGAACAAGATGAAAAAGCTTCTTGACAAATTCGAGCCTGACGTTGTTCATCTTAACAACTTCAATTTTCAGCTTACTCCGAGCATTATTTATGCAGTTAAGGATTATGACAAAAATCACAATAAGAAAATCAAGCTTATTTACACGGCACACGATTTTCAACTTGTCTGTCCGAATCATATGATGATGGATATTCACACAAATACTCCTTGTGAAAAATGCATAGGCGGCAGTTTTAAAAACTGTACTGCAAACAAGTGCATACATAATTCAACATTAAAATCTCTTTTAGGCACGCTCGAAGCGGAGATTTATAATAAAAACGGAATATACTCGAGGATTGATAGCATTATTTGTTGCAGCGAATTTATGAAAAATATGCTCGACACCAATCCCGTTTTCAAAAATAAAACAGTCACTCTTCACAATTTTATTGACAAAATCGAGCCGAAGAAAAGTGAGAAAGAAAACTATGTTCTTTATTTCGGCAGATTTGCGCAGGAGAAGGGCATTGAAACTCTTATAGGCGCAAAAAACAAAGACTTTATTTGTGCCGGCTCAGGTCCGATTGAGGATAAGGTAGACAGCGCTCCTAATTTGAAAAATATCGGCTTTAAATCAGGTAAGGAGCTTGAAGAACTTATAAGAAAAGCGAAGTGCACGGTTTATCCGAGCATTTGGTATGAAAATTGCCCGTTTTCAATAATGGAAAGCATTATGTATCAAACGCCTGTTATAGCGTCAAATATCGGCGGTATTCCCGAACTTATTGACGACGGCAAAACGGGTTATCTTATCCCGCCGAGTAACAGCGAAGCGCTTGAAGAAGCGATTGACAAATTAGATGACGCCACGCTTGAATATATGGTTAAAAACTGCGCCGAAAAAGAATTTGACACAGTTGAAACATACGCAAAAAAACTTATTGAAATATACAACTCGTAATGTAGGTGGAAAAATGAAAAAACTTAACGGAACAGTAATAGTTACATATCGTTGCAACGCAAGGTGCAATATGTGTAACAGATATAAAAAGCCGTCAAAGCCTGAGGAAGAACTGACGGTTGAGACAATAAAGAAGCTGCCGCAAATGTATTTTACCAATATTACGGGCGGAGAGCCGTTTATAAGAGAAGATTTAGGCGATATAGTTCGTGAGCTTTACAAAAAGAGTGACCGCATCGTTATATCAACAAACGGCTTTTTTACCGACAGGATTATAAAACTTTGCGAGGAATTTCCAAACGTAGGTATTCGTATTTCGATTGAGGGTTTGGAGGAAACGAACAATAAAATCCGTGGTCTTGAAGACGGCTTTAACAAGGGCTACACAACGCTTAAAAAGCTTGTTGAAATGAATCACCCTGACGTCGGATTCGGTATGACTGTTCAGGACGAAAATGCGAAAGACCTTGTTGAACTTTATAAATTAAGCAACAAGATGAATATGGAATTTGCAACAGCGTCACTTCACAATTCATTTTATTTTGTTGAGGCTAAAAACATTATTAAAGACAGACCGATGGTTGCAAAAGAATTTGAGGGGCTTATTAACGAGCTTTTAAAATCAAATTCGCCTAAGAAATGGTTTAGAGCATATTTCAACCACGGCTTAATCAATTACATATACGGTCAAAAAAGGCTTTTACCGTGCGATATGGCATTTGATACCTTTTTCATTGACCCTTACGGCGATGTTATGCCCTGCAACGGAACTAAGGAAAAAGAGGTTATGGGCAATCTTAACGAAACGGATTGGGACACTCTTTGGAACAGTGAGCAGGCGGACAGAGTCAGAGAAAAAGTGCGCCATTGCGACAGGCAGTGCTGGATGATAGGCTCGGTTTCCCCTGCCATGCACAAGTATATTTGGGTTCCTGCCGCTTGGGTTATTAAGCACAAATTCCTTAGATTTTTTAAAGAAAACAAATATTCAATGTATGAAAACAAAATCTGCCGTGACTACCGTGACGGCAAGGTTACAAAGGCTGAGCTTGACAAACTTTCAACCTGCGATATGAACGCTCAAATTAATGACGGCCTTTCGGAAAAATCGAGAGAGCAGCTAAAAAACAAAACCGGAGAGGAAATCGTAGACGCCGATATTATGGCTCAACTCAAATAAATTTTTTTGGTGAAATATGAAAGTATTAATTGTAAACCCTATTCTTTATACCAATGAGAACAGGAATATTAAAAAAGTTAATACAATTAAGGACACGATGATTTACGATTTGTGCTTAGCTTTTAAGAAAAAGGGGTGCGACGTTACGCTTGCTGCATCCGATTTATATAAGCCAAGCGAGAACGAGAGCTATCCTTTAAATATTATTTGGATGAGGACAAGGCTTACAAAACTTTTTCCGCCGCACACTCTCCCCTACTGCCCGGAGGTTAAGAAAATCGCAAAATCAGGCAATTTTGATTTAATAATCACGAGCGAAGTATTTTCACTCAATTCTCTCAAATTAGCGCTTTGCACTCCTAAAAATCTAATTGTTTGGCAAGAACTTGGTAAGCATAATCGTATTTTTCATGGGCTTGCTTCCAAATTTTGGTATGGCATTGTTGCAAAAACAGGATTTAAAAAAAGCGCTTATTGTTGCAAGAAGCGTTCAGTCAAGGGAATTTATTTCAAAATACTGCAAAAATGTATCAGATACGATTATCGACCACGGCGTTAATATTGAAAAATTCACCCCTTGCAGAGAAAAGGACAATCAATTTGCTATAAGTTCTCAATTAATTTCAAGAAAGCATATTGAAAAATCGATTGAAGCCTTTGCAAAATACTTAAATAAATATGACGACAGCGCAAAGCTTTATATAATGGGCGACGGCGATGAAAAGGAAAATTTGTGCAAACTTGCAAAAGACCTCGGTGCTGATAAAAATATTATTTTTACAGGCAAGCTCGGCCACAACAAGCTTATTGAAATACTTAAAAAATCAATTGCTATGCTTGTTTACACCGAGAAAGACAACAATATGGTGTCAATTGTCGAATCCATTGCGCTTGCAACACCTGTTATCACTACCGACATTCCCTACAATGCAAGCTATATTAAAGCTGAAAAATTAGGAATAGTAAACAATAATTGGAACGAGGACGATTTAAGAAAACTTGCAACAAGTGATGAATATATAAATAACTGTATCAATTACAGAAAATACCTGCCGACAGAATATAAGGCAGAGCAGTTTTTAAAGGTTAAAGGACTTATTTGATGAACACAAAGGACAAAATCTTAAAAATATTTGAGGGCAACCCTCTTTATGAAAATTTCAGACTCGGTTATTGGAGAATGAGAACAAGAAAATCGCAAAAAGAACTTGAAGAAAACGCAAAAAAACGAGCAAACGGCTTTGATGACCGCCAATTTTCAAGGCTTAAGGAATTTGAAAATAAATATAACGGTGAGCGTTGCTTTATAATTGCAACAGGTCCGTCACTCACAATTGACGATCTTGAAAAATTAAAAGATGAATATACCTTTGGCGTTAATTCAATAATCAAGCTTTTTGACAAAACGGATTTTAGACCTGATTTTTACGGAATACAGGACAAATTTGTCTACGGCGCCATGCAGGACGTGATAAAAAACACAAAATTTAAGACTGCTTTTTGCGCCGACGTTATCAAGAAGTACTATGATGTACCGAATGATTTTATACTCTTCCCCTATAATAGCGACTATCATTATTTTGACGTCAAATTCGGCGAATACAATGCACAATTCAGCGACAATGCTTATGAAATTGTTTATGACGGCTATTCGATAACATATTCGCTTATTGAAATTGCCGTATATATGGGCTTTAAGGAAATTTATCTTTTAGGCTGTGATTGCAGTTATCCTAAGGGTTCAAAAAGCCACGTGGTTGAAAGCGGCTTTGTTGACAAAAACGCTGTGTCAAACCCTATAAGAATGAGGGTCGGCTACAAATGCGCAAAAGACTATGCCGACAGTCATGGTATAAAAATATATAACGCCACACGTGGTGGTGAGCTTGAAACGTTTGAAAGAGTAAATTTAGATGAGGTTTTAGCAAAATGACAGAAACCGTAAAATACGATTTAGAAGCAATTACAAAAAAGCATTATTCTTTTCCCTATCTTTGCTATTCAATCATAAAAAACAGAGGATTTAGATACGTTTTTTATCTTAGAATGGCGGGTAAAAAGGGAATTTTAAAGCCGCTCTTCGTTTTTCTTCATTCAAAGCTTTCTCATAAAATGAATAATGAAATATCTTATAAAACAAAAATCGGCAAAGGCTTAACATTGGGCCATCCGTCATCAATAGTTGTCAACCCTGAGGCTGAATTAGGCGAGGATATTTCCATTTCTCACGGTGTTACAATAGGAATGGTAAAGTCGGGAAAAAGGCAGGGTGTTCCTACGCTCAAAAATCACATATACATAGGCGCAAATGCAAGTATTGTCGGTGGAATTACAATAGGCAATGATGTTTTAATTGCTGCCAACAGCTTTGTGGATTTCGATGTTCCGGATAATTCGCTTGTTATCGGAAATCCCTGTATTATAAAGCATAAAGAAAATGCCTGTACGAAAGATTATCACTAAAAATAAACCATTGAGGAAAAAGATATGAAAAAAATTGTTGCAATAGTACCTATGAAACTTAATAATCAGAGAATTGCCTGCAGAAAAACACGAAAGCGTTTACCAACGGCAAGCCGCTTTGCTATTATATTCATTTCAACGCTGTTAAAAATAGCAAAAAATTGACGAGGTATAATGATATATTGCAGCAATGAAGAAAATAAAAAAATACATACCAAGCGGTGTAAAATATCTTAAAAGAAGCGAAAGTTTAGACCAAAATACCACTAAAATGAACGAAGTTTTAAAGGCATTTGCAAAGGACGTGCCCGCCGACGTTTATGTTATGACGCACACAACCGCACCGTTTATATCTAAGGAATCGATTGAAAAAGGGCTTGATGCTGTTTTAAGCGGTGAATACGATTCCTCCTTTGCGGCAAAAAAGCTTCAAGACTTCTTATGGAAAGACGGCAAGCCGTTTAACTATGAACTTGACAATATTCCGAGAACGCAGGATTTAGAGCCGCTTTATGAGGAAACAAGCGGATTTTACATTTACAATTCAAGCGTAATCACTTCCCTCAACAGACGCATCGGCGAAAAGCCGTATATAGTTGAAGTAAATGAAATCGAAGCGGTTGACATTGACGAAAAAGAGGACTTCCAAATTGCAGATGCAATTTACAACAGTCTTTATAAAATTGAGGAATAATTATGAAAGAAACTTTAAAAATTTTCAGAGATAAGCTAAATAACAACGAATTTGTATACGGTCCTTTTATGAAAACAAGCGACCCTATGTTTGTTGAAGCGGTCGGTCTTGCCGGCTTTGACTATGTTATACTTGATATGGAGCACGGACCTGTTACAATTGAAAATCAGCAAAACAATATTCGTGCGGCTGAGGCAAGAAATACTGTTCCTATTATAAGAATTAAAGACAGGGGCGAAAACACAATCGGCAAAGCGCTTGACATAGGTGCTTACGGCATACAGGTACCGCAAATTAACAATGCCGAAGAAGCGAAAAACGTAGTTAAATTTGCTAAATTCTACCCTTACGGAATGAGGGGCGTTTGCAGATTCGTAAGAGCGGCTGACTATTCAAATTGCGACAGATACAAGTTTTTTGAAAGTTCAAAGGATGTGCTCATCATTCTTCAGCTTGAGGGAATTAAAGCGATTGAAAACCTTGACGAAATACTCGACGTCGAGGGCGTTGATATCTTATTTATCGGACCTTATGACCTTTCGCAGTCACTTGGCATTCCCGGTCAGGTTAATAACCCTGTTGTTGTAAACGCTATGAAGGATATCGTTGAACGTGCAAAGGCAAAAGGCAAGGTAGTCGGCACATTTGTTGACACACCACAGGACTTGAAAATGTGGAAAGAAATCGGCGTTCAATATTTAAGTTACAGCGTTGACGTCGGCATTTTTATTGACGCATGTAAACAGCTTAGAAAATCTTTTGAATAATAGTGGAGAAATAATAACCGATGGCACCAAAATTAACATTTAAACTATCCCTGCGTGAATTGATTTTTGCGTTTTTTATAGTATTATTACCTTTCAGCTTATTTGCCGAATATCATACAAGTTGGAACGAAATAGCATACTGTGACGAGATACTATGTATTATCTGCATTATCTATACGCTTTACTTTTCTTTTAAAAAAGGAATTAAGGGTAATGATTTAACACTTTTAATCCTTTTAATTGTTTGCTCACTTATCACTTTCGTAGGTAATTTTGTAAGCAAACTTATAACTTCTCCTCTGCCGATAATAGTTGACTTTATCTGCCTTGTTAAAATATTTATCGTATTTATTGTTTACAAGCAGGTTGCCGAGTACGACAAGAAAAAAAGAATGATACAATATCTTGCTCCGTTATCAAAACTTTTTATTTCAATTTCGACTCTTTGCGGCTTTATTTCCTTGTTTTTTAATATCGGAATGACAGGTAAAGATGTAAGATACGGTATTAACGAGTACTTTTTTGTATTCAACAATAGCTCACGATACGGCTTAATTGTTGCCTGCTGTTTTCTTATATTGCATTTTAGCAATTCATCGCCAAAGGAAATGCTGGCATATAAAATTATGACGGCATTTGACATGCTGCTAACAACAAAAGGCGTTGTTTACATAATATTAGTTGTTTATATTGTATTATCCTTTATTTGGAGAAGAAAAAAGGAAACTAAATTTACAACAGGTAATACATTAATTCTTTCAATATGCATAATGATTGCATCGACACTGCAAATTAATACATATTTGCGTGACGAGGAATCGCCGAGAATGGTACTCCTGCGATACGGCTTTAAAACAGCAAACAAATATCTGCCGTTTGGCTCCGGTTTTGCGACATACGGCTCTGATATGGCGGCAAGATATTATTCCGTTTTATATAAACAATACGGTTTTACTAAAAGATACGGTCTTAATCAAACCTATGGTGCCTTTCTTAACGACTGCTATCTCGGAATGGTATTTGGTGAATTTGGTTATATTGGTGCGATAATCTTCTTTATTATGGTAGGCTTTGTTTTCGTTCCGATTAACAAAATCACAATCAGTAAAGGAATAAAAATTCTTTCACTCAGTATATTTATAGCACTTATAATCAGCGCCATAGGCACAGCAATTATAAAATCAAGTATAGGCGTATTTGTTATGTGTGTTTTGGGTATGGTGTGCGGTTACGATACGGCATTTAAAAAAGCTGAAAATTCGGCAAAGAAAAGCATTGAAGAGGCTTGATAATAAAATATGGAAAAGCTGAAGAAATTAAAAACTAAATATTTTTCTCTCAGCGTTGCTGTTCGTGCGGCTGTTTGGTTTACATTTTGCAATTTGCTTCAAAAGGGCATTACAATGATATCAATGCCTATATTTACAAGGCTTTTGACAACCGAGCAGTACGGCGAATTTACTGTTTATCAATCATGGTATTCAATTATTAATGTAATTGTCACCTTCAATTTATCAGGCAATTTAATACTAAACGGTATGTCAAAATACGAGAATCGGCGCAACGAATTTATTTCGTCAATTCAAACGCTTTCCTCTTGTATTACAATTTGTTTTTTTATTGCATATCTTATATTCCACAACTTTTTCAACCATATTTTTGGCCTTTCGACACTATTTATGGTTACAATGTTTGCACAAATGCTTTTTGAACCTGCATATCTTTTTTGGTCGCAAAGGCAAAGATACGAATATAAATATAAAGGGCTTGTTATTGTAACACTTATAACTTCCTCTCTCGGTCCTATAATCGGTGTAATTGCCGTATTATCAACGCAATACAAAGCTGAGGCAAGGGTTATTTCATTTGCAATAGTTCAAATTTGTGCAGGTCTTATTTTCTACATAATTCAAAGTATTAGGGGCAAAACCTTTTTTTAATAAAGAATTTTGGCGCTTTGCGCTTTCGTTTAGTATTCCGCTAATTCCACACTATTTATCTCAAATAGTTCTCGGTCAGTCTGACAGAATTATGATTGACAAAATGATAGGTGCAAGTGAGGCGGCGATATACGGCGTATCATATAATTTAGCGGCAGTTATAACGCTTTTTGTAAATGCGATTAATAATTCTTTTGTGCCCACACTTTACGAAAGCCTTAAGAGTAAAAAATGTGAGAATATAAAAAAAGTTGCTGCATTTTTAGCAATATTTATGGCAGGACTTATATGTGTGTTTATGCTTTTCGGGCCTGAAATATTGACTATATTCGTTGCACCCGAATATATTAAAGCTAAGTGGATATTTCCTCCTGTTGCAGCTTCAATGTTCTTTACATTCATTTATGTGTTTTACGTAAATGTTGAGTTTTACTTTGAAAAAACAAATTATGTTATGTTCGTTTCTGTTTTAGGTGCAGTTGTAAATATTATTTTAAATTTAGTATTCATTAAAAAATACGGTTTTATCGCCGCAGGTTATACTACTGTATTTTCATATATAGTATTTTGCTTTGCACATTATTTATTATATAAATACATTGCAAAAAAGGAAAAAACAGGAAATGTTTACAACGATGGCATATTTATGATTTTAGGTATTGCAGTTTTAGCATTTATGCTTATTTGCATTCTCCTTTATAAATTCAACATAGTTCGATACATATTAATTGCCTTGATTGCGGTATTTGCTGTTATATTTAGAAAGAAGCTTCTTTACGCCTTCAAAAAAGCATTAAATAAATAACGAGGTATTCGCTATGCTGATGATGTTTAAAGATATACTTCGCACGCTGATTTTTACTTTGGTACCGGGTCTGATATTTGCTTTTTTAGTTATGTCTGCCTTGCCAACGTTTAAAAATTCAGGCTTTAAAAATACAATTAAAGGCTTTTTTAAAAGTCTGAAAAACAAAGACCGTCTGTTTTTGTTTTTACTGTTAATCTACTTTTTTATAGTTATATACAGAACTCTTTTTCAAAGAGATTTCAGCTACGATTCACTTAGTGATGTTTTTGGCGGATGGAAAATTTTTAAAACACAATACACAGGGCTTGACTATCAGGTTATAGGCAATATTGCAATGTTTTTTCCGTTCGGATTACTTTGGGCTTTGACATTTGAAAGGAAAGAAAAAAGTGCCAAAACATTGCTTATAACCCTACTTTCATCTTTATGTTTTTCTGCTTTTATTGAAATAACTCAACTTATTTTTTCAAAAGGTACGTTTCAGTTTTCTGACATTGTTTATAACACGCTCGGCGGTGTACTCGGCGCAGTAATTTTTATAATAATAAACCTAATAATTGAAAAAAAGAGAAGCAAATAAGGGGGCGTACTGCATAAAGAAGAATGTGGTTTAAACTTTCTGAGTTTTGCCCATTGCACTATTAAAAAATCCTGCTAATACGCAAGTATTAACAGGATTTTATTAATGCACACTGAACAAAATCAGTTTGTTTAAACTGCTTTATATTAATCTTCTATTATTTTATTGACATAATCAAGAACAACGTCGCAAGCGCCGTCTATTCCGATTTTTGAGGTACTGATAATTAAATCATAATAACGGGAATCGCCCCATTTTTCCTTAGAATAGAAATTATGATAAGCCTTTCTCTTTTTATTATTTTTAATAATCATATCCTCAACCATAACAGGGTCGAGATGTTCAATTGAAGCAATACGTTCCATCTTATGATGCATATCAGATGTAACAAAGACCTTAATCATGCAATCAAAATCTCTTAAAATGTAGCTTGCGCATCTGCCCAAAACCACAAAGGATTCCCCTGCCTGCGCTCTTTCTTTAAGAAAATCAAATTGCATTTGAGCAATAGTATCCTCAGGTGAGTTACTAAGACCGTCAACAGACCTTGAAAGCCAAATATTACGAGCTTTTTCATCATACTTTTTAAGTTGGTCAAGATTAAGTTTTTTCTCTTGGGCTATATGCTCGATAATATTTTTATCATAGAATTTAACATTAAGTGTTTTTGCAAGATGTTCGGCAATAACACGACCACCCGAACCGTATTCTCTGCCAATAGAAATGATAAATTGTTTTGCCATACCTATTCACCTCTTAGAAATATCTTAATTTAATTACAATCATAGCAATAATAATTACTATAGCGGTAGCAGGAATTGCCGTTTTGCAATATTTGCCCCATCCGACAGGATGACCTGCTTTAGAAATAACCGAAGTGCCTACAACGTTTGCCGAAGCACCTATTGGCGTTGCACTGCCGCCGATATCCGTACCGACTGAAAGCGCATAAGCCAAAACAGGAAGCTGGGCGCCGGCTGTAGTTGCCGCAAGACTTTTAATAACAGGAACCATTGTTGCCGCAAACGGAATATTATCAACAAATGCGCTTGCAATTGCAGAAATCCACATAATGATAAGTACCATTGCAAATACATTTCCGCCACATACTTTTTCAATAAACGAAGCAATCATTTCAAGAACACCTGTTTGCTCCAAACCGCCGACTACAACAAACAAGCCAACAAAGAATAAAAGCGTTTTATAATCAACTTTTTTAAGAATAACACCTATGTGCTTAAATGAGGTAATAAGAGTGATAAGAGCAATTACAACGCCGATAAATGCAACAGTCAAGCCTGTTTGAGCATGAGTTACAAGAAGAACAATTGCAATGATAAAAATAATTGTGCTTACTATAAAATCCTTTTTATTTTCAATAGCGTCGCCGGGATTAGGAAATGTTGACGGGTCTATTTTTTCATCCTTGTTTGCAGTAAGTTCCTTTTTAAATGCAAAGAAGAAGAAAATAATAATTGCAATAAGAGCAATTCCTGCGATAAGACCTGTATTCGTAAGAAAATCAGCAAAACTATATCCGAGAGCAGTACCGATTATAATATTTGGAGGATCACCGCACATTGTTGCAGAACCGCCAAGGTTAGCACAAAAAATTTCTGCTAAAACCATCGGGACAGGACTAAACTTAAGCAATTGCGAAAGTTCAACTGTTACTGCCGCAAGGAAAAGAATAACCGTAATACTGTCAATAAACATTGAAAGAACAGCACTCATAATCATAAATGTTACAAGTATCGGCATAACCTTATATTTAACAGCCTTAGCGATTGTCAGGCAAAGCCAACGGAAAAAGCCTGCTTTAGCCATACCTTCAACCATTACCATCATTCCTGCGATAAAAATTATGGTTGCCCAATTTATACCGCTTGAACTTTCGCTTCCTTTACCTGAAGTGTGCCAAAACTCCGTGGTAAATATGCTTTTAATGTTTAAAGTTTCAATAATCGCATTTGGGCTTCTCATACAAATAGCGAATACTATAATAATTGTAGCAAGACCGCAACCGAGAGTAACCCAATGGCGTGGAATTTTATCCATAATTATAAGTGCAAACATAAGCACAAATATTACTATGGCGAAAATCTGTGATACCATTCTTATGCCTCTTTTCTAAATATATAACTAATTTTATTATAATAAGTTAAAAATAGATTTTCAAGAGATATTATGAATTTATTTATCTAAAAATGTAAAAAAATACACTCCCAAGGGGAGTGTATTTTAAAAATCATTCTTCGTTTTTTAAAGCTTCATTTGGATGAACAACCACTTTTATTTCGTGGGTCATAAATTGGTCAGCTTTCGTTATTGTAACAGTTAGATTTTTATAATCAAAAGAATAATTAACCTCCGGAATAATACCCGTTATTTCAGTAATCCAACCATTAACCGTAGATACGTCAAGTTCTTCCTCATCTTCCAATTTAAAATATTCTCTGAAGTCCTCAAGCGAAGCAGTGCAAAGAACCTTATAGGTGTTATCGCCTATTTTTTTAAATTCGTCGATTTCTTCATCTCGTTCGTCCCAAATTTCCCCAACAATTTCCTCAAGTATATCTTCCATAGTAACAATGCCTGAGGTTTCGCCGTATTCATTAACAACTACTGCCAAATGATTATGGTCTGTTTGCATATCCTTAAACAAAACATCAAGACTGACAGTTTCAGGAACAAAAACAGGAGTATGCAGTATAGATTTTAAATTGAAATTTTTTTCATTTCTTTTTAACAAATAATCACAAGCGTGAAGAATACCGATTATTTTATCAGGGTTATCTTCATAAACAGGAATACGTGAATAACTTTCCTCTTCAATAATTTCAAGTATTTCCTTATCACTTGCATCGTATGAAATGCTGATAACAGATTTTCTCGGAGTCATAACGTCCTCGGCGGTCATTTTATCGAGTTTAAACACATTTTTTATGTATTCAATATCGTCATGGTCGAGAGATCCCTCGTCAGCACCTGCGTCAAGCATAAGTACAATATCTTCTTCCGATACAGGTTCTTCTTTTTCGTGAGGGTCGATACCGACAAGCCTTAAAACTGCATTAGTGGAAATAGTTAAAAACCAAATAATAGGCTTTAAAACAGCAGCTAAAAAGGAAATAATGCCACAAACTGAATTTGCAAGCTTTTCCTTATGCTTCATAGCAATTCGTTTTGGGACAAGTTCACCGAAAATAAGAGTAAAATACGATAAAATAAGGGTTACAAGCACAACAGCAACTGTATTAATAATTTTGGTATTATCAGCCGATAAATTAAATGCTTTTGAAATAGCAGATGATAAAACCTCAGCAAAGTTGTCAGCAGCAAAAGCAGAACCAAGAAAACCTGCAAGGGTAATTCCTATCTGAATTGTTGAAAGGAATTGAGTAGGTTCTTCAATTATTTTAAGCATTTTTACAGCTTTTTTATTGCCGTCCTCTGCAAGAGCCCTAACCTTTTTTTCATTAAGTGAAATAACTGCGATTTCAGTTGCTGCAAAAAAGGCATTAAGAGCAATAAGTATAATCTGTAATAATATTTGTTTAATCATTTAAGTAATTTAACCTCCAAATAATAATGTAATTATGTGCATCCTAAAAAAGCTAATTGATTATGTAGCTAAATTCGCACAGCCTGTTGTTGAGAACTACATTACAAATTTTTAAAGGTAAAGAATAAACAGTAAAAAAGCTACTTCGAGGTAGCGGATCCACAAAACCATCTCCTTAGATATATTGAATACAATATTATCGTGTTTTCGTTATCAAGTCAATAGATATTTTTATTTTTTAGACCAAACGCTAAGTTCGAGTATTCCGTCCTTACTGCCGGAAAGGAAAAGTATATCGTTTTGCTTGAATTTATAGTCGGGAGTAATAATATCGTTTACGTTATCGTTATTTTCAATAGCAATTATGTTCAGACCAAAATGTTTGCGAAGATTAATATCCTCAACACTTTTGCCGATAAATTTATCAGGGACAACCATTTTTGAAACATTAATTCTTTCACTAAGTTGAACGAAATCAAGCATTCTTTCGGTTTCAAGTCTGCTTGCAAGGCGAATTGCCATATCTCTTTCAGGAAATACTACCTCAGCCCCAAGCTTTTCAAGAATGACACCGTGTTCTGCACTCATAGCTTTTGCTATAACCTTCGGAATGCCCAGTGAAACAAGATTAAGCGTAGTAAGAATAGAAGAATCCATGTGTTCTCCGATACATACGATTGCAACATCGCAATTTTGAATACCGGTTTCAATCAGCGTTTTCTTTTCAAGATTATTAACTATAAACGCATTTTCAGTTACTTCTCTTATTTCACGTACTTTTTCCTCATTGCTGTCAATAGCTATGATTTCAGAGCCTGATTCAGCTAAGTCAAGCGCCAAAGCAGTGCCGAATCTGCCAAGACCTACTATGCCGTAAGTCATTTTATTGTTTTTAGATTTTTTAAACATAATTTCACCTTATCCTATTGAAATATTGCCCTCGGGAAAAGTTACCCTTTCCCCTCTTGAAAAATACCAAAGAGTAACAATTGTCATAGGTCCAAGTCTTCCTATAAACATAATTATCATTGAAAGGATTTTTGAAGCAGCGGAAAGCGAGGTCGTAATACCTGTTGTTAAACCTACTGTACCGTATGCGGATACCACTTCAAACAGTATATCTCTGAGTTCTAACTGAGGTTCAAAAATCGAAATTAAAAATGTGCCTATTAAAACCACATTTATTCCCAATACAGTAACTACCGCCGCTTTTCTAAAAGCATTTTTAGGTATTGCATACTTAAAAGCTTTTTCGCCTTTATTAGTTGCAGCAGATACAATTCCCTTGAATAAAACAAAAACAGTCGTCGTTTTAATACCGCCTCCGGTTGAGCCGGGAGAAGCACCGATAAACATTAAAACTATCATAACAATTATGCCGGCATTTGAAAAATTGCTCAAATTAAAAGTAGAAAAGCCTGCAGTTCGTGCCGAAACACTGTTAAATAATGCACCCAGCCAAGTAATATTATTAGTTAATTTAATCATAACGGCACCGAAAATAATTAAAATAACGGTAACCCAAATAACAACCTTTGAATGCATAGAAAGCGACTTCCATTTAAGTTTATTTGTCTTTATGTCTTTAATTACAAAAAAACCTATACCACCTAAAATGATTAGCATACAGGTTACAACATTGAGATATACGTTGTTTTTATATGCCGCAAGGCTTTGAAAATTGCCGAGTATATCAAATCCGGAATTATTAAAAGCGGCTATTGAGTGAAAAGCACTGATACCAAGAGCTTTTGTGAAACTAAAGTCTTTAGAAAATGCAATAAAGCTTAAAATTGTTCCGATTAATTCAAAAGAAATAGTTGTAAAAAATATTTCTTTTATAAATTTAACTATCCCCTTACCAGAGTTAAGATTTAATGCTTCTTTGACAAGGCTGCGACTTTTGAAATTAACTCTTTTGCCCATTGCAATAATAATTCCTGTACCAAGCGAAGTAATACCCAAGCCGCCGATTTGAATTAATACTGCAAGAATAAATCTGCCAAACGGAGTAAAGGTATTTGCCGGGTCAACAGTTATAAGCCCTGTAACGCAAACAGCACTTGTTGCAGTGTAAAGAGAGTCAATATACTTTAAATTAACGCCGTCATTAAGGCTTATCGGCAACATTAAAATTAATGAGCCTAAAATAATAGTTGCGGCAAAGCCGAACGCTATTATTCTTGCCGGTGATTGCGACATTACAAATTTCTTAATTCTCAAGATTTCACCGCCTTTTATCAAAATATTGACATTATTATATATCAACAAATATAAAGTAAAGATATAAAAGAAAAGTTCTCACTTTGACCCAACACAAAATGTCAGATAAAAATCTAACAATTAGTCGGACGGGTCAATTTTGAGAACTTTTCTTTTTATTTTTTATAAACGGTGCTTTTAAAAGCTGATTCGATATCCATAAGATTTTCGTAAGTATACCAAGGTGCTTCACATTTAACCATATTAACTAAAAAAGGACAAATTTCCTTATCTATAATATACTTATTAATTTCAAAAGAGTCACGAATATTTTTCGTAAGATATGTATCGTTGAAAAGTTGAAAATCAGTCAAAAGCATAAATACACCTTGTTGAAATTTCATTCGTGTGTTAGTCGGAACATCAATAAGCTTAGCTTTCGGAGCAGCATTTGACGCAATAGAATCAAGATGCTTTCTAAAGTCTGAAGAGATTGACACCTTCTTGTTTTCAATAAGTTCCTTAATAGATTTTTTTACACTTGTTTCGTCAAAATAGCTTACGTAAACATTAAGTTCATTAAGCCATTTATCAGCAACCTGAATATCACTTGTATAATCGTCCATATCTCGAAGTTTTAAGACATATAAAACGATATCCTCGTCAAAATTAGTTCTGTCCTTTAATGCAAATGACAGTGAAGGATATAAACTCTTAGTGAAATCGATAAGCGGCGACAAATGATAATAGTGCTGCGCAAAAGCGGAAATCTCATACAAGTGTTCGGTACTTGCATTACCCATTGTCTTGTTAAATACATAAACAAAATCGCCAAGAGATTTATAATAATCAAAAACAAAGTCCGAATTAATATGCTTAATGCCAAGGTCTGAATTTTCAAGTGCAAATTTTTGTTCTCTGTAAAAAGTCGGAAGCAGGCGACGGTTTGGGTCGTTAATGCGTTCACCACGATAAAACAGCTTTTCGCCAGATAAAAACGGGTCAAGAATGATAGTATTAAAATCCTCAATATTATCAATTCTTTTACTTACGTGGCTGAAATCAATATCAAGATTATCTTCAATCTTAACGCTTATTTCATCAAGCTTTTGCCTTAACAGTTGTCTTGCAGATGGGCGATAAAAAATATTATTCAATATTCATCACCAACTGATACGCAGACTCTGTTGCGTTTGCAATTCTACCGATTTTGTTGCTGTCGCCAATATTATAGACTTTATAAGAATCTGAGTTTTTAATATCATTGTAAAGAGAATTGTCACTTCTTACGCCAAGTGATAAAACAACTAAATCAACTTTAATCGCAACTGCTTTTTTTTCTTTCAAATTCTCAAGTTCAATTCCGCTTGAAGAAACAGAAAGAAGCTTATGGGATGTTAAAAATTCGGTTCCTGCTTTTTCAAGAACAGGCAAAGCGTCATCAAGCTGTTGAAACCATGCACCCGGCGCTATTTTATCAGCCATTTCAACAACAGTCACCTTGTTGCCCTTAGATACAAGAAGTTCGCTTGTTTCAAGACCTGTCATACCTGAGCCTATAACAGCAACCTTTTTATTACTAATATCAATACTGCCGTTAAGAACTTGAGTAACCGTAACAACATTGTCGCCGTTAAATGATTTAGGATGAATTGCATTTCCGCCTGTTGCAGTAATAACAATTTCAGGCGAATAAGAAGCAATAATATCTTTATCAGCCTTTATATCAAACAATACTTTTGCACCGCTGTTTATTGCGTTTGAAAGTAAATCCTCGCAAACCCAATTAAATTTTTTCTTTATGAGGCGGTTTGCTTGCTAAATTGAGCTGACCGCCTTGCTTGCTTTCTTTTTCAAGAACAGTAACATCAAAACCACGCTTTGAAAGAAGCTCAGCAGCAGTTAATCCGGCGCATCCTGCACCGATAATGAGAACTTTTCTGCCGTTACCGTTTTGCTTAAGGCTTACATTTTCTCTGCCTACAAAAGGATTAACCGAGCAATTACCGTGAGTATATTTATATGCTCCTTTCATCATACTCTCAAAGCAATATAAACAACAAACACAACGTTTAATAAGATTTTCATTACCGCTTTTAACCTTGTTTGGCCAATGAGGGTCGGCGATAAGAGGCCTGCCGAGTGAAATAAAATCTTGGGTACCCTCTTCAAGCTGCATTTCAGCCTGTTTAGGTGAACGAATGAGGTTAGCGGCTATAACAGGAATATCAACAACCTTTTTTACCTCGCTTGCAAGATATTTTCTCCAACCCGGAGTAAATGTGGTAGGTTCAAGCCAATAATTAAATGTATCATAAGCAGCAGAGGAAACATCAATGGCATCAATGCCTTTATCACTCAGGATTTTAGCCATTTTAATTCCTTCTTCTAAATTGTAGCCCTTGCCGTTTTGACCGATTTCGGAATACATTTCATCAACCGTGAGGCGAACTACAATCGGAAAATCTTTACCGCAATTTGAACGAATACCGTCAATAATTTCAAGCAAAAATCTCATTCTGTTTTCTAAGCTTCCGCCGTATTGGTCAGTGCGCTTATTTGTATTTGGCGATAAAAACTGTTGAATCAAATAACCGTGGGCAGCATGAAGTTCAACACCGTCACACCCTGCTTTTTTAACTCTTACAGCACCCTCAATAAATTGGCAGATAATTCTTTTTATTTCATTAACGGAAAGTTCACGATTAACGCTGTCGCTCATTTTACTGCGTTCGCACTTACTCGGCGCAACAGTTCGTGGAACTATATGCTTATCCTGAAGTTTTTTACCTTGCGGAATTACTGCTTGTGTTAATATTTTGGTATATAGATTACCCATAAGCTTACTGCCTATGTTGCAAATCGGTACAGTGCCTATCATCAAGCCGAGATTTTGCCTGCCCGGATGATGAAGCTCAACCATAATCTTACAGTTATGCTTATGTATCCTATCCGCCATTTCACGAAGCGCCGGAATTTGATAATCGTGGCTCATACCAAGTTGACCGAATGAGGATGCACCGGTAATATCATTAATTCGAGTAATCTCTGTAAAAATAAGACCTACTCCGCCCTTGGCACGTTCTTCGTAATAATCCATCATAGTTTCGGTAGCGCAGCCGTTATATTGACCAAAGCCCATACACATCGGCGCCATAACTATTCTGTTTTTAATTTCAACATTACCTATTTTCATAGGCGAAAACAACATATCGTAGCTCATAAAAACCCCTTAAGATGCTAATTATTTTGTTTTTTTCTTTTTATTGCCGGTTTTGTGCCTATCCTCTTTTTTACCGTACATAGCTTCCATTCTTGCGTCTTCTCTTTTACACCAACTTCTAAACCATAGATAAATCAACAAAACAACGACAACAAGTACAATTATAGGAATAACCTTTGAAGATACACCCTTAAACTTCGACAACTTTTGCCCTGACTGAATCATAAACCAAACATTTGGAGTGAATTTAGTGCCTTTTGAGCCTGTATAAGCTTTATCCCAGCTTAAGTCTACCTTCTTACCGTTTTCATCTATATAATAGTAGCCAAAAGCTTTAAGCGGTGTATTTTTATCCTTGAATTGATTGAAATCCTTATTTTTATAAACAAAAAACTCCACCTGAACGCCGTCAACAGTAGGTGTAATACTTTTCGGCATAAAGGCATAGTTGATATCAGACATAATTGCAGTATGATTTATACCGATTAAAATTGCAATAACGGCAATAATTCCTACAATTACTGCGGCAATTGTTATTTTTTTCTTTTTCGGTTCCATTTTCTTTTTAGCCTTAACAGCATTTTCAGTTGTTTGTAATTCTTTTTCTTCCATAATCTCGCTGAGCCTCACAAAGTTAAAATAATATATTTTAATTATATCAAATTGAGTTCAATAGGTCAAGAAAAAACGGAGTAATGCACAAGCCTTACTCCGAAACAAATTAAAATTGATTTATTTTTTTCTCTTTGCAGCTTTGGCTGCAAGCTTTGCTTTAGCCTCTTCAACTCGCTTTTTTTCTTCCTCTTTAGCAGCTTTTTCAGAAGCCTCACGATTCTTTTCTCTTTCGATTTCCTTCTGCCTTTCTTTCTCATCTTTTGCTGCCTTACGTGCAAGTCTTTCTTCCTCAAGGGTTTCGTCGCTTTTAGCAGGAGCTTTAGCAACAGCAATATTAATGCCTGTAGCTACAAGCAAAAGTACAACGGCAACAATATATCCCCATGCAAGAGAAGCACTGCCGTTAATGACAGCCATATCACCGAAATTGAATGCGGTTACCTGACCTGCAAGTGAACCGGACATAACAAACATAACCACAGCTGCTACAGAAAAAAGGATTGAAACAATGTCAAGTCCGACCATAGCCTTTGTTTTTGGTTTTTTACAAAGTATAATTGTCATCAAAAAAGCAATAACAATAAATAATGCACTGAGTACAAAAAATAAATATCCCAAGCAAGCAAATGTAAGCGCCCCGCTGTAACCTTCAAACTTCATATTAGACATATATAAACCTGCATTGCCAAAGAAGCTTTTAAAAAAGTCAACAAGCGAATTATTTTTATTAAACAATGAATATATTGTCAACGTGAAATTTGCGCCGTCGCTTTTAAAATCAGCCCAAGGAAGTATAAAACCGATTGCAGGTAAAAATGTTAATACAAGCCTTGCAATTCTTAGCTTTGTTCCCCAAATAGAATAAGCTATTCTGTTAAGCGATTTGTAAAAAACCGCAAATTGTTTTTCAGCCTTATCACTATCCTCTTCCAATCTTTCCTGCCAATTATAGTTAGGAATTGAAACGCCACAAGAGGAGCACTCTGCTTTAACGTTCCAAAAATGTAATTTTTTGCCGCAATTAGGACAGGTACTTGCCATAAATGTGTACCCCTTTCAAAGTTACTTACTTAAACTATTTTATATTGATTAGCACTAATTGTCAATAATTAATTGAAAATACAAATAAATTATTTCTAATTTCTTTAAATATTTATACCAATTAATAGAAAAAAGTATTGATTTAGAATGTATGATATGTTAGTATAGTAGTGTTATATTTCAAAGACTTTGTGTCTTAAGAAATGAGGGAATAATTTGGCAGAAGAAACACTTGCAGACGAATTAACGCAGGAGGAAATGGATGAGCTTGACAAGCTTGCCTATACCCACAAGCGTTACCTAACACCAAAAGAAATTGCAGCATATGTGCTTGTAAATTTCGGTCAAAAGAATTTATCACAGTTTGTTGATGCGTTTAAAGAATTCTTTATGATACAATTCTTAAAGCTTAATTCAACCGCATACGCAAACATCAATCTCTTTGCTTCAATATATGATGCGGTAGACGATACTATTTCAGGCTTAATTATCGACAGAACACGTACACGTTGGGGCAGAATCAGACCTTTCTTTATTATACCGCTTCCGTTATGGCTTGTCGGCGGTGCAATGATGTTTACGGCTCCCAATATAAGTGCTACAAGCAAAATAGTTTGGGCTGCTATTGCAATTGTTATTTACGGCTTAGGTATGAGTTACTTCGGCGCTTGGAATCTTATGATTTATAATATTACCCCTAATACAGACGAACGTAACGATCTTATCACTATAACGAAATTTTTTGAACTTTTCGGCACATGGCTTCCGTCACTCGTTCCTGTTCTTGTAACTCTTTTACCAAAAATAAATAAGAGTATTACAATGGAAGGCGTTTATTCGGGATTTGCTTACTTTATGCTTATCCTTGCTGCTGTCTTTGCAGTATTCGGCTTCTTTAATATGAGGGAACGTGTTCCTCTTATGAGCCGTGAGGAAATCAAGGAAACATCAGTTCTCGAATCACTTAAGAATATTATTACTAACAGACCTCTTTTGGCTGTTATTCTTGCTAATTTCTTCAACTCTTTCAAGTCAGTCGGAGGTTCATCGGAATCGTACTTCTGGCTTAACAACACCGGTTCATTGCTTAACCAAACCATTTGCGGCTTGTTTACAGGTATTCCAAACTACATTATGGTTCCTATTGCAGCTAAAATGGTAAAAAATGGGGCGCAAGAGCTACATCAATAATTGCGGGTTTATTTGGTTTCTTTGCGTATATGACCCTTTTCTTTGTAGGTTTCCACCCGTTTGGTCAAACTTTTAAAGACCATTACATATTTAACCTTATTTGGGTTATCTTCGGTCTTACCATTTGCGGTCTTCCTAATAAAATACTTAATGTAAGCGGTCAAATTGTTACAGCCGAAGCACTTGATTATATGGAATGGAAGCACGGCCTCAGAAACGAAGCTCTTGTTACTACAGTTCAGGGCTATTTCGGCAAACTCGCTACCTCAGTAACCGGTTGGCTTTCGGGTATGGTGCTTACTTGGATTAATTATGTTCCTCTTACAGACTCACTTGGTAACGCTGTTCCTCAAACCGACCCAACTATGCTTAACGGTATTTGGGCAGTATTCTGTATCCTCCCTGCTCTTGCGAGAGGACTTTACGGTGTTTCGTTTATTATTTATCCTATCCACGGTGATCTTCAGCAACAAATGATTGTTGAGCTTGCTGAAAAACGTGCACAAAGACTTGCAGAACAAGAAGCAAAAGACCATCAGGCTTAAATTATAATAAGTAATTAAAATAAAACTAATAAAGGCGAAGGAATTTCCTTCGCCTTTTCTTATGTTCTTTTTATACATCATTTCGCTTTGCGCCAAGTATTTGGTGAGAATAAAACAATTATCGGGAATAGTTCAAGCCTTCCCGCAAGCATATCAATTATCAATACTATTTTTGAGCCCATACTTAAGAAATCAAAATTCTTTGTAGGGCCGAGAAGTTCGAGTCCGGGTCCTATATTATTAAAGCAAGCAACAACACCGGAAAAACAGGTTGTAATACTATATCCTTCAATTGATAACAAAAGTGTTGATATAACAGTGATTGAAACGTAAATTATAAGATAAACATTAACGCCTCTAATTACCTTATCATCAACCACACGCTTATTCATTCTAACCTTAATAATCGTGTTAGGTCGAGTTGAAAGTCTTAAATCTCTGAATATCTGCTTAGTATAAAGAACAACCCTTGAGACCTTAATACCTCCGCCCGTAGAGCCTGCAGAACAACCTATGCACATAGCCAACAAAAGAATAATTTTAGGAAACGTCGGCCACAAATCAAAATCGGCTGTACCGAAACCTGTTGTGCTCATACAAGTATTAACGGCAAAAAATGAATCACGAATTGCATCTGAAATATGAGGATAAGTTCCCATAATATTAAGAGTAATAAGGGCAACAAATGTTACATTTATAATTACATATGTTCTGAATTCCTCGTCCATAAAAGCTTCTTTATATCGCTTTGTTAAAAGAAAATAATAAAGATTAAAATTAACGCCAAACAGAAACATAAAGATTATGCAAACCCATTCAACAAATTTGCTGTTATAGCCTAAAATGGAACTATTCAAAACGCTGAAGCCGCCTGTGCCCGCAGTTGCAAATGAGGTTACCACGCTGTCAAAAAGTCTTAAGTTATCACCCGTTATTCTGCTTCCGAAAAACAAAACAATAATTTCGATAACAGTCATTACGGAATAAATAATATAAAGTGATCGTGCACTTTCGGATATTTTCGGCGTAACCTTTCCTGCCGTAGGACCCGGAACCTCAGCTTTCATAACATACATCGAGTTACTGTTCGACTTAGGTACAACCGCAATAAGAAAACAAAGTATACCCATACCGCCAATCCAATGAGTAAAACTGCGCCAAAACAGAATTGACTTAGGTATAGATTCAATTTTATTAAGAATTGTTGCACCTGTTGTTGTAAAACCTGATGTTGTTTCAAAAAATGCATTTACGAAATTTGGAATTGTGCCGCTGATAATAAAAGGTAATGAGCCAAAAAGCGATACAAGTATCCAACCAACACCACAAATAACCAAACCCTCACGAGCATATATTTTGACAGATGACGGCTTAAAGCATTTTAAAATCATTCCAAGCAAAAACAATAAAGCTATCGGAATGATAAATGAAATATATTTAGCCTCTTTAAAACCCTGCATATTATAATAAAACGAAACAAACAACGGCAGAAGCATTAAAAGAGCCAATATATTCATAATTTTACCGAGTACATAAAAAACAGACCTATAATTCATACCTGCTCCTTAAGATAAAATATCGTTTAAACTATAAATTTTTGTATCTTTGGAAACAATAATTACCCTATCGTGCTCCTTAATAACGTCAGAACCTGTTGGGAATATTGTTTTATTTTTGCGCTGAATTGCTGCAATAAGTATATCTTTTTTAATTCTTAATGAGGATATAGGCTTATTAAGAAAACTAATACCCTCGCCTGCAACAAATTCAATTGCTTCAATCTTACCGTCAACAAGTTTGTAAAGCGTTTTCATATTAGACGAGCTTACACTTGAACGTGCACGTACATATTGAGTAATAATATCACTTGTTATTTCAGAAATATTTACATACGATTCCATTCCCATTTTAGTAAGCATACGACTTAAGTTTTGATTATTTATTTTAGTTATATTTTTTTTAACCCCGATGCTTTCGCTATACATTGATACAAGGAAATTTACTTCGTCAGTATCTGTCAAGGTAACAACAGCGTCAACCTTGTCGATGCCCTCCTCTGCAAGAAGTGAATAGTCGCTTGCATCGCCGTTAATTACCGTAGCTTTAGGGCAATGCTCATAAAGCTTGTCACAATTTCTTTTATTTTTCTCAATAACAACAACATCCTTGCCTGATGCAGTAAGCATATTTGTAAGATAAATTGAAATTCTTGAGCCGCCTATAAGCATTATACTTTTTACATTAGTTGATTTTTTCGAAATTAGTTCTTTTACAATCTTACCCAAATCGTGGTGTGAACCTGTTATATGTAAAATATCACCGGGAATAATAATAAAATCTCCGTTTGGAATAAATACATCGTCGCCACGGCAAACAGCACAAATGATAAACGAATTAATATATTTATTGGGAATTTCACTGATTTTTTTATTTGCCAGCATACTTTTCTCGGAAACCTTGAGACCAGCCATATGAATTCTTCCGTGAGAAAACGATTCAACAGTGGAAGCAGAAGGAAATTGCAATATTCTGAATATTTCAAGTGCAGCTGCAAAATCCGGATTAATCATCATAGAAATACCGAGTTCATCACGCATGAAGTTCATTTGCGATGAATACTCAGGATTTCTTACACGTGCGATAGTATGTTTGGCACCCATCTTTTTTGCAATAAGGCAAGATAGAATATTATTCTCATCCGAAGGGGTTGTGCAGATAAGAAGATCACAGTTTTTCATATCAGCTTCATCAAGCACATCATAATGCGTTGCACTACCGCTTATACCCTGAACGTCAAGCATTTCTACGAGTTTTCCAACTCTATCCTCGTTTATATCAATAATAGTGATATCGTGATTTTCAGCTGTTAAGGTTTTAGCAAGCATAACACCGAGTTTGCCTGCACCGATAATGGTAATTTTCATCAATTTTCCTCCAAAAAAGAATTAAGTTTTTGAAAATTGCGAGTTATATAAATTATAATAAAAACCTTTTTGAGCATAAAGAGATGCATGTGTCCCCTGCTCAATAATATTGCCATCATTCATAACTAAAATCAAATCAGCATTTTGAATTGTTGAAAGACGGTGAGCAACAATAAATGTTGTTCTGTTTTTCATAAGTGTATTAAAAGCCTTTTGAATTTTTATTTCTGTTCTTGTATCAATTGATGAGGTCGCCTCGTCAAGAATAAGCATCGGAGGAGGGCAAAGCATTAATCGAGTAATACAAAGAAGCTGCTTTTGACCCTGTGAAAGAGAACCGCCGTCCTCCCCTATTTTCGTTTTGTATCCGTTAGGTAAACGTTTAATAAACGAATGAGCATGTGCTTTTTTAGCGGCTTCAATAATTTCATCATCAGTTGCGTCTGTCTTACCTAAGCGAATATTATCGGCAATAGTTCCGCTTTTAAGCCAAGTATCTTGAAGTACCATACCGAAATTTTGCCTGAGCGACTGACGTGTAACGTCCTGCGTATTCACTTCGTCAACTAAAATTGCTCCATTATTTGGATCATAAAATCTCATTAAAAGATTAATAAGCGTTGTTTTTCCGCAACCCGTCGGACCGACTATGGCAACAGTTTTGCCCGGTTCAACATTTATATTAACGTTCTTTAAAAGTTCTCTGTCGGGATTATATGAAAAATACAAATTATTAATTTCTACACTGCCTTTAACATTTTCAAGTTCTGTCGCATCAGCTTTGTCAGGCAATTCAGGTGCTTCTTCAATTAATTCAAACACACGAGCAGCACAAGCTATTGCGTTTTGAAGTTCCGTAACAACCGAACTGATTTCGTTAAAAGGTTTTGTGTATTGGTTGGCATATGATAAAAAACAAGAAAGAATACCAACTGTAATATTACCTTTTACAGCCATAATTGCGCCAAAAAGAGCAACTGCGGCATAAACGATACTGTTGACAAATCTTGTTGCAGGATTTGTTATAGATGAAAAGAAAGTAGCTTTAAGCGAATATTTCGCAAGATCATCATTAATCTTATCAAATCTTGCTTTGTTTTCTTCATTCATAGAGTAGGCTTCTGCAACCTTTTGGTTTGAAATCATTTCATCAATAAAAGAAGTCTGCTCGCCACGAGTTTTTGATTGAAGTGAAAACATATTAAATGTCTTTTTAGCAATAAACCTTGCAATAAAAAATGAAAGCGGAGTAACAACTACAACAACAATTGTTATAAATACATTTACGCTAAGCATAAATGCAAGAGTTCCTATAATTGTAATAACACCGGTAAAAAATTGAGTGAATCCCATCAAAAGACCGTCTGAAAGTTGGTCAACATCTGTAATAACTCGGCTGACAATATCCCCTTTTGAATGAGTATCAATATATGAAAAAGGTAAAATTTCAATCTTTTCAAATGCTTTTTTTCTTAAATCCCTTGACACATTATATGTGATTTTATTGTTGCAAACATTCATAAGCCATTGAATAAGGGCAGTTGATACAACAATAACCGCAACCTTGATGAGAATTGATTTCATATTAACGAAATCAACATTTCCCTTGCCGATAATGCAATCAATTGCCTTACCGACTAAAATAGGAGCATATAGTGTAAGACCGACTGTAACAGCAGCAAAAAACATTGATAAAATTAAAAAATATTTATATTTTCCGATATAGGAGAAAACTTTTTTTAAAGTACCTTTGTTTTTCTTTTTGTCAACCATTAAGCTTCCTCCTTTCCGAATTGAGATACATAAATTTCCTTGTATACCTCACAGAAATTAAGAAGTTCTTTATGCGTACCGATTCCCACACATTTGCCGTCATCAAGCACGATAATCTTGTCAGCACTCATAACAGATGAGGCTCTTTGCGAAACAATGAAAACGGTTGGGTTATAATCAAGAGAATAAATTGCATCTCTCATTCTTGCCTCTGTTGCAAAATCAAGCGCAGAAGAAGAGTCATCAAGAATAAGAATTTCCGGCTTTCTTACAAGAGCACGTGCTACTGATAAACGCTGCTTTTGACCGCCTGAAAGATTAGCACCGCCCTGTGCAATAAAGAAATCAAGACCGCCTTTTTCCTGAATAGTATCATATACCTGAGCAAGCTTCAACGCTTCGATAATATCGTTATCACTTGCGTTTTTCTTTCCCCATTTCATATTGTCACGAACAGTGCCTTTAAAAAGAACTGCTTTTTGCTGAACAAAGCCGATTTTATTCCTAAGCTCGTCATCATCAAGCGATTTAACGTCACAACCGTTCACATAAACTGTTCCCCTGCTTGCATCGTAAAAATGAGGAACAAGAGAAACGAGGCTTGATTTTCCCGAACCTGTACCGCCTATAACTCCGATTACATCGCCTTTATTTGCTGTAAAGTTGATATCAGTAAGCGACATATCGCCGGCATTACGGTATTTTAGTGAAACATTTTTAAATTCAATATACGAATCGGAATTCGCTTTGTTATCGTTATGTTCAAGCGTGCTTTCCTGTTCAAAAACGCTTTTAATTCTATCGGCACAAGCAAGCGCTTTAGTAATCGTTACAAGAAGATTTGCAAGTTTGATTAGTTCAACGAGAATTTGACTCATATAGTTGTAGAGAGCAACAACCTGACCTTGCGTTAAATCGCCGATATCTACCTTGATGCCGCCGCTGTAAACAAGAACAACTATTGCAATGTTAATAATCACATAAGTAATGGGATTTAAAAGAGAAGAAATTTTGCCGACTTTCTTTTGCATATTTGATAATGCACGATTGCGCCTGTTAAATTCTGCAATTTCGTTAGCTTCGTCGGTAAAAGCACGAATTACTCTTGCACCTTCATAATTTTCTCTTGTAATAAGCGTTACACTGTCAAGATTTGATTGAACTTTTTTATATCCCGGTGTGGTATATGCCATTATCAAAAAAATTGACAATTGACAGCAAAACGATTGCGGCAAGAAAAATCAGTGCACATTTTGCATCAATAAAAAATGCCATAACCATAGCCCCGAAAACAATGAATGGCGAACGAAGTAAAAGACGTAACACAAGATTAACACCGTTTTGAACAGTATTAGTATCATTTGTCATACGAGTTATAAGTGAGGACGTACCGAGATTGTCGAGTTCATTAAATGAAAGCGTTTGAATTTTTTGATAAAGAGCCGAGCGAAGTCCCCTGCCAAAGCCCGTGGCTGCCTTAGCTGCAAAATATTGCGCAGTAATAGCGGCAACCATACCCACGATTGCGAGCAAAACGAGTATACCGCACCTTGAAAGAATATAAGTCTTGTTGCCGTTTGCAATACCCTTATCGATGATTGCGGCAATAACAAGAGGAACAATAAGTTCAAAGGAAGCCTCCAAAAGCTTAAAAAGCGGAGCACAAAACGATTCTTTAACATATCCTTTGAGATAAACTAATAACGATTTCAAATTAAATCTCCATTCAACATAACTTACTAATTTATATATTATAATACTTACTAATATAATGTCAACTAATTATAAAAAAATTGTTTATATACTTTACATTGATTAATCAAAGGTGTATAGTATAAAAAAATAACTTAAGAGGTAGTTAATATGAATAAAAAACCTGTAACAGCTATTATCGTCGGCGCAGGTCACAGAGCAATGGTTTACAGTAAGCTTGCACTTACAAATCCTGAGCTTTTGAAAATTGTCGGCGTTGCTGACCCTAACCCTATAAGAAGAAAGCAGTGTATGGAAAAGTTTGGCTTTTCTGAAGATATGTGCTTTGAAAATGCGGACGAACTTGCCAAAAAAGGTAAGCTTGCAGATACAATTATTAACGGTACTATGGACGAACAACATATTGAAACTGCCGTTCCGCTTCTTAATTGCGGATATGATATGCTTCTTGAAAAGCCTTTTGCAGTTAATGAGGAGGAAATGAGAGAGCTTGTTGACTGTGCAAAGAAAAATAACTCTAAGGTTATGATTTGCCATGTGCTTAGATATACTCCTTTTTATTATGGAATTAAAAAAAGAATTGTTGACGGCGAAATCGGAGATATAATTAATATTCAAACTAATGAGCACGTTTCTTATCATCACCTTTCAACGTCTTATGTGAGAGGTAAATGGGCAAATTCGGACAAGTGCCATACAAGTATGCTTCTTGCTAAATGTTGCCACGACCTTGATATTATTATGTGGATGATGGCTGAAACAAAGCCTACTCAAATTTCATCATTTGGCAGTAAATATCAGTTTAAGCCGGAGAATGCACCTAAGGGCGCAGGTACAATTTGTATGAAGGACTGCCCTCTTGTTGACACTTGCGTTTATTCAACTAAGAGATTATACATTGACCACCCGGACAGATGGGCTTTCTACGTTTGGGATGCACTTGAAGGAATTGAAAATCCGACTATTGAGGATAAAATTAAGCTTATGAAAAGCGACAGCCCATACGCAAGATGTATGTATAAGTGCGACAATAATGTTGTTGACCACCAAAGCGTACTTATCAATTTTGCAAGCGGTGCAACTGCTACTCATAATATGGTAGGCGGTTCAAGCGAGCCGAGAAGAAATATTCATATTATCGGTACAAAGGGCGAAATTTTCGGTAACTTTGAGGAATCTAAGTTTTATGTTTCAAAAATTGACCCGTCCCCTGACGCTCATAACGGCGAATGCAGGATTGAAGAGGTTGACCTTAATGTAAACGGCGATATGGTTGGCGCTTACGGCGGCCACGGTGGCGGCGACGAAAGACTTGCAGAGGATTTTGTTAAATTTATCAGGGTGAAAACAAGCTTGCCTGCACCTCGATTTTTGACAGCGTTGCAGGTCACCTTGCAGTTTATCTTGCAGATGAATCAAGAGAACACGGCGGACAGCCTCAAAAGGTTGAATTTTAATAATATAATTTGACTTATCAATCGCCCGATTTAGGCGACCAATGGTCGCCCCTACGGTGTAAAAAAAATAGACAAAATGCAAAAAGAGAAATGACGAAGTCATTTCTCTTTTTTTACGTAAAATCAATTAAAAGCAAAAAGAAAAAGCAGGAGAAAATCTCCTGCTTTTTTAAAATTAGAAATCAATTATATCGCCGTCGCCGCCATTATCTAGAGTAACGGAAGTTGTCATAATTGACTCAATTGAGAATTGCCTACAAATTCTGTTGTAAAAGGAATATAATTTTTCAAGCACCAGCTTTGAGCAAAG
>ENA-OQHF01000249-OQHF01000249.1-human-gut-metagenome-genome-assembly--contig:-NODE-249-length-34432-cov-3.793266_pt1 | contig 34432 bp, 29 predicted proteins | sample MGYA00242559_ERZ504709 | MGnify/ENA primary metagenome ERZ504709 (study PRJEB26092, sample SAMD00036203) | human gut metagenome | host: Homo sapiens | study: EMG produced TPA metagenomics assembly of... | reverse complement strand
CAGTGGATTTCTTCACCGGCAGTTTTCTGTGCGGTTTTTATTTCATTGTAACAGTATTTGATGATAGATTTTCTGGTTATGATCCCGATGAAGGAGCCCTGGTCATCTACCACCGGCACGAAGTTCTGATTAATGGCGCGATCCAGGAGGTCTTCCATATTAGAATCTGCATGGACTGGTTTGTAGGCGGCACGGCGTGGGATCGCCATGATCGGGATTCCCTCTGTTTCCTTGATGTCGTGAATATCTGCACGGCGCATACCCCAAAGGAGATCTCCCTCTGAGATAGTGCCGAGATATTTGCCGTCCATGGTGAGGATAGGAATGCAGGAGTACTTGCGGTGCTCCATTTTTTCGAGGGTCTGGCGAAGAGTTTCATCCTCAAAGATGTAGGCTACTTCGCTTTTAGGAATCAGAAAAAACAGAATGTTCACGTTATTACCTCATTTCCGCAAAAATTATAAATAAATCTGTAAGCTGTTTTTAGAGAAGCTGAAGTCCGTGTGTCTCTGCAACATCTGTGATCTCCTTCGGCCAGAGAGAGACATGTACTTCTCCGATGTGTGCTTTACGAAGGAAGAACATACAGATCCTGGACTGTCCGATACCACCGCCGATGGTGTACGGAAGCTCTTTGTTCAGGATAGCTTTCTGGAATGGAAGTTCTCTTCGGTCATCACAGCCTGCTTCGGTGAGCTGGCGGTCAAGTGCGTCCTCGTCAACACGGATTCCCATTGATGAAAGCTCAAGGGCAATGTCAAGTACCGGATAGTACACGAGGATATCACCGTTCAGTTCCCAGTCATCATAGTCCGGGGCACGTCCGTCGTGGCGTTCGCCGTTGGTGAGGGTTTTGCCGACTTTCATAAGGAAGACAGCGCCTTTTTCACGGGTGATCCGATATTCACGTTCCTTCGGTGTGCAGTCCGGATACATGTCAAGAAGCTCCTGAGTTGTGATAAAGAAGATATCCTTTGGAAGGATCTCCTCGATGTAGTCATATTGTACAGCCATGTATTTCTCGGTTTTACGAAGGACACTGTAAATGGTGCGTACGGTTTCCTTGAGAGTTTCAATGGAACGCTCTTCTTTGGAGATGATCTTTTCCCAGTCCCACTGGTCTACGTAAACGGAGTGGATATTGTCCAGATCTTCATCCCGGCGGATTGCTATCATATCTGTGTAAAGACCTTCTCCGTGAGAAAATCCGTATTTTTTCAGTGCGTAGCGTTTCCATTTGGCAAGGGAGTGTACGATCTCGGCGTTGCTTCCTTCGATAGATTTGATATCAAAACTTACCGGGCGTTCTACACCATTAAGGTTGTCATTAAGGCCGGATTCCGGGGCTACAAATGTTGGGGCGGATACTCGGAGAAGGTTCAGCTTCTGTGAGAGTGTCTGCTGGAAGAAATCTTTTACTGTTTTGATCGCAATCTGTGTGTCATGGAGGTTCAGGTCTGCATGATAGGTTGCGGGAATCGTGATTGTATTCATTATCGGCTCCTCCTGATGATTTTTAGGCTTATTGCTCTGTGGGGTATTATAGCAGAAAATGGGTGGAGTGGCAATATAATGAGAGGGGAAGTCTTTTGGGATATCGTAGAAAAATACTGGGTATTAAATGCCTGGTGTGATATACTGAAAAAAGAATGCTTATGTTTACGGCGGAAATATAAATATCCGTTTTAACGGATAGAATGGAGGGAGTTTATGGCAGGTGAAAGATGTCAGGTTTGTGGGGGTAAGGTTGTAAATGGCAGGTGTTCATTATGTGGGATGCCTTACAGAAATGATGAGGTGTTATATCATCTGAATGAGCCCCGGGAGGTACATTATAAACATGCTTCCGCCAAAGTGCGGGATATGATGCGGCGGTATGGACAGGATGCTGATCAAACAACACAACATAACGGAAACGTAAACCGGAATACGAACGCAAACCGGAATACAAACATAAATCGGAATACGAATGCAAGCCGCAATACCGATTTGAATCGGAATCTAACCAGAAGCCGGAATACAGGTGCAGCAGCCGGACGTAAGACTGCAGCGGCAGTTAATACCAGGAATAAAACAACGGTGGGCAGAAATCGTGCAGAAGTTTTAGAACAGGGAAAAAAACAGCAAAAAAAAGATCAGAAAAGCAGCGGGGCAGGCTGGATCATATGGTTTATAGTGACACTGGCCATTCTGCTTCCAAAATTATGGGATTTTCTTGCAGACTGGATCGGAACAAATTTGTGAGAATATTTCTGCAGTGAGATCAGGCAGTGCTAAGTGTCTGTATTTTCGTGTATACAGAAATATCCCTTTTCTTTTCTCCTCAGCTGTGTTATACTCATGCCTAGCACAACATATAGATGAAAAACAATATATAGAAGATATAGGTACTATATATAGTATTTTGCATAGCGACTTATATATAGCACAGGGAGGGATGAGCAATGTTATATGTGATCAAGAAAGACGGGACAAGAGAGGAGTTTAATCCGCAGAAGATCGTGGCTGCCGTGAACAAATCCGCAGAGCGTATTCTTTATACTTTTTCAGACGAGGAGAAGGATTTTATCTGCCGTTTTGCCCAGGAGCATGCGGATTCCCTTGGAAAGAATGAGATTGAGATCCAGGAGATGCACAATATCGTGGAGGGGGCTCTGGAGCGTGTGAATCCGGCAGTTGCCAAGAGCTACCGTGATTATCGGAATTACAAGCTGGATTTTATCCATATGATGGATGATGTATATACCAAGAGTCAGGCGATCCGTTATATCGGTGATAAAAGTAATGCCAATACAGACAGCGCCCTTGTTGCCACGAAACGAAGCCTGATCTTTAATGAGCTGAACAAGGAACTCTATCGGAAGTTTTTTATGAACCGTAATGAGCTTCAGGCATGTAAGGACGGCTACATTTATATTCATGACCAGTCTGCACGTCTGGATACCATGAATTGCTGTCTGTTCGATGTGGCAGCTGTTTTAAGTGGCGGTTTTGAGATGGGTAATGTCTGGTATAACGAGCCGAAGACTCTGGATACAGCCTTTGATGTTATGGGGGATATCATTCTCAGTACAGCAGCACAGCAGTATGGTGGCTTTACAGTGCCGGAGGTTGATAAGATCCTGGCACCGTATGCAAAGAAGAGCTATGATAAATATATTTCCGAATTTATGAAATACTCGGACGAGAGCTGGAGTGGCCGTGAGGAGAGAGCTATTGAGTATGCTCTTGATAAGGTCCGCAGGGATTATGACCAGGGCTGGCAGGGAATTGAGTACAAGCTGAATACCGTCGGTTCTTCCAGAGGTGATTATCCGTTTGTTACGGTGACACTTGGTCTCGGAACCGAGCAGTTTGAGAAGATGTGTACGATTTCCCTTCTTGAGGTCCATCAGGGAGGACAGGGTAAGGCCGGACACAAGAAACCGGTACTTTTCCCGAAGATCGTATTCCTTTATGACAAAGAGATCCATGGTCCAGGAAAGTGCTGTGAGGATATTTTTGAGGCTGGTGTGGAGTGTTCCTCCAAAACCATGTATCCGGACTGGCTGTCTATGTCCGGCGCAGGCTATATTTCCAGTATGTACAGGAAATACAAGAAGGTCATCAGCCCGATGGGATGCCGTGCTTTCTTAAGTCCGTGGTATGAGCGTGGCGGTATGGAGCCGGCGGATGAGAATGATACGCCTGTTTTTGTGGGACGTTTTAACATTGGTGCGGTAAGCCTTCATCTTCCGATGATCCTTGCAAAGGCCAGAGCGGAGAGCAGAGATTTCTATGAGGTTCTGGATTTCTATCTGGAAATGATCCGTAACCTGCACATCCGCACTTACGAATATCTGGGACAGATGCGTGCATCCACCAACCCGCTTGCATACTGTGAAGGCGGTTTCTACGGCGGACATCTGAAACCGAATGAAAAGATTGGCAAGATCCTGAAGCCTATGACAGCTTCCTTCGGTATCACAGCGTTAAATGAGCTTCAGGAACTTTACAATGGCAAATCCATTGCCGAGGATGGGGCGTTTGCTCTGGAGGTCCTGAAATATATCAATGACAAGGTAAATCAGTACAAGAAGGAAGATGGTTATCTTTATGCGATCTACGGAACACCGGCAGAGAGTCTTTGTGGCCTGCAGGTAGAGCAGTTCCGTAAGATGTATGGAATCATTGAGGGCGTTTCTGACAGACCATATGTGAGCAACAGCTTCCACTGCCATGTAACAGAGGATGTGACTCCGATCGAGAAACAGGATCTGGAGGGACGTTTCTGGGAACTCTGCAATGGAGGTAAGATTCAGTATGTACGTTATCCGATCGGCTACAATAAGGAAGCTATCCGTACACTGATCCGCAGAGCCATGGATCTGGGATATTATGAGGGAGTGAACCTTTCTCTTGCATACTGTGACGATTGTGGTCATGAGGAACTGGAGATGGATGTATGCCCTGTCTGCGGTTCCAGAAACCTGACCAAGATCGACCGTATGAACGGATATCTTTCCTACAGCCGTGTCCATGGAGATACCCGCCTGAATGAGGCGAAGATGGCTGAGATCGCTGAGCGAAAATCTATGTAAATACTGGCTGCCCGATCAACTGTGTAACAGTGATCGGATGTAGAGCCAGACAGTATAAAAAATATCCCGCAGAGCTGCCGGTAAGACCAGCAGCCGTCTGCGGGATATTTTTATGTAAAGTGAAATTTTATAGTTCACTTTGTATTCTGAGTCCGTAAAATGATCATTTAATGATAGTTCCGGTCTTCTCACGGTAGCCGTCTTTTGCATGGGCCATGTCTGTGATGATGGTACGGCGTCCGGTTCCCTTCTCCACGAAGGAAACACCTGCTTCGATCTTAGGAAGCATGGAGCCTGCCGCAAACTGTTTGCCGGCAATATATTTCTTGGCATCTTCTGTGGAAATAGTATCCAGATAAGATTCGTGATCCGTATTATGGTCAAGGCTTACTTTCTCGACGCTTGTAAGGATCATCAGAGTGTCAGCGTTCAGTTCTTCTGCAAGAAGTCCTGCTGCCAGGTCTTTCTCGATGATGGCGCTGGCACCATTCAGCTGAGTTCCCTGCTCAAGAACCGGGATTCCGCCACCGCCTGCGGCAATGACGATCTGCTCTGCTGCAGAGAGGACCTTTACGGTTTCAATCTCTACGATCTTCTGTGGCTTCGGTGCTGCAAGGATACGTCTGTACTGACCCTCGCCCACCTTTGTGACAAAGTTTCCTTTTTCTTCTTCAGCCTCGGCCTCTTCTGCGTTAAGAACACGTCCAATGATCTTCTCCGGCTCTGCAAATGCTTCATCGTATGGATCGATGACAACCTGTGTCAGAACTGTGCTGACCGGTTTGTAGATCCCTCTGGAGATAAGCTCAGCACGGATGGCGTTCTGAAGGTCATAGCCGATATAACCCTGGCTCATGGCGGAACATACGGACATTGGTGCAAATGTATAATCAGGATGTGCCTTACCGAATTCATTCATTGCGGTGTGGATCATCCCTACCTGCGGACCGTTGCTGTGGGAGATCACTACGCGGGTTCCCTCCTCTACCAGATCTGCGATTACCTTCGCTGCGAGTTTTGTAGCTGTTTTTTGCTCTGGAAGTGTGGTGCCAAGTGCCCGGTGGCCTAATGCAACTACTACAGTTTTTTCGCTCATAGGAAATACCTCGTTTCTCTTTAAAATTGGAATGAAATCAGTTACTGTATCCAGTAACGAGTATTATATTTTATTATAAAAGACCTATGTGGGAAATGCAATAGAAAATCGAGTGTTTTCCAAGACCGGAAAAACTGTCATTGCTGTTCTAATGGTAATATTCCGCGAGGTGTTTTTTGTGAGCAAAGGTCATAGAAAACCCGAGGCATACCGCACGAATTTACGCGATCAGCATAAATTCTGTACATTGCGAAGCGTGTTACTGAGAACAGCATGAACAGCAACAAACCGCCTGATTCGGTCAGACGGTTTGCTTCTTACTATTTTTTGAGGGGGGAGATAGAGAGTGGTTTTTCATCTATCCAATACCTATTATATAGAGAAAATATGTTTAAAATATGTCGTTAATCTAAAAGAAATGGAAAATTTATAAAGAAAGTTTAAACAAACTTTATAATTTTTATATCCGGTTGCACATGGTCTGGGAATGTGATACATTGAAAAAGTCTTGATCCTGCATTCTGTGGGATCTGTTCACGCATCGTTTCGATGCAGAAATCCATTTTATTTTATCGAAAAAACACTGATCATGCACCATTTGCCGGGGAGGGATGCCTTTGTCTGTGGAAAAGTAAGTTTCTGTAAAAAAAACATGTGTATAAGAAATGCCAGATCAGGCAGAAATGAGGAAGAGCCATGAAAAACAGAATATGGAAACAGATGAAGAAAGTCGGAATTGTGACAGTGCTGGTAGGAGTCATGCTGGGAGGAACAATAGAACCGAAGCTGATCCTGGGAGCAGATTTTTTGCCGGGACAGGCACCGTTTATCGATCAGAGTGTGTTTTGGAAAGACAGAGAATCCGGACAGGCGGAGCTTGGGATCCGGATCCGCGGCTTGAATGAATGGCTGTCCGGGAGAAGGTTTTCGGAGGATAAGGAGAAAAATGAGAAGTGGGACGATGAACTTCAGGAGACTGAAGATCCATCGGTGGAGCAGGAAGAAGAGACAGAACAGGAACTGCCGGAGGATGACTGGCAGAAGAAAGAAGAGACAGAACAGGAACTGCCGGAGGATGACTGGCAGAAGAAAGAAGAAACAGAACAGAAACTGCCGGAGGATGACTGGCAGCAGAAAGAGAAGACAGAACAGGATCTGCCGGTGAATAAGGTTGTGGAAGGAATCGGAATAGAAATGGAGGAAGGATATGAGCACGTGGAGCAGCTGGCATCCGGGGAAACAGTACAGCCGGAGGATGAAGAGCAGGAGAAAACGGGTCCGCTCACACCGGAAGGAACGGCGTCCGGAGAAGAAAATGTAGGTGACGAAGAGGAATATGAGTCTGAGGAGATTCAAAAACTGACGCTGGTCACGTATATTTCTGAGTATTTTGTTCCGGAAACGGATTCTGTCCCGAAAAATATGGCTGCACAGCAGATTTCTGTAAGAAGCCAGAGCGGTGAAGCTACAGAGATCACAAAGCTGAAAATCATGCTGAACGTGGAACAGGATGGGCAGGATGAGATCTTTTTCCGGATCCCGTTGATCCTGCGTCAGGAATACCGTTTTCCGGCAGAGAAAAGCAGTTATCCTGTGACTCAGGAGGAACCGCTTCAGAAGGACTGTACCAGTGCGGGAACCTTTCTCCTGACAGAAGAAAACGGGGAAGAGCTGGTGATCGCAGAGGGGATCTCGCCTATGCTGGACGTGGAGGCTGCAGAGGCTGATATGGAATTGTCGGTAACTGCACAGAATGAAAAAATGAAAGCAGGGCAGACCATCCGTTATCAGGTGGAGATCGCTAATACCGGAAAACTGGATCTTGCAGATATCCGTCTGACCAGCAGCCTTTCCTGCCCTAAAATCCGGCAGATGTGGGAAGATGCAGAAGGCCTTCTGACAGAAGGGGCCGTGGCGGAATTTGCGGAATTAAAAGCCGGAGAGAGCAGGAGCTTTTATGTACAGGCGCCGCTTCTGGATGAACAGGAAAAAGATCTGGAGCACCAGGTGGAAGCAGAGGCCAGGGTGAAAGGCAGAGCGGCGGAGGTGATCCGGAAGAATGCCACCACTATAAATAGTCTGGAGGCACTGAAGGCGGATCTTTCTGTAAAGAAAACTGCAGACAAAGAAACCGCTGCGCCGGGTGAGACTGTGACCTACCAGATCTGTATCGTGAATACCGGTGAAAAAACGCTTCATTCGGTTGTGGGAACGGAGCGCTTTCAGGCGGCTGGGATCCATGCACAGTTTCTGGAGCAGGAAGGTGTAACGCTTAACAGCAGCCGTACAAAGGCAATGATCCAACAGATCCCGCCGGGAGAGGCAGTTTCTCTTCAGGCCGTGGTGAAGATCCCGGAAAAAACAGCGGATCAGAAGCTTTTTAACCAGGTGACGGTCACAAGCCAGGAAACTGGAGAGCGATCGATGGAGGCCTCCGCTTCTGTCATAGTAAAAGAAAAGGTAACCGTTACGCCGGAAGAAGGCTTTTTGTGCAAAGTGATGACCAGGATCCGGCTTCCGGTCAGACACAGATGGCAAGAGCAGCGTCCACACATCCGAAGACAGAAGATGATACAAGGACGGATCTGTGGACTCTTCTGGCAGTGACAGCTTTTGTGACTGTGCTGGGCGGTATCTGGCTCCGGAAAAAATATGCGGATATTTATGAGAAAAGCTGATGTTACTGAGAACGGAGTGAACGGTAACAAGCTGACATTTTACAAGGCGGCCGTGCCTCAAAGAAACGTTGAAAACAGGGGGGAGGTGTGCTATTCTATATGGTATGTACAGAAAACAAGAATAGTATATTTCCCGCCTCCGGTGTGCTGCCCGTCAGAACGGAAAAAGGGAAAATGGAGGAGAAAAATGAATCTTTTATCCTTATTGGAACATCTTGAATACAAATGCCTTCAGGGAAGTACAGAGCAGGAGGTTTCTTCTGTTGTATATGATTCCCGCAAAGTAGAAGAAGGGAGCCTTTTTATCTGCATCAGAGGTGCGGTCGTGGATGGACATAAATTTATACCTGATGTTGTGGCAAAGGGTGCGAAGACACTCATCGTGGAAGAAGCGGTGGAGGTACCGGAGGATGTGACAGTGATCCAGGTAGAGGATACCCGTTACGCCATGGCCTTTATTTCAGCAGCATGGTTCGGACATCCGGCAGAAAAGCTCAAAACCATCGGTATTACCGGAACCAAAGGAAAAACAACTACAACCTATATGGTGAAATCGATCCTTGAAAATGCCGGATATAAGGTTGGTCTGATCGGAACCATCGAGGCTGTTATCGGAGAGAAGCATATCCCGGCAGCCAACACGACACCGGAATCCTATATGGTACAGAAATATTTTCATGATATGGTAGAAGCAGGCTGCGATGCGGTCGTTATGGAGGTTTCCTCACAGGGACTGATGCTTCAACAGGACCCAGGGATTTGTGTTTGATTTTGGAATTTTCACAAATATTGACCGGATCATATCGGACCGAATGAGCACAAGGACTTTGATGATTATCTGCACTGCAAATCCATGCTTCTCAGGCAGTGTAAGGTGGGTATCGTAAATCGTGACGATGAACACTTTGACCGCATAATCGCAAGGCCATACCTGTAAACTTGAAACCTATGGATTTTCCGAAAAAGCAGATCTCCGTGCAGAGGACGCCAGACTCGTTGGAAGAAAGGGCTATCTGGGAAATTTCCTATCATGTTAAGGGACTTATGGATTTTCCTGTGGAGATTGATATTCCAGGTAAGTTCAGCATTTACAATTCTCTGACTGCCATTGCCATCTGCCGTCATTTTAAAGTATCCGAGGAGAATATCATCAAAGCTCTGAAGGTGGCCAGGGTCAAAGGCCGTATTGAGATGATCAAGGTATCTGACGAATTCACACTGATGATCGATTACGCACATAATGCCATGGCGCTGGAGAGCCTTCTCGGAACACTGAAGGAATATGATCCGCACAGACTGGTATGCCTGTTTGGCTGTGGCGGAAACCGTTCCAAGCTGCGCCGTTATGAGATGGGTGAGGTTTCAGGAAAGATGGCAGATCTGACCATCATTACTTCAGATAATCCGCGAGATGAGGATCCACAGGCCATCATCGATGATATCAAGATCGGAATGGCAAAAAACAGATGGAAAATATGTAGAGATCCCGGATCGTAAAGAGGCGATCGCCTACGCAATCCATCACGGTGAGCCGGGAGATATCATCGTCCTTGCCGGAAAGGGCCATGAGGATTATCAGGAGATCAAGGGTAAGAAATATCCCATGGATGAGCGTGTACTGATCCGGGAGATCCTGGAAGAAGATCAGAAAGCGTAAATGGATGATCTATGCAGATGTGATCATTGACATTTCTCATGAAAAGCTGGACCGGGATTTTCAGTATCGTGTACCTGAGGAGCTGGTGCAGGCAATAAAACCCGGAGTTGTGGTCACAGTGCCCTTCGGAAAGGGAAATACCCTTCGGAAAGGCTATGTGACCGGGATCTCCGGAACGGCAAAATATGATGCGTCAAAGCTCAAGGAGATCCGGGGAGTGTCCACAGACAGTGAGACAACAGAATCTCGGCTGATCGCACTTGCGGCCTGGATGAAGGAGACCTATGGCTCCACCATGATCCAGGCGCTGAAAACAGTTCTGCCTGTAAAAGACAAGGTCCGTGCAAAAGAGAAAAGGCTGATTTTTTTTTACAGGAAAAAAGGAAGAGGGTCAGGCACTTCTTGGCAAGCTGGAAGGCAGCCGCTTTAAAGCACGTGAGCGGTTCCTTCGGGCAATCCTGGAGGCCGGGAGCCTAGATTATACCTATGCCTCCAAAGAGCTTGGAGCCGGCATTTCCGTTCTTGATTTTTTTGAAAAAAAAGGTCTGATAACTATTGAAAGTCAGGAAATGTATCGCATTCCCGAGGGGCTCGGCCTGGTGAAGGAGAACATGGAGCTTAGTCTGAACCAGGAACAGCTTTTGGCGGCAGAGCAGATCTTTCGGGAATGGCAGGAGCCGGACCCAAGGCCTGCACTTCTTTTCGGAGTGACCGGAAGCGGAAAGACGCAGGTTTATATGCGACTGATCCAGAAGGTGCTGGAGGAGGGAAAACAGGCGATCGTGCTGATCCCTGAGATCGCACTTACCTATCAGACAGTCCGGCGCTTTTATGCCATGTTCGGAGATAAGGTTTCGGTTCTGAACTCCAGACTTTCCCAGGGAGAACGCTATGATCAGTTCAAAAGAGCAAAACGTGGTGAGATCCAGGTGATGGTAGGACCCAGATCTGCATTGTTCACGCCATTTGCAGATCTGGGGCTGATCGTTATCGACGAAGAGCATGAACCCACCTACAAAAGTGAGAATACGCCAAGATATCATGCCCGTGAGACCGCTATTGAGAGGGCACGGATGGAACATGCCCGTGTGGTCATGGGATCAGCTACTCCGTCATTGGAAGCCTACAGTCATGCCTGTGACGGAGAATATCTTCTGGTAAAGTTAAACGCACGTTATGAAGAAAGGCCGCTTCCGCAGGTATCGATCGTGGATCTTCGGGAAGAATTAAAGAAAGGGAACCGCTCGGTACTGAGTCTGGAGCTGAAAAGGGATCTGGAGCAGGTCCTTGAAAGAAGAGAACAGGCCATGCTGTTTCTGAACCGGAGAGGATATGCGGGATTTGTTTCCTGCAGAGCCTGCGGTCACGTTATGAAATGTCCCCACTGTGATGTATCTCTAAGTGAACACAATGGCAATCGTCTGATCTGTCATTACTGCGGCTATGAGACTGTGAAACCGGAAATCTGTCCGTCCTGTGGTTCACCGCACATTGGTGGATTTAAGGCAGGAACCCAGCAGATCGAGAAGGTCATTGAAAAAGAATTCCCGAAAGCCAGGGTACTTCGAATGGATTTTGATACCACAAGGACCAAGGACAGCTATGAGAAGATCCTGGATTCTTTTGCAAAGCATGAGGCAGATATTCTGGTGGGGACCCAGATGATCGTCAAGGGACATGATTTTCCGAATGTGACCCTGGTAGGAGTGATCGCAGCAGATCTTTCGCTGAATATGGATGACTATCACTGCGGGGAGCGTACATTCCAGCTTCTGACTCAGGCAGTTGGACGTTCCGGCAGAGGGAACCGCCCGGGGCAGGCGGTGATCCAGACATATCAGCCGGAGCATTACAGTATCCAGGCTGCGGCTATTCAGGATTATGAGAAATTTTATAAAGAAGAAATGGGGTACCGGATGCTTCTGGATTATCCGCCAGCAGCCCATATGATGACTGTTTTTGGCGCCTGCCAGGATGAAGAGCTTCTGAAAAATGCCATGTATTATATAGAAGTTTTTATCCGCAGGGTAAGTCCGAAGGAAGAGCTTCACATGATCGGACCTGCAGCTGCATCGGTAGGCAAGGTAAAGGATGTTTATCGTCAGGTGATCCATCTGAAGCACAGGGATATCGGCTTTCTCACAGCAGTCAGAGAGAAGCTGGAGAAATATATAGAGATAAATTCCGGATTCCGGAAAATATACATTCAATTTGATATGAATTAAAGGAGAAGAAAAATGGCACTTAGAACAATCCGTGTACAGGGGGATTCTGTACTGACAAAAAAATCCCGGACAGTAGACAAAATGACACCGAGGATCGGGGAACTGATCACAGATATGCTGGATACCATGTATGATGCAATGGGTGTTGGCCTCGCTGCACCACAGGTAGGAATCCTGAAACGTATCGTTGTCATCGATGTAGGTGAGGGCCCGATCGTGCTGATCAATCCGGAGATCCTTGAGACAAGCGGCGAGCAGACCGGTGACGAGGGATGCCTGAGCGTTCCTGGAATGGCAGGACAGGTAACACGTCCGAACTATGTGAAGGTAAAAGCACTTGATGTAAATATGGACGAACAGATCTACGAGGGAGAGGGCCTTCTGGCAAGAGCATTCTGTCATGAGATCGACCATCTGGATGGAAAAATGTATACAGAGCTTGTTGAGGGAGAACTTCACAAGGTAACTTATGATGAAGAAGACTAAAGGCGGGATACTATGAAGATTGTTTATATGGGAACTCCTGACTTTGCGGTGGCGCCTCTTGCAGCACTGGCAGAGAACGGATATGAAGTGGAGGCTGTGATCACACAGCCGGACAAACCGAAGGGCAGAGGCAAAACTATGATGCCTACTCCTGTAAAAGAAGAAGCACTGAAACATGGGATCCCGGTACTGCAGCCGGTGAAGGTAAGAGATCCTGAATTTGTGGAAGAACTGAAAAATCTTGCACCGGACATCATCATTGTTGCGGCATTCGGACAGATCATTCCAAAGAGCATCCTGGATATGCCTAGATTCGGATGCATCAATATCCATGCGTCTCTGCTTCCTAAATATCGTGGAGCTGCACCGATCCAGCAGGCGGTGATCGATGGTGAAAAAGAATCCGGTGTTACCATTATGCAGATGGGAACCGGTCTGGATACCGGTGATATGATTTCCAGGATCGTGGTTCCGCTTGCCAAAGATGAGACAGGTGGAAGCTTGTTTGATAAGCTCGCACAGGCAGGTGCAGAGCTTCTGGTACAAACTTTACCGTCCATTTTTGACGGAACTGCAACCCGCGAGAAACAGCCGGAGGAGAGTCCGACACCATATGCTGCCATGATCTCCAAAAAAATGGGACTTCTGGACTTCAGCAAAAATGCGGAAGAACTGGAGCGTCTGGTAAGAGGCCTTGATCCATGGCCAAGCGCTTTTACCTTTATCAATGGAAAAACATTGAAGGTCTGGAAGAGCTCTGTTCTGGAAAAACAGGCACAGGAAGCACCTGGAACTGTGATAGCCGCTGACAAAGGCGGAATCCAGGTAGCATGCGGCCAGAAGGTACTCGTGCTTCATGAAGTGCAGCTGGAAGGCAAAAAACGCATGGAAGCGGATGCGTTCCTTCGGGGATATCAGTTGAAACCAGGAGACATGTTCAGAGATTCCAGGGAGTGATGAGTTATGTACGGATATGGTTATTACGGATGGGGAATGGACCCCACGATTCTTTTGCTCGTGATCGGAATGCTTCTTTCTCTTGCGGCATCTGCGAAGCTGCGCAGTACCTTTGCAGTCTATAAAAAGGTCCGGAGTCATTCAGGTATCACCGGTGCGGAAGCTGCACAGAGAATCCTGAGAGCAGCAGGGATCACAGACGTACAGGTGGTTCCGATCCGCGGAAGTCTTACGGATCACTATGATCCGAGAACGAAAACGGTTTCCCTTTCAGAAGATATTTATGGAAGAAATTCTCTGGCGGCTGTGGGGGTGGCAGCACATGAATGTGGCCATGCGATCCAGGATGCAATCAATTATGCACCACTGAATATCCGTTCAGCCATTGTACCTGCCGCAAATATTGGTTCCCAGCTTTCGTGGCCGCTGTTTATCGCAGGGCTGATCTTTTCCATTGATCCGCTGGTAACTCTGGGAATTGTTTTGTTTTCACTGGCAGTACTGTTTCAGCTGGTGACACTTCCGGTTGAGATCAATGCGTCTTCCAGAGCGCTTAAAATGCTGGAAAGTACAGGTATCTTAGGTGTAGATGAAAAAAAGGGTGCAAGAAAAGTACTTACAGCGGCAGCGCTTACCTATGTGGCAGCTCTGGCGGCATCCATTCTGCAGCTTCTGAGACTGATTATCCTTGCAGGAGGTAGAGATCGTGATTAGCAGCGGAGTAAATACCAGAGAACTGATTCTTGAGATCCTGTTACAGATCGAGGAGGAGGGGGAGCACAGCCATATTGCGATTCGGAATGCGCTTTCCAAATATCAGTTTCTTCCGAAACAGGAACGTAGCTTTATTACAAGAGTATGTGAGGGAACCCTGGAATACAGGATCTATATTGATTATGTCATCGATTCTTTTTCCAAGGTTTCTGTAAACAAGATGAAACCGCAGATCCGCGAGATCCTGAGAAGTGCGGTATATCAGCTGAAATTTATGGACAGTGTTCCGGACAGTGCAGTATGCAATGAAGCGGTAAAGCTGGCACAGCGAAAAGGCTTTTATAATCTAAAACCCTTTGTCAACGGGGTGCTCCGTACGATCGCAAGAGAGATCGGTGATCTGGAGCTTCCTTCCAGGGAAGAAAACGAAGTCCGTTATCTTTCCGTGAAATATTCCATGCCGGAATATCTGGTAGAAAAATGGAAAGCAGCCTACGGAGTGAAGACTACGGAGAAGATCCTGGAGGATTTTCTGACAGAAAGACCGATCACAGTACGGTGCCGTACTCATAAGGCGTCTCTGAGAGAGATCGTCACCAGTTTGAAGTCTCAGGGAGTGACAGTAGAACAGGCTCCTTATCTTCCCTATGCACTGAAGATTTCCGATTACAATCATATTTTGACACTTGAGACCTTCCTTCAAGGGAAAGATCCTGGTGCAGGATGTAAGCTCTATGCTTGTAGCGGAAGCTGCAAGTCCGAAAAAAGGTGACCATATCATCGACATGTGCGCTGCACCAGGTGGAAAAAGCATCCATGCGGCAGACAAAATGGGGGATTACGGAAATGTGGATGCCAGAGATGTAAGTCAGTATAAGGCAGATCTTATCAAAGAAAACATCCACAGGACCGGAGTGATCAATGTGGAAGCCAGAGTTCAGGATGCAACGGTATATGATCCGGATTCCGAACAGGCTGCGGATATTGTGATCGCGGATGTACCGTGCTCCGGTTATGGAGTTATCGGCAAGAAACCGGAAATCAAATACCGGGCAACTCCGCAGAAACAGGAAGAGATCGTAATGCTCCAGAGAATGATCCTGGATAAGGCTGCAAAGTATGTGAAACCGGATGGAACGCTGATCTTCAGCACATGTACCATTGCCCGGGAAGAAAACGAAGAAAATGTATTATGGTTTTTAAAGAATTATCCGTACCGGCTGGAAAGCCTGGATCCGTATATTCCGGAGGAACTGCACTGTAAATCCACGAAGCTTGGCTATCTGCAGCTTCTGCCGGGAATACATAAGACAGATGGATTCTTTATTGCCAGATTCAGAAGGAAATAACAGAAAATGACAGATGTAAAATCCATGACCATGGAGGAATTGAAGGAATTCATGACAAAGATCGGTGAAAAGCCTTTCCGGGCGAAACAGATCTATGCATGGCTCCACCAGCAGCTGGTTACCTCCTGGGATGAAATGACAAATCTTTCCAAAAGCCTCAGGGAAAAGCTTTCGGCTTATCCGATCACAGCACTGACCCAGGCAGATGTAAGGATCTCAAAAATTGACGGAACCAGAAAATATCTGTTCCAGCTGGAAGATGGAAATGTGATCGAGAGTGTTCTCATGCGGTATCACCACGGAAATTCTGTGTGCATTTCTTCTCAGGTGGGCTGCCGTATGGGATGCAGATTCTGTGCATCTACCATCGGAGGACTGACCAGATGCCTGAAGCCGTCCGAGATGCTGGATCAGATCTACCGTATCCAGGCAGATACCGGTGAACGTGTGGCCAATGTAGTTGTGATGGGAACCGGTGAGCCGATGGATAATTATGACAATCTTGTCCGTTTTGTCCGGATCCTTACCGACGAAAACGGTCTTGGGATCAGTCAGAGAAATGTGACGGTTTCTACCTGCGGGATCGTGCCGAAGATGTATGATCTGGCTGAAGAAAAGCTTCAGATCACTCTGGCACTTTCCCTTCATGCTCCAAATGATGAAAAACGACAGGAATTGATGCCGATCGCGAATAAGTATTCCATGGATGAGGTTCTGGATGCCTGCAGAAATTATTTTGATAAAACAGGCCGAAGGATCACCTTTGAGTACAGTCTTGTAGCCGGTGTCAACGACAGTGAAGAAGATGCGAGACAGCTGGCCGGCCGTATAAAAGGCATCAATTGCCATGTAAATCTGATTCCGGTCAACCCCATCAAGGAACGCTCCTATGTGAGGTCTACTCGACAGGCTGTGGAGAATTTCAAAATAAAACTTGAAAAATACGGAATTAATGTTACTATTAGAAGGGAAATGGGCAGCGATATCGACGGTGCCTGTGGACAGTTAAGAAAAAGTTATATGGAAAAAACAGAAAGCGAGAAGTGACATGAGGATATACTCAGCTACTGATGTAGGGCAGAAGCGGAAGATGAATCAGGATTACGTGTTTGTATCTGAAGGTCCGGTTGGGAATCTGCCTAATCTTTTCACAGTCGCGGACGGAATGGGCGGACATAACGCCGGTGACTATGCATCCTCACATGCAGTACGGATCCTTGTGGATGAAATCCGTGAAGATGCGGATTACAATCCTGTGAAGGTTATTCGTCATGCGATCGAAGCTGCGAACACGGAGATCAGAAACCGTGCGCAGGAAGATGAAAACCTCCGGGGCATGGGAACCACTATGGTGGTGGCGACTATTGTAGATCAGTATGCCTATGTAGCCAATGTGGGTGACAGCCGTTTATATGTGATCCAGGACGGGATCCGCCAGGTCACCAGAGATCATTCCCTGGTACAGGAAATGGTGAGAATGGGCGAGATCAGCGAAGCGGAAGCACGGAATCATCCGGATAAGAACATCATTACAAGGGCACTTGGTGCAGAGAAAACGGTGGATGTGGATTTCTTTGATCTGAAACTTGAAAAAGGATGTACGATCCTGATGTGTTCAGACGGTCTCAGCAATATGGTTGAAGATGAGAAGATCCAGGAGATCATATCCGATCCGGAAGCAGATATTGATCAGAAGGGCAGTGCGCTCCTTCGGGAAGCAAATCAGAATGGTGGTAAGGATAATATTGCAGTCGTACTGGTAGAGCCATTCACGAATGAGGTGGAAGCATGTTGAAGACGGGAATGATCATAGCCGAGCGTTATGAGATCGTAGGAAAAATCGGAACTGGCGGAATGGCAGATGTCTATAAGGCTATGGACCATAAGCTGAACCGTTTTGTTGCAGTGAAGGTCCTGAAACCGGAGTTTCGGGAAGACACCACGTTTATAAAGAAATTCATAAGTGAGGCCCAGGCGGCAGCTGGTCTTACACATCCGAATATCGTTAATGTATTTGACGTAGGAGATGACGGCGGTGTTTATTACATTGTTATGGAACTGATCGAGGGTATCACTCTGAAGGAATACATCTCCAAGAAGGGGAAGCTTTCCATTAAAGAGGCTACAAGTATCGCAATCCAGGTTTCTATGGGGCTGGAGGCGGCACACAGCCATGGTATCGTTCACAGAGATGTGAAACCCCAGAATATCATTATCTCCACAGATGGTAAAGTAAAGGTGACAGACTTTGGAATTGCCAGAGCTGCATCTTCCAATACGATCAGCTCCAATGTAATGGGATCTGTACATTACAGCTCACCTGAGCAGGTGAGAGGCGGATATAGTGATGAGAAGAGCGATATCTATTCTCTCGGAATCACATTGTATGAGATGGTTACAGGAAGAGTTCCTTTTGACGGAGATACCACTGTGGCGATCGCTATCAAGCATCTGCAGGAAGAGATGGTCCCGCCAAGTGTGTATACACCGGATCTTCCGTACAGTTTGGAGCAGATCATTCTGAAATGTACACAGAAAAGTGTAGATCGTCGTTACAGCCGTATGGAGGATGTGATCGCGGACCTGAAACATTCCCTGATCGATCCCCAGGGCGATTTTGTAAAGCTTACTACAGTTGACAACGATGCCAAGACGGTTGTGATCTCAGAAGAAGAGCTTGGTGAGATCAAACATACACCGAAGCAGATCACAAAACCGGAGATCACTACACTTGAGGAAGAAAAATACGACGATAACGATTACGATGATGCAGAGGAAGAATACAGACCGAGATCCGAGCATAGATCCGGAAAGAAAAAGAAGCATCATGGTTCCGGAAGAGGCCTGACTATTGCGGCACTGATTGGCGGGGCAGTCCTTCTGATCGTTCTTGTGGTAGTGCTTGGACGTGCCGCAGGACTGTTTGGAACAGGCAGCAGCGGAACTGCAGACAGCAGCAAGGCAGAGGCGAAGCAGGAATCAGCAGCTGACGGGCTGGCAACCGTTCCTGATCTTGTAGGCAAAACAGAGGAAGAGGCCAAAACACTTGCAAACGATGCACATCTGGGTGTCCAGATGGCCGGTGAGGAGGCATCTGATCAGGAAAAAGGCAGGATCTCCCGTCAGGAGACAGCGGCGGGAACACAGGTTGAAGCCAATACAACTGTGAAATACTGGGTGAGCACCGGAACAGCGCAGGTTACGATCCCGGATCTGGATGGACGTACAGGAATCGATGCACAGCAGACTCTGGAAGATCTTGGACTTCAGGTAAATGTTCAGAAAGAATACAGTGACACAGATGACAACGGATATGCATTGGTAGATCCGGGATATGTTTACAATGTCGAGCCGGCAGCAGGTACTTCTGTGCAGGCAGGCTCTTCTGTGACACTGACAGTCAGCCGAGGGGTTGATTATGGCGATAATGCTGAGGTTCCGAGTGTTGTAGGAATGACCAAGGATGATGCGCTTACTACTTTAGGTAAATTTATTGATATCCAGATAACAGAACAGCAGAGTACAGAAGCTGCAGGTACAGTTATCGCACAGGATCCGGAAGCCTATGCGGCAGCAGACCCGGATCAGCCGATCAGCATTACCATCAGCTCCGGTGACAAGGCTCCATCCACAGACAGCACAGCATCTGCAGATAGCACAGCATCCACAGACAGTACAGCATCTGCGGACAGCACAGTATCCACAACTACATCTACAGCAGATGTCAATGCAAACACAGGCTGGAAATGTACACAGACACTGGATACACCGTCTGGTTACAATGGAGGAGCAATTCGTCTGGAACTGATCCAGGACGTAAACGGTGAGCCTAAGGCATCCACTATCATTGACGGACAGAATATCAGCTTCCCGTATCAGCTTAATATCTCAGGTGCTGAGGGCATTACCTCAGGAACCATCTATCTCTATGAGGAGGTAGACGGGGATTATCAGCAGCTTGGAACCTACACGGTTACATTCAAGAAAGCTGAGTGATCATGCAGGGAAAGATAATCAAAGGTATTGCCGGATTCTACTACGTATATGCAGAAGACGGCAATACATATGAATGCAGAGCCAAGGGAATTTTCCGTAAGGATAAATTCAAGCCTCTGGTAGGTGACAATGTGGACATTACAGTTCTGGATGAAAAGGAACTGGAGGGAAGTGTGACGGAGATCCACAAGCGGAAGAATTCTCTGATCCGTCCGGCTGTGGCCAATGTCGATCAGGCACTGGTGATCTTTGCCATGGATAATCCGAAGCCGAACTTCATGCTTCTGGATCGTTTCCTCATTATGATGGAGAGGGAAGGTGTTCCGGCAGTCATCTGTTTTAACAAAAAAGATCTGGCAACAATGGAAGAGCTGGAATTTCTCTGTGAAACATACCAGAGCTGCGGCTATCAGGTAATCCTGTCAAGTGCCCTGAAGGGGGAAGGTCTTGCAGAGATTGAAGAGGTCCTGCAGGGAAAGACCACCGTTGTGGCCGGCCCTTCCGGCGTGGGGAAATCCTCTCTTACCAATTCTCTTCAGGAAGAAGTGGAGATGGAAACCGGTGAGATCAGCCGTAAGCTGAAACGGGGAAAACATACCACGCGCCATGCACAGATCATACCGGTGGCACAGGATACATTCCTTGTGGATACGCCGGGATTTTCCTCCTTATATATTGAAAATATGGAGGAGCAGGAACTGAAGGATTACTTTCCGGAGTTCCGAAGATATGAAGGACAGTGCCGCTTTCAGGGGTGCCGTCACATACATGAACCGGGCTGCGCCGTTAAGGAAGCCCTTGAGAACAATGAGATCAGCAGACTCCGATATGAAGATTATCTGGAGCTGCACCAGGAATTAAAAGAGAAAAGGAGATACTGAGTCATGGAATACCGATTGTGCCCGTCGATCTTATCAGCAGATTTTAACAGACTGGGAGAACAGATTAAAATTCTGGAAAAGGAAGGCGTTGAATATCTGCATATTGATGTTATGGATGGAGATTTTGTTCCCAGCATTTCTTTTGGAATGCCAGTGATCAAATCAATCCGGAAAGAATCCAACATGTTTTTCGACGTACATTTGATGGTAACAGAACCGGAAAGATATATCCGCGATTTTGTAGAATGCGGAGCAGATTCCATTACTGTACATGCGGAGGCATGTGAGGATCTGGAACGTACACTGGAGCAGATCAGGGCAGCAGGCGTAAAGGCGGCAGTTTCAATCAAGCCATCCACACCGGTAAATGACATCAGCCATCTTCTTGAAGATGTGGATATGGTGCTGATAATGACTGTTCAGCCAGGATTTGGCGGACAGAAATACATGGACGAATGCACGGAGAAGATCCAGGAGCTTCGTGAACTTATTGATGAGGAAGAGCTGGATGTTGATATCCAGGTAGATGGTGGCATCAATGATGATACACTGGAGACTGTTATGCGTGCAGGTGCAAACCTCATGGTTGCAGGTTCCTGGGTATTTAAGGGCGATGTGGCAGCCAATGTAAGACACATTACAGAAAAAATCCACAATATCAAAAAGAGCTGGACTGAAAATGATCGATACAATAATAATCAGCGGGGGCAATATCCAGAATGGTTTTGCCCTCGATTTTTTAAAAAAAAGAATAGAAGAGAGCCGAGGAAAGAAAATCACTCTTGTTGCTGCAGATAAAGGGATGGAATGGTTTATGAAAAACCGGGAATTTATTCCGGATCTTGCAATTGGGGATTTTGACAGTCTTTCCGAAGAAGGCCAAAAATATATGGAAAGCCTGAAGGGAACGGAGATCATCAGGCTGAAGCCAGAGAAGGATGATTCGGATACACAGTCTGCGGTAAACCAGATGATCCGCAAGGGTGCAAAGGATATCCTGATCCTGGGAGCTACCGGCACAAGGCTGGATCATGTGCTGGCGAATCTGGGACTGCTTTCCATGGGGAAAGAAAAGGGTGTCCACATTGCGATCGCAGATCAGTGGAATTATATTACACTTGCAGAAAGCGGAACCCTACTGCACAGAGAGGAGCAGTTTGGAAAATATGTTTCATTCTTTACTGTGGGAGGTGATGTGACAGGCCTCACTCTGAGGGGATTTAAGTATCCTCTGAACGGATATCATCTGACAGTAGAAGACAGTGGCCTGACCGTCAGTAATGAGATTTCGGAAGAAACCGCAGAGATTCTGTATGAAAGCGGGCAGCTTCTGATGATCATGTCCAGGGACTGACAGTAACAATAAATGCCTCACAGTTGCGATTTCAGGCTGTGTATGGTAATATGGGACAGGAATGGCCTGAAAAACGGAAAGGCCTGTTTAAAGAGTATCTGAAAAATACTGTAAATAAATATATCGAAAGGACGTATATAGAGAGATGAAATTAGGAATCGTAGGTCTTCCTAACGTAGGAAAAAGTACATTATTCAATTCACTGACAAAAGCCGGAGCAGAATCCGCAAACTATCCGTTCTGTACTATCGACCCCAATGTGGGTGTTGTAACCGTTCCGGATGAGAGACTGAATCTTCTCGGAGATTTTTATAAATCAAAAAAAGTAACACCGGCAGTGATCGAATTCGTCGATATTGCAGGTCTTGTAAAAGGCGCATCTAAGGGAGAGGGACTTGGAAACCAGTTCCTTGCAAATATCCGTGAGGTAGATGCTATCGTTCACGTGGTACGCTGCTTTGAGGATTCCAATGTTGTTCATGTAGATGGAAGCATTGATCCGCTCCGCGATATCGAGACTATTAATCTGGAGCTTGTTTTCTCTGATCTTGAGATCCTCGAGAGAAGAATTGCCAAGGTTACCAAGACTGCACGTATGGATAAGGAAGCTGCCAAAGAGCTTGCATTCCTTGAAAAAGTAAAGGCGCATCTGGAAGAGGGACAGCTTGCCATTACTCTGGAAACAGAGAACGAAGATGAGGATGCATGGCTTGCAACCTATAATCTTCTTACTGCAAAACCGGTGATCTATGCGGCTAACGTTGCAGAGGATGATATCGCAGATGATGGGGCGAACAATCAGTATGTACAGGCAGTACGTGAATACGCTGCCAAACAGAACAGCGAGGTATTTGTGATCTGTGCGCAGATCGAGGAGGAGATCTCCGAGCTGGATGAGGATGAGAGAAAGATGTTCCTGGAGGATCTGGGACTGACAGAATCCGGCCTTGAGAAGCTGGTGCGCGCAAGCTATCACCTTCTTGGTCTTATGAGCTTCCTGACAGCAGGAGAAGATGAGACAAGAGCATGGACCATCAAGATCGGAACCAAGGCACCGCAGGCAGCAGGTAAGATCCACACAGACTTTGAACGTGGATTTATCAAAGCAGAGGTTGTGAATTATCAGGATCTTCTGGATTGCGGTTCCTATGCAGGTGCCAGAGAGAAGGGCCTTGTACGTATGGAAGGAAAAGAGTACGTTGTACAGGACGGAGATGTGATCTTATTCAGATTTAACGTGTGATCACCAACGTCGTGAAATACCGGCTGTAAGCTGAAAAATTATAACAGGTGATTTTATGGATATGTCAATTCGGTTTCCCGGATTAAATCTGGTTTTGGATTATGTGCCGAGATCCTTTGAGATTTTTGGCTTTGAGATCACGATCTACGGTGTCCTGATCGCGATAGGAATGCTTCTGGGAATCTTTTTTGTGGTACTGGAAGCCAGAAGAAATCATGAAGATCCGGATGCATATCTGGATCTGGCCATCATAACGCTGCTTTCCGGTGTGGCAGGGGCGAGGCTGCTTTATGCGGCTTTTTCCTGGAGCCTTTATAAAAATGATCCGGGACAGCTTCTGAATATACGGTCCGGAGGACTTATGTTTTATGGAGGACTTCTGGGCGGTGTGCTAGGTGGTGCGATCTACTGCAGGATCCGAAAGAAATCCTTCTGTCAGATGGCAGATCTTGCATGCATGGGACTTCTGATCGGGCAGATAATAGGAAAGTGGGGAAGCTTTTTAACTAGAGAATCTTTCGGGGAATATGCAGACAACATTTTTTCCATGCAGCTGCCGCTGACTGCGGTACGGGCAGGAGAGGTCACCACGGCTATGCGTGAAAAGCTTCAAACCGTGGACGGTGGTACCTGGATTTTGGTACAGCCCTTGTTTTTCTATGAAAGTCTCTGGTGTCTGCTTGTGCTTTTGATGCTTATGATGCTGCTTCGCAAAAAAGTATTTCAGGGAGAGATCTTTCTGAGATATCTGGCAGGCTATGGTCTTGGAAGAGCAGTGATCCAGTGGTTCCGCACAGATAAAATACTGTTTCCGGGAACCGGCGTGGATGTTTCACTGGTGATCTCGGTTAATACTTTTTTGTTCTTTGCACCGTGGTAGTTGCAGTGAAACGCGTGATGTCCAGAAAGCGGGCAAAAGTACGGATGAGAAGGATCGAGAAAGATCAGCAGGCAGAGAAAGAAGCGGAACAGCAACGGGAAAATGTAGCAGAGAATCTGGAAACAGAGACTGTACAGGGAGAAAAAAATGGATCAGAACGAGATACAGAAGAAAGAGGAAGCTCTTCGGAAAGCGTCACTTTTGCAGCAGCTGCAGGAGGAACGGAAGAAGCTGGACAGCCAGATCAGGAGCAGGAGCGATCTTCTGAAGAATCTGGAGGCCAGCCAAAGAGTTGACCGTATTCTGGAATTATATTACGGAAACTGAGATCAAACAGATATAGGATACAGATGCTTTTGTCTGATGGATCAGAATATAGGATAGGATACCGGCATTTGGCTGATAAGAGCAGCAGAAAACTGCCCTGCAGGAAAACGTCTTCTACGACGTTTCCGGCAGGGCAGTTTTTGTGCTGTGCAGTAGGAATATATCAGTACATCTTTCGGAAATCCAGAGGAGTTGTGCCTGTGACTTTACGGAACATGGCGATAAAGTGGCTGGCATCGGAAAATCCGGAAGCGCCGGCAACATCTTGGATCTTCATATCCGGTCTGGAAAGCAGAAGCTCCCGGGCGCGCTGATGCGGTACATGGTAACGTACTCGTAAACCGAGCAGCCCATAAAACGGCGGAACAGACGGGAAAGATACTGCGGAGAGACAAAAACGCTCCGGCTCAGCTGCGCTGCAGTGATATCCTGCTGATAACCGGTTTCGATTTCTTTTATTACCGGGATCACATATCTCTGGTAGAGCGGATTATCCTGTATCTTCGGAGAAGCTGCACAGTCTGTAAAATTCATAAGAAAATTATAGCAGTCGGAAGAAAGAGATTTCATATCCGGTGTGGGCTGATGATATTTACGCAAGGTAGAAGAAATCATTTTCCGGATACTGGCTCCTTGTTCCTTTTCGATAAGGATCACTTCCTGGTTGCCTGTCATGGAAGGAATGCTGCCTGCCAGTGTTCCTGTGAAGGTGGCAAACATCGTGGTCCAGGAAGTAGACTCTCTGTGATAGGAATGAGGGACACCGGGGGCGATGAGGATGCCCTCGTTGGCTCCGAGAGTATAAAATTTCCCACGGACTTCAATGCGTCCGGTACCCTTTTCAGTCTGGAGGTAATGATAATACGGATATCCGTCCGGACGGAAGATATTAACCTGATTCCAGTGGTTCCCAAGAGATTCAAACATGAAGGGAGCACTGACCGGAGTATTTCTGAAATAGATCGACATGATATTCACCTGTTTCTAAATGTTATATAATTTTGGACGAAACATATTATACCATAATCCGGTGGATTATACTATAATGATCATAGCATAAAAAACGAAGGATCCGGCAGAAAACAGAAGCCGCCGGACAGGAGGAAAAAATGAAAAGATTTGATCATTCTCTGTTAAAAGATCCCCGGTATTTCAGCGATGGAAGAATGGATGCTCATTCAGATCATACGTATTATCGCTGTGAGGAAGAGAGAGAAGATGGAAAAACTTCTTTCCGTCACAGCCTGAATGGTCTCTGGAAGTTCCATTATGCACGGAATTATGCATCTGCCATCCCAGGTTTTGAGGAAGAAGCATATTCCTGCAAGGACTGGGAGGATATTTATGTGCCGGCACATATCCAGATGGAAGGATATGATGCACCGCAGTATGCCAATGTCCAGTATCCGTGGGAAGGCCATGAAGAACTTCATCCGGGACAGATTCCGGAACGTTTTAACCCGGTGGCAAGCTATGTGAAATATTTCCATGTGCCGGAGAGCATGAAAGGAAAAAGAGTATTTGTTTCATTCCAGGGAGCAGAGAGCGGACTGGCTCTGTGGCTCAATGGAAAATTTGTGGGATACAGTGAAGATTCTTTTACTCCGTCAGAATTTGAGCTTACGGAATATCTGAAGGACGGCGAGAACAAGCTGGCGGCACAGGTGTTCAAATGGACAGCCAGCAGCTGGTGCGAGGATCAGGATTTTTACCGTTTTTCCGGAATTTACAGAGATGTTTATCTGTTTACGGTACCGGATGTCCATGTATATGATCTCAGGATCCGTGCCATTCCGGATGAAACTCTCAAAAAAGCCGAGCTTGAGATCGTGACCAGTACTTGGGGAAAAGGAAAAATGAAGCTTACACTTTCCGGAAAGGGAGAGGTTCTTTTGCAGGAGGAAAGATCTCTGAACGGAGAGGATACCTGTACCTGGGAGATTCAGGATCCCCTTCTCTGGAGTGCAGAAGAGCCGAATCTCTATGATCTGGAGCTGGAGATCAGTGATGAAAGCGGAAAGCTCCAGGAGATCATCCCGGAGAAAGTTGGTTTCCGCCGTTTTGAAATGAAGGATGGTATCATGACCCTTAACGGAAAACGTATCGTATTCAAGGGTGTGAACCGCCATGAGTTCAGCTCCGTCACAGGAAGACATGTGTCCCGTGAGGAACTGCTCAAAGACATCGTGATCATGAAACAGAACAACATCAATGCAATCCGTACCTGTCATTATCCGGATGCATCTCCGATCTACCGTCTCTGCGATGAATATGGTATTTACATGATCGCAGAAAACAATCTGGAGTCTCACGGAACCTGGGATATAGCAGAATTTACCGGAGATCACACGGATATCGTTCCGCACAACAAACCGGAATGGCTGGGCATGATGCTGGACCGTGTAAATTCCATGTATCAGCGTGACAAGAACCACCCGGCGATCCTGATCTGGTCCTGTGGAAATGAATCCTTTGGCGGAAAAGATATCTTTGAGATGTCTGAGTTTTACCGCAAGAATGATCCTACAAGACTGGTACATTATGAGGGGGTTTTCCATGACCGCAGCTACAATGCCACCAGTGACATGGAAAGCCAGATGTATCCTTCCGTAGAAGCGATCCGGGAGTTCCTTGCAAAGGATGATAGCAAGCCGTTTATTTGCTGTGAGTATACCCATGCAATGGGAAATTCCTGCGGTGCAATGCATAAATATACAGATCTTACAGATACAGAACCGAAATATCAGGGTGGCTTTATCTGGGATTACATTGATCAGTCTATTTACAAAAAAGACCGTTACGGAAAAGAATTCCAGGCATACGGCGGAGACTTCGGTGAACGTCCTACAGATTATAATTTCAGTGGAAACGGTATCGCATACGGCGGAGACAGAGATGCTTCACCAAAGATGCAGGAGGTAAAATTCAACTACCAGAATATCACTGCGCAGGTAAGTGAGGATTCTGTTAAGATCATCAACAAAAATCTTTTTGTAAATACGGACACATTCCGATGTGAAGTAACTCTTGCAAAGAACGGTCATGTCCTCCGCACAGAGACACTGGATACAGCGGTGGAGCCTTTAAGCCAACAGACCTACAGACTTCCATTTGGAAAACAGCAGCGCCCGGGCGAATATACGGTAACCGTAGCCTTCCTTCTCAGAGAAAAAACACTTTGGGCAGAGGCAGGACATGAGGTTGCTTTCGGCCAGTATGTTTATCAGGTGGAAGGATCACCGGAAGCTCCTGCGTGTGGCGTGGAGCTTGTGAGAAGCCTTCATAACATCGGTGTCCGCGGGGAAAATTTCGAAGTGCTGTTTTCCGTTCTCAATGGTGGTCTGGTTTCGTATAAATATGCAGGAAGAGAAATGATCGAAGCGATCCCGAAGCCCAACTTCTGGAGAGCACCTACAGATAATGATTGCGGAAGTCTGATGCAGATGCGTTATGCACAGTGGAAGATCGCCAGCATGTACGCAAGTCATAAGGATTACCGAAAAGGCATGTATGGTCCGGCCAATGCTCCGGAGACAACGGTTCACGAAAACAGCGTGGAGGTTGCTTTTACCTACATCCTGCCAACTACGCCTGCCAGTGAATGCCGCCTTGCCTATGAGGTAACCGGAGATGGAAGAGTAAAGACAACGCTGACCTATGATCCTGTAAAAGAGCTGGGCGATATGCCGGAGTTCGGAGTACTCTTTAAATTCAATGCGGATTATGATCATGTTCAGTGGTACGGCCTGGGACCGGCAGAGACTTATGCAGACCGGAAGCATGGCGCAAAACTCGGCATTTATGAGAATCTCGTGACAGACAATATGGCACGCTATCTTGTGCCGCAGGAATGCGGAAACAAAGAGGAAGTACGCTGGGCAAAGATCACAGACAGAAAGGGTAGAGGAATGCTCTTTGAGATGGATAAAGAAAACGGCCCGATGATGTTCTCAGCACTTCCATATACTCCTCATGAAATGGAAAATGCCATGCATCCCTATGAGCTTCCGGCAATCCATTATACCGTTGTCCGTGCCGCAAAGGCGCAGATGGGAGTTGGAGGAGATGACAGCTGGGGTGCCCGTACCCATCCGGAATACCTTCTGTATACCAATGGAAAGATGAAATTTTCCTTTGCGTTCAAAGGCCTTTAAAATGTCATAAAATAACAGAACATAAAGTCAGAAAAAAGCTTCCGGCGACTGTCCGGAAGCTTTTTCATTTCATAATAATGCACAGAAAATAAACAGGTTGAAAAAAAACCTGTGGATATTTCATGAAATGAAAAAAAACTTGGATATGCACTTGTTTTTTCATGGTAAATAGTTTAGAATGATTACATAAGTGGTAGAAAGTGGTGAATAGTGGTAGCGAATGGGGATGAGTGGCAGAACACACCATTTGCACCCTGGAAGCACGAAGGGGAGAATCGTGTTTCACGAGAGTAGGTGGGTTTCATGTTCATGGGCGAGTATAATCATACGATCGACGCGAAGGGGCGTCTGATCATCCCTTCCAGGTTCAGGGAACTCTTAGGGGAAGAGTTCGTACTGACAAGAGGGTTGGATGGTTGCCTTTCTATTTATCCGATGGATGAATGGGTTGCTTTTGAAGAGAAACTCCGAGCATTACCACTTACAAATAAAGACGCAAGAACCTTTTCACGTTTCTTTGTAGCCGGAGCTACAACATGTCAGCTGGATAAGCAGGGAAGAATCCTGGTGCCGCAGACGCTGCGCCAGTTCGCTGGTCTGGATAAGGATGTGGTGCTTACGGGTAATCTGAACCGGATCGAGGTTTGGAGCAAAGAGAAGTGGAGCGAGAACTGCAATTATGATGATATGGACAGCATTGCGGAAAGCATGCAGAACATAGGAATCGTCATTTGAGCATAACGCAGGTAGAAATCCCACAGGAGACGGATATGGAATTTAAGCATAAATCTGTATTACTCGATGAGACCATTAACGGCTTAAGGGTAAAGCCGGATGGAATCTATGTGGATGGCACTTTAGGAGGAGCGGGACACGCCACAGAGGTGTGTAAGAAACTTTCTGCCAAGGGGAGATTTATTGGCATAGATCAAGACCAGGATGCGATAATTGCTGCGAGTGAACGGCTGTCAGCCTTTAATCAGGTGACAATCATTCGCAGCAATTATTGTTACATGGCAGATGAGCTGAGATCCCGTGGCATTGAGAAGGTGGACGGGATCCTGCTGGATTTAGGAGTGTCATCTTATCAGCTGGATAATGAAGAGAGAGGTTTTTCTTATCGGTACGATTCTCCTCTGGACATGCGAATGGACAGAAGACAGAGCCGTACAGCCGGTGATATTGTCAACGGCTATGAGGAACGGGAACTGTATCGTATTATCCGTGATTACGGCGAAGACAAATTTGCCAAAAATATAGCGAAACACATTGTGGCTGCCAGAGAGCAGGCACCGATCCGGACAACCGGAGAACTGACAGAGATCATACGGGGTGCGATCCCCATGAAAATACAGGCTACAGGAGGACATCCGGCCAAGAGGACTTTTCAGGCAATACGTATTGAGCTCAACCGGGAGCTTGACGTGCTCAGGGATTCCCTGGACGGCATGATCGATCTCCTGGATGACGGAGGAAGGATCTGTATCATTACATTCCATTCTCTGGAAGACAGGATCGTTAAGACCATTTTCCGAAAAAATGAAAATCCCTGTACCTGCCCGCCGGATTTTCCGGTCTGCGTATGCGGAAAGAAATCCAAGGGTAAGGTGATCACAAGGAAACCGATCTTACCGGGAAAAGAGGAAATGGAAGAGAATCCGAGATCCAAAAGTGCGAAGCTTCGTATTTTTGAACGGAAAATGTAGTTGAGAGATGGAAGGTAGGCAAATGGCGAAGACAGGAAGAGGGACTACAGCCAGAAGAAATCGAAATACCGTCAGGAACAGCAGAGAAATGTATGTTCAGGGAAATGCGGTAAAACGGCTGCAGGAAGTTCCTCAGAGGACTGATCTGCCCGAGATACAGGAAAGGCGACGGCTGGCTCAGAAAAGAAAACAGAAATCCGCAGTACCTGTGACACCGGCAAAACAGGTGGTAAGCAGACAGGCACAGCGGAACCGGGAAAAGGCAATGGCCATGAACAAGGGGTTCGTTCTGTTTCTTACGGCAGTTTCCATCGCGGTACTTTTTACCTGTATCAATTATCTTCAGGTAAAATCCGAAATCACGGCGAGTATGAAAAATGTTGCAAATCTGGAATCTGAGCTTGCACAGCTGAAAGAAGATAACGATGCATATTACAGTCAGGTCACTTCTACAGTGGATATCAGCGAGATCAAGAAAAAAGCTATCGGCGAGCTTGGAATGAAATATCCTTCGGAGGATCAGATACAGACCTATACCACTGAAGGAAACAGTTATGTGAGACAGTATCAGGATGTGGACACACACAAGTAGCAGAAGTACAGTTTTTAAGCAGGTGATCGATTGAGTACAAGAAGGCGCAGGCCGGTAAAAAAAATAAATTACAGTATGAAGAAAAAGCTGGCAGTACTATTTTCCTTAGTGTTGCTGGCTTTAGTCGGTTTGGTGGCAAGAATTACCTATATCAATGCCACCAGCGGAAGCAAATATCGAAAGCAGGTGCTGAGTCAGGCTCAGCAGAAATATGAAAATCAGACACTCCCGGCAAAAAGAGGAGATATCTATGACCGAAACGGGAATATCCTGGCAACCAGCAACAAGGTCTATAATGTGATCCTTGACTGTCTGGAGGTCAATAAGGATCAGGATTCCGTGGAGCCTACCATCAAGGCGCTTGTAGAAGTTCTGGGACTTGATGAAGATGAGATGCGGAAGCTTCTCACCGACAGCGGTACAAAGGAAAGTCAGTATCAGATCGTAAAGAAACAGATCTCCATGGACGACAAAAAAGCCTTCGAAAAATACGAAGATCCGGGAGACGACAGTGAACTGACTGCCACGCAGCTGAAAGAACGTTCCAGGATCACAGGTGTATGGTTTGAAGAAGATTATCTCAGATCTTATCCGTTTAATGAGACTGCCTGTGATACCATTGGATTTACACTTTCCAGAGATGTGGCGGATGCCGGACTGGAAGGATATTACAATGCGACACTTACCGGCGTGGATGGAAGACAATACGGATACATCAACAACAATTCCGACGTAGAACAGACGATTATCGAACCGACGGATGGCAAAAGCATTGAGACTTCGCTGGATCTGGGACTTCAGCAGATCGTGGAAAAATACGTAAATACCTTTGAAGAAAAGATGGGAGCCAAAAATGTAGGCGTGATCATCGAGGATCCGAAAACAGGAGAGATCCTGGCAATGGATGGCGGTGACCGTTATGATCTGAATAACCCGAGAGATCTTTCAAACGTGTATTCCCAGAGTGAGATCGATGCCATGAACGATGAGGAGACCGTAGATGCGCTGAACGGAATGTGGAGTAATTTCTGCGTGACAGATGCCTACGAGCCGGGATCGGTTGTAAAGCCTATCGTTATGGGCTCCGCACTTGAAATGGGAGCGATTTCCGAGAGCGATAATTTTGTCTGTGACGGCGGACAGTCTTTTGGAGCGGAAGGTGCGACTACTTTCATCAAATGTGCGGTATGGCCGGATGCTCACGGGACAGAAGCTCTTTCCGATGTCATTGCCAATTCCTGCAACGATGGTATGATGCAGATCGCAGCAAAGATGGGAAAAGATAATTTTCTTAAGACACAAAGCGTTTTCAATTTCGGAACAAGAACCGGTATCGATCTTCCCAATGAGGGAAGCGGTGTGATCCATACCAGCGATACCATGGGAGAAACGGAGCTTGCATGCTCTGCTTTCGGACAGGGCTATACACTGACCATGATACAGGAGATCAATGCAATGTGTTCTGTTATCAATGGAGGATACTACTATCAGCCTCATCTGGTGACGAAGATCAAGGACAGCAGCGGCGGAATCGTAAAAACGATCTCTCCGACACTGATGAAGCAGACGATTTCCGAGAAGATATCTGCAGATATCCGCTCCTACATGGCTGCCAGCGTAGACCATGGTACCAGCCGTACCTCCAAGGTGCAGGGCTACAGCTCCGGTGGTAAAACCGGTACTGCCGAGAAGCTTCCGCGAGGCAATGGCAAGTATCTGGTATCCTTTATCGGATTTGCACCGGTAGATGATCCGGCGCTTGTGATCTATGTAGTTGTGGATGAGCCGAAGGTAGATGATCAGGCAAGCAGTACGTACGCACAGTACATTGCACAGGGAATCCTTTCCGAAGCACTTCCGTATCTGAATGTACAGCCGGATGAGGCAGAGGATGGAGAAGTTCCGACTACAGAGCTGTGGGAACTTTTTAAGGGAATCAGCGATTCTGCAACAGGAACCGGCGCGGACGGGCAGAAGGAGGCAATTTCCGATGAGAATGTACCAAGTCCGCCGGAAGATGAGTCGGAGGACAGTGATACCGAAGATAATAACGATATGCAGAGCGAAGGTCTTACCAACGAGGAGGCCGGTCTGGAATAGATAAAAAGAATACCCTCTCAGGGGAACGTCATATATTACAGTGACGACCTCTGAGAGGGATTTTTTTATGATCCGGACCATGGTTTATCACAGGAAAAAAATATGGGTGGTTTTTCTGATCTGCATAATGCTTCTTCTGGGACTTGTGGGAAGACTCTGGTATCTTATGAACGTCCGGGCAGAATATTATTCAAAAAAGGCGGAGGATCTTCATGAGAGGGAACGTGACATAAAAGCAGCCAGGGGAAAGATCCTGGACATCAGGGGAAATATTCTGGCAGATAACCGGACAGTCTGCACTATATCGGTGATACACAGCCAGATCAAAGATCCTGAAAAAGTGATCCGGGTACTTTCCGGAGTATTGTCCGTGAAAGAAGAGGAAATCCGGAAAAAAGTTGAAAAAGTTTCTTCTATTGAAAGAATACAGACAAATGTGGAAAAAAGCATTGGAGACAGGATCCGGGAATATGACCTTGAGGGAGTGAAGGTAGATGAGGATTATCGGAGATATTATCCTTATGGATCTCTCGCTTCAAAAGTACTGGGGTTTACCGGAGGTGATAATCAGGGGATCATTGGTCTTGAAGTAAAATACGATGAGATCCTGAAAGGAGAGCCCGGGAAGATCCTCACAGTTACGGATGCACGTGGTGTGGAGATCGACGGAACCGGAGAACGGAGGAAGGAACCGGTGTCAGGAAATACGCTGCGTACCAGTCTGGATGTTAATATCCAGGAATATGTGCAGCAGGCAGCCGGTAAAGTCATGGAAGAAAAACAGGCGGAGAGAGTTTCCATACTGCTTATGAACCCTCAGAACGGAGAAATCTATGCCTGTGTCAATGTGCCTGAATTTGATCTGAACGATCCGTTTACTCTGAATACAGAAGAAACAGCAGCAGAGGGAGAAAAGAAGCAGGATCTTCTGAACCGGATGTGGAGAAATGAATGTATTAATGATACCTATGAACCTGGCTCGACTTTTAAGATCATCACTATGGCAGCAGGGCTGGAGGAAGGAGTGGTGTCAACAGAGGATCGTTTTTTCTGTCCGGGCTATAAGGTGGTGGAGGACCGGCGGATCCACTGTGCAAAGAGAACAGGACATGGTGCGCAGAGCTTTGTAGAAGGTGCCCAGAACTCCTGCAACCCGGTATTTATTGAGGTGGGCCTGCGGCTTGGAGCAGACCGTTATTACAAATATTTTAAACAGTTCGGACTTTTGAAAAAAACAGGAATAGATCTTCCGGGAGAGGCAGGAACGATCATGCATAACCCCAAAAATATGGGCGAGGTGGAGCTTGCCACGGTATCCTTTGGTCAGTCGTTTCAGATCACACCGATCCAGCTTGCAACAACCGTCAGTGGGATCATCAATGGCGGAAACCGGATCACACCTCATTTTGGGATCAGCGTGGAAAGTGCGGACGGAACAAAGGTGCGGACACTGGAAT